>Ga0070729_10004288_pt1 | contig 15670 bp, 10 predicted proteins | sample tdDd472_FD_66725 | JGI IMG/M metagenome (GOLD analysis project Ga0070729, IMG submission 66725) | Marine sediment microbial communities from the Atlantic coast under amendment with organic carbon and nitrate - tdDd47.2 | ecosystem: Environmental > Aquatic > Marine > Coastal > Sediment | place...
CATACATACCATTGTCGTCACCCCCAAATGATCGAACATCTGAAAAGTCGTATACCGTAAGTCCATATTGTTCAAACACTTGTTGAATTGAACTCCACGCCAATGGCATATATGAGTAGCGATCGTTATTTTTAAGTTTAGCCAAAATTTCTGTATGATAGGGTGGGAAAAATCCAATTACGTCTATATCATTCTCTGTAGCAAGCCGTAAAATATTTGTAAGTGATTCTAATGAAGTCTCGTCAACGACTGAACCATACTGAAATTGTTCTTCACCATTTGCGATTAAATTCATATATTTTGGAAGTTCTTGCTCAAGAACGCCATTGGTGAAATAGTTTGTAGAGTAACTGCCATCGCCCCGATAATAATCAGGATCATCTTCGGTTACAAAATTCCACCCTAATTCCTGAGTCGGTTGTGAGTCGAATATTCTAAGGATAGTTGAAGGATTGCCAAGCACATGAAGGATTGACCGTTTGATGGCATCTGCTACATGTTCTTGATATGTAACCAGTTTGAGTTGTCTTGATCGTTCTCGAAAATTACTATCAGCATTGTAGTCTGGGTAATCTAGACTAAGCAGAATAACCTCAGGTTTGTTGTCCATCTGAACAAATTCTTCCACCATTGGCTGGAGTTCATTAATAGAAGCATGGATAACGGATGCATTGTAAAAATAATGTGGATTCTTATTACTAATGTAATCTCTAAAATGCCACCCTCTCGATGAACTTAATAGTACTAACTTTGGTTGTTGTAAATTGATAGCTGTTGATTTGTAGCTGAAATGATCCCAACGGCTACCAATAATCGAATACTTAATCTCACGATTGTCTGATTGAAGCCGCGTAATATAGTTAAAAGAGTAAATTTCACCTACATTCAGACCCACCGCAATACAGATGCCTATCACCAACAGAATAGGGACAAATAGAATTGTGGATTTAATAATGATCTTAACCATCAATATCTAACCTAAAACTGGAAGTAAATGAAATTTTGCTCTACAGACAAATCACTTAGAGTAATGATAATTAAGATCAACGATACATAGTAGAATGACCACCGTAACCATGCACGGGCAATAATATAATCGACAATTTTCCAGTGTTCATTGAAAAACTCAAAGATCTGAAGACCAGCAATAGATAATATTGCAATCGCAAAGGTAAGTGTTGCCCCTAGTTCTTGATTGATAAAGGGGACTAAAATCCCGTTCATGCCATTTCTAAAATTGAACATGTTTTGCAAGATATATAAGGCATCATCTAGCGAATTCGCACGGAAAAAGATCCATGTAATATTCACAACTGTAAATGTTAACAACATGCCTGCAACATAAGATAAGCGGGAACGCATCGGGTTTTGACGTTTATGAGCGATGTATGTTTCGATAACGATATATGCACCATGAATTGCGCCCCAGATAGCAAATGTCCACGATGCGCCATGCCACAAGCCACTAACCACAAAGACAATAAACAAATTCAGCAGGTTGCGCCCTAAGCTGACCCGATTCCCGCCTAATGGGATATAGACATAATCCCGAAACCATGTAGACAAAGATATATGCCAGCGTCGCCAGAAATCTCGAATGGAATGTGCCAGATAGGGATTATCGAAGTTTTTCATCAAATCAAACCCAAACACCTTCGCTGTACCAATCGCTATATCACTATAACCACTAAAATCACAGTAGATTTGATACGCAAAAAAGAGTGTTGCAATGATCATGACAACCCCACTATATTGGGTAGGATTGTTGTAGACTTCATTGACATATACAGCGAGACGGTCTGCAATGACAACCTTCTTAAATACCCCAAATAATACCAGTCTCAAGCCACTGACGATGCGAGCATAATCAAACTCAAAGGTGGTACGAAACTGAGGTAACATATTTGATGCTCGCTCAATCGGGCCAGCAACGAGTTGCGGAAAGAACGCAATATAGGTAGCAAATATGCCAAAGTGGTGTTCTGGTTGAATCTTGCCACGATAGACATCAATAGTATATGCCATCGCTTGGAATGTATAAAATGAGATACCAATCGGTAATATTTGTGAATGTGTGATGGGATCTATGGTTACACCGAGACTCGCAAGGAAATCGGTAACAGAGGTGGTGAAGAAATTGAAATACTTAAAGTAGAATAAAACCCCCAGATTCACAGCAACACTTATAAATAATAATGTCCGACGCTGAGATTGTTTATCGTCTGGTAGCTTGCCAAGTTGTTGCGAAACAATGTAATTGATAAACGTTGAAAAAACGATGATAAATATATGATATACATTGGTATACATGTAAAAAATATAGCTGGCAATAAGTAAAAATATCCAGCGATATTTCTGAGGTAATCTAAAATAGATAAGAAAAACAACAATAAATAAAGTGATAAATTCAATTGAAATGAATGACAACATTCACTCCTTATCAATCTGACAAATAAGATGAGGCACACGATAGCACACCCATACTTGGCATTATAATGCGTAAGGGTGACGTAAACGACACCCCATTTTGTTGTTTTTGTAGAATCAGTAGTATATTTTGAGGTTTAAAGTACGCTAGTAAGGTCTAGGTTTTAATTGAGTGGCGGAACGACATCAAGCTTGCAAATATGATCAGTGCAATGGTTGATGCCATCAATGTTGCATATCGAAGTCCATTGGATTTAGATAACAAACGTGATTGATACTTCAAATGAGACTTCGTTACCTTAGCAATACGAATGCTAGATTCACCAAATGCTCGTGAGTTTAGTATAGTCGGATATTCTTTGACCTTGAAACCACCGCGAATAGCATTAATCATGAGTTCAGTACCGAATAAAAACCCATCATCCTCGAAGCTTGTCTCGGCAATCACTGAACGGCGATAAGCACGGAAGAGTGCTGTCCAGCAATAGATTCTTGGGCTAACCAGAATACGATAAATCAATGATGCGCCAGAGCTAAAAAGCAAACGATATTGAGGCACACCTTCTACGCCACCCAATGGATGATAAGGTGATGCTGTGACCATATCTACATTCTCATCCTTGAAGTACTCAAGAATGTTTGGAATGGTTCGGAAGTCATACGTCCCATCAAAATCAGTGGTTACGATGATATCCCCTTCAGCATGTTTGAAACCCGTGCGAATGGCTCCACCCAGCCCTCGATTATTTTTGTATGAAATTACATGGGCATAATCAACATCAGCAAATGCCTCCCGCAACAATTCCTCAGTATTATCTGCGCTACCATCATTGACAAACAAAACTTCAACATCATAAGTCTTTTGTAAGTCAACAATTACCGGGTGCAATGCTTTAGCGGTATGGTGAACACTTTCTGATTCGTTATATGCAGGAATGATGATTGATAACTTCATTTCCCTTGCTCCCCTTGTTCCCTATGAGTATTTCAAAATTTAATGTAAAAATTTATACGAAAAGTACAGGCAATTTGAATTGCCCCATTGGTTGTTATATTGCTATGATCGATTGGAAAGTTTTGGCCATGATCTTGGCATCAACTGCAAAACTTTGATTACATGCATACCAGACTTCCTGACGTGTCCGATCATTTGCTAGCCATGACAATTTGCCAGAAATTCGGGATAAACCAATGATTCCGGGCTTTGAAGCAAGGCTAAGGAATTGCCAATCTTGAAAATCTTCAATTTCTTCCCAAGTTAATGTTTCTGATCCGATAATGCTCATTTCTCCACGAAGTACATTAAATAGTGAAGGTAAAGCGTCTAAACCGGTCGCTTGAAGGAATTGACTAGATAGTGTTTGGCGGGATGTAAGGAATTCGTAGCGGATAAACGGTACGACTACCCATACACTTTTTCCATCTTTTTGTATTAGGCGTGATGTAAATTGTTGTTCTTTGCTGATCAGTGAGCCAGCATTATCAATTGCAACCCATAATGCCAAAAGCATAATGACAGGAAGAGAAAGACTAATCAGAACAGCCGCGATCGACAAATCAACAATCCGTTTTACAAAAAAGTAAACCGTACTGCCTCCGATAGCGTCAACACAAATCGTACCTGATGAACGATCGACACATTCTGCTAATATCTTTGCTTCGCGGGTTGTAATAAATTGATTATCTGATGACCGTGTTTGTACCAATAATTGCGGCGTTGAATACACAGTATTAGAGATTAAATTGCTGACTAGTTCTTGTAAATTGGTTATTGTTGTATGGAGCCAATTTTTGTTTGATGGAGCTGTTTGCAAATGCGTCATCAATGATTCCCCTAAAATGTTGTATTATCCGAATTTATTGTTAGTAATCTGTTTTTATCAATCTACGTTACAAACATAGCATACCCCGACTTACATACACCTTACACGACATTTTTTACTCACCTTACAGAAATATAGTGTAATACAGCGTTAATCTCTCGTTAACCTTACAAACATTAGTAATATCTACACAAATAGATGAATAAATGAATTGTAAGCTAGTAATAGCAAGCACCTTATCATTTATATGGTTGAAATTTGATTTGTAATAAATGATAAGGATATGAAATAAATTATGTTAATTTAATATATTTATGCTTATAACTTAATAGAATTAATTTTGAGTAAATATATCCTGTTCGAATACGACTTTCTTTAGAAAAACTATGTATACCGCTGGAAAATCACAGAAGCGTGTTAATCGGATTTCTGTGGCATAACCATAGTCAAAACGACATTTAATGAGGCTGTGTAATATATTGTGAGGTTAATAAGGTGAGTAAAGGTGAATGATAAAGAAGAGCATTGCGATAACCCGTCACCCCCTTGATAGGGCTGGGTGCGCAAGGACTCTTCTTTGTAATCTTATGATCAGATGGATTATATCAACTTTAGCCAGAATTTATTTCCGGATCATCAAGTGATATATTCGTCTCTTCAACCTTACTCCAATCAATATAGGGGGATTCTGTATTGAGAATTAGCAGTGTATCCTCTTTATATCTAAAAACACCATAATTGCTTGCTTGGCTTGTAACATCATTACTACCCCATTTAAGACCACTCGTATAAGCGGGTTGTAATTCAATAATGGTATATTCGAGGTCATATTTATTATGTCCCGGAACACTACTCATACCCATCCAACCGGGTTCACCTGTTAAATCGGGTAGCAACGAAGCAATATATTTATCAGATTTACCTAATATGTCTAATGTTCGGAATTCTACATAATAGGGGAGCGTTCCTGCGGCTGTAACGGCAATTGTGGCATCAGGATCCGCTATATCATTGAGTGCGATAGCTGTATTAATTCGAGACCAGCTATGATCAACATCAAATGGATAATTATAAAATACAATCTGTGTCAAAAAGGAGAAATTAAACCCAACCATAAAAATGACAATTACAGTTAGTATTGCATAGTAATGAACCATAGGGTTGGTATCTGATAGTCTAAATATTGGGCGGATTCGTTTAATGATATAGTCCAAGCTGAGTAGACATAAAATCAAAAATATAGGCATCGTCGGAGCCATCATTCGCCAATAAGGCCAAGCATCTCCACCAACCCATATTTGATAAGCGACTGTACTCATCACGAACATTAACAGGAGCAAAAGATAAAGCCGTTTCTTACTGAACAAGTAAATGACAATAAGACTTGTAGGGATAAATATCTGTGTAAGGAAACGACGGATAAATATCAGTCCATTTGAAATTTTTACATCAAAGGGCATTCCAACCGCTTTTAATGCGTACGTATTTGGGACAACACTTCCATAGTACACCACACGGAAGGCGCTGGTTAACCCCACCATTCCAAGGACAATTACAATATCAAATAATGCACTTTTGATTAAAACGGTCTTATCCTTTTCCCTATAGTCAAAGTACCATTTCAAAAGCAAAATGACGGCACTGGGTATGACGGCATCAGGTCTTGTTATAAAGGCTAGACCCAGTAGAAAAGGGATCAATTTCGTTATTTTTACGTCTTTATGTACATCCCTAAAAACGAGAAATATCGAAGCAATCATTAAAAGCCCAAGTAAACCTGTTTCCATCCCATATAACGTCCAATAAGATAAGGGGTAGTAAGTCAGGCATATTGCATAAGCTAAAACAGAATAAAAATCTTTATGCTCCAAAGACTCCCGCTCAAATATGATCGTTGTAATTCTCATCGTGAGGTAAGCAATCGTTAACATGATAACGATACCGATGATTTGTACCATTAATGCGGCTGTTGATTTATCAAGAATACCAGTCCAAAACGCCATGTGTAATGTCTGTAATAAGTTGGTGATACCCTCAATGTATTCGCCTTTGTTCCAGACCAGCCCATTCCCATGTGAAAAATTCCACGCATAACGCATTGATATCATGGCATCATCGAACAAATTGAAATATCGATTACCATCAATAGCGACATATGATGTGACGTAGATAAAAACACTACTCCAGACTACATATCCCGTTGTAATCAAGTATAGCCATTTTGTTTTACCAAGGTTTTGTAACATCTGTCTTACTCGCGGAACTAGCAAAATGATCGCTAGAACAAGAGCAAGGAAAATAGGCAGTATATAACGCAAAGACATAAGAAATTCCCTAGCATTGAATAGAGGTTCGCTACATTTAGTATATGATTATTATTCTGTCTGGAAAATAGGGGTTAGAAAGTAAATATGAACGGGCATATTCCCAAACCAGATGTCATCTCCGTGTTTCACCACGTAAGCTGTTTCTGGTTCTAGCCGCTGTTGATTGAGTAATGTCCCATTAGCACTGCCTTTATCGACAAGTATGATCTTCTCATTCTGTAAGCTGATTTCCGCATGAAGCCTTGATACCCCCATTTCATACCCATTAAAAGGAGACAGGTCAAAGCCATCAAAATACTGATCTGATTGAGGAGATCGACCAATTTGGAGGGTTTCTGTCACTTCAAAAACGACTTCTACTTTGCTTGATGGGATATTAAAACTCACCCGCCATGGGCGAATATAAAAAGTATCCCGATTTTCCATAGCTTTGACAGATTCAATAATTTCACGATCAAAGACTTTTGTTTTGATATGTTTTGCGATAGCACTAAAATCGTTAGCATTAACAACTGTATCATCATAAAAATCTGGTCGATCATTCTGATAAGGCATAATTGGTGTTCCTGTCAAAAGTTATATATACTCTACATATACTAGTGAAAATGAAATACTTGATAGTGTTCTGATTTCTGAGAATCTGTTTGGAAATTCAATAATACTGTGTTTTGGGCGGACATCCAATCGATATCCCTACACTATTACTGCGAAAAGGTTGCAGAAATGCACTATTCTATGCATCCGAAGGCAGGAAAATCAACAAAACCCATAAGATTCAAACACGTCCTGATGGCAATTTACAGAGTGCTATTCCAAGTAAATATAGTCATTTGTAGCCGAAAAAGCAAATGTGTAAATTTTAGAGAGATCATGTCTGAATGGCAACTAAATTGTCACAAATCGCGGTTATTAGCGAAAAAGAAATCAATTGGATTGACAATCTTGATACTGAGTTATACCAAGTTGATAGACATCAAATCGTCGATGAAAAGCTAACGTTCCTTTCTGAAAAAGCCTATGATCTATTATTGGTTGATGGTGATAACCCACTGATTGAACTCGAAAAGATCATCATACAGATTAATAGAAATTATCCACTTGTCTCCATTATTGTACTTTCTGAAGGGAATGATCCCGACTATGTTTTGAACCTCATTGAGTTAGGGGTTGATAACGTTTTTAATGTCAATGAAGATACCGCCTATCTTATTCGACGCTTAAGTATTGCGATTCAACATAACCAAAAACGACAAATATCCATTCAACAAAATCGGCATTTAAATTCAGTCACGATTGTATCGCGGCACTTACATAATGCTACCGACCCCAATAATCTGATGACCGATGCTTTGAAGATTGTATCGTCGACATTTAATCTAAACGGACTTGCAATTGTTGTTGAAAGCGGCGGACAATTTCATCTAAGAGCCTATCGAGCATCAAGTGATAATTCGCAACCGATTTATGATGTTATCACCAATCTCCACCCTTATGATCCTTTGCGCCAAAGTGTGGAAAAAGGATTGGTTATGGTATTTGAGGATCTGTCTCAAAATCAGTACATGGTTCAAATTCCAACATTTGACACATTATACTCGGCGCTTGTTGTACCTCTTCATTACTCTAATATCACGCTTGGCGCGATCATGGCTTTTGGCAAAGAGACAAGCCCACTTTCACGGGATGACATCGTTATATATGAGCATCTCGCAACCCATTTAGGGAGTGCCTATCAGAATGTGCGTCATTCGCACACACAAGATGCGAATGTAAAAGCAAATCGTCATCTTTTACGAACATGGCAACGCCTATCATCTATCTATGCGCCAGAGGAAGTTAGCCAAACAATCCAGACATTAGCCACCAACATTACGGGTGTCAAGAAAACCCTAGTTTGGCTATATGGAGAATCACAACAGCAACCCATTCTTCATGCAACCGATAATGCAACGCTTCGTGTGTTCGAGAAATTGCATTCCCAAAACATCATTGACGACTATATCAATCAATTCGACACACAGTTACGCCCTATCATTGTCTGGTTAGGACGCTCTAATACCCCCAATATCGGGGAGTTATTTCAAGTAATGGGCGGACAACAACTGATCTGGGTTCCGATTAAGGATGAAGCACGTTTGCTTGGATGCTTGATTGTTAGCTCCAAAAGTAATGAAGAATTGAATGCCGATAACATCAGTTTGTTAGAGGGGATTGCCCACGCCGCCGGACAAACGCTTGAACGTAATATGTTTATGCAATATCAAAATCAACAAACGGAGCACCTAAAAGCAATCGCACGAAGCATACGTGATGGTGTATTTTTTGTTAATGAGTTCCAAGAAGTTGTATTTTGTAATCCACAAGTGACGGAATTAACAGGGGTTAATCAATCACTTGTGATCAATCAACCTGTTGATATTCTCTTCAAATCGCTGTCGCAACAAAGCCATGATATAGAAAGAACCTATCAGCAGTTAATGGCGGCAATGCACCAACTGCAAAGCAATTCTCCCGATTACGATCATCCCATTGTCGAAGTCTATATCCCGTCCATCGAGTCACGCATTTACATTGAATTTATGCCGATGACAAGCGACGGGCAAGATGAAAAACAAAGTTGGATTGGTGTCTTGCGTGATATGGATACACTCAACATCACGGAAGCATCTGTTTCCCCTGCTTTAATGAGCGAAATTTTGAATCATATTCAGACTTCTACACGAAATATTTATCGAGATATTGTCCCACTCAGTCAGATCACCGATACTGAGACACAAAAAACGATAGACTTACTCAAGCGGCATAGCCAGGAAATTGAGCAATTATTGATTATTGCGGATAATTTTACCCAGCTAGAACAATTGGATCGCTTGAAGTTTACACTTAATGATCCCAATAAATTATTATCTGTCATCCTAAATAAACCACCTCTTTTGCAATATGATACTCGTCTTGATGTTCGTACATCCTTGAAAGATACTCAGATACGAGTGAACCGCCAATATATTATGCAGACCTTCACCAGTTTGATTGAAGTTGGATTATCAACCGCAGGAGATGCTTCAATCTTGATCCAAATGGGCACACAAGCCAACCGTCTTGTGTTTAGAGTCGAGGCTAGTGGACGTATCATTCCAGCAGATCGTATTTTTCAGATTTTATCAACGCCAGACCAAAGTATCGAAGAAATTCCATATGCGACACAACTACGTTTGTATTTTATTCAACAAGTTCTTCAAAAGCATGATGGTGAACTACGCATCAAAAAAGCAACATCTGATGGAATGCAATTTAATATCATTTTGCCTATTGAAAAGTCTGTACAGCAACAAGACCGTATTGCAGAACGCCGACTTTCAAACATCATGATTTATGATACGGATCAGAATCCAAGTGATGTTAATTATAGTGTGCTGTTTGACCAAGATTATGAAGTACTGTTTTCTGATCGACTTGAACAAATATATGATGAGGTTGATTTATTCAGAATTGATGCAATTATTATGACGATTCGGAAAAATCATGAAGATGTCATTGATTTTGTAAAACGCCTTCGTCAACAAAAACAAATCACAAGCCCCATTATGATCTTATCCACATACAACACAGAGGATAATCGTGTACGTGCCTTACGGGCGGGGGTGGATGTTTATATTGGCTTACCTATAAGCGGTTCAGAATTTTTGGCACAAATAGAAAATCTATTTGAGCGAGCGAAATTACCCGAACGTGTTCATGAGCCTATAACAGTTGGGGAACTGAATATTGATTTCGCACAAAGGCAAGTCATGCTTGAGGGGCGTAACATTAACTTAACACGGATTGAGTATGAATTACTTACAGTGCTTGCCCTTAATATGGGCAAAACACTAACTCATACAGAATTGTTGACAGAGGTTTGGGGACCAGAATATAAAGATGACAAGAACTATTTATGGGTTAATATGAGTCGTTTACGTAGAAAATTAGAGAAAACAAAAAAACATAGCCAATACATATTTACACAACCCGGTATTGGTTATATTTTTAAGGAAAACTAATTGATTGAGTTAATTTTCTGCTCTAAATATCTTGAACTACTTCAATTGTTGAATTCACAGTGGAATCGACTTCAGCAGATTGTTTAGATAGTGTGAATACTGCCCCTACGAATAAGGCAACGGGAATTGAAATTACAAACCATATAACCAATAAAGTGAGAATTGCTGACATTGTCGTTTCCATTTCTTTAATTATTTCATCTATAAATATATTATACCCACAGACTATAAGCGAAGAATTAAGGTTTTCGCAATTAGTACTTATTTACTGTTTGAAAACTATAACCTAATCCGCCGTATATATCAAATAGTGGCGCTTCCGCACACATTTTAGACCAAAACTAAAAATTAGGAATTGATGAGATCTATACCTAAAACTTAGATTGCTCTCATTTCAGAAACATCTGGTCGTTTATAATACAGTTGATAGATCTTCTCAGTTTTGCTTCAAATCTATGCAGAATATTGCTACGCTGAGTGTATAAATTAGATATTTTTTATGTAATTAACTTTTCTTAAGCCATGAGATCGAGTTATAGAAATATGATTGTTTAAGGGAATGTATTGTCCCGTATAGATGATTGACATAATGAAACATCTTGGTTGAACTATTATTGCCTACAATCGATTTGTATTTTGTAAGATTGATGGACAGACAAATAGGAGATTATGAGCATATTGAATCCTGAAAACATTGTTTCTCGACGTACATTTATAAAAGGGGCGGCAGTCGCAGGGATGGCTTTGACAAGTATGAGTGTTGTTTATGGCAACACAGTTGAACCCTACGACATTGACATCACTTTACATCAAATACCGCTACATAACCTCACATCCGAATTCGATGGTTACAAAATCATTCAGATTACAGACTTACATATGGGGTCATGGCTAGATAAAGAACAACTCATAAAAATTGTTCAAATCATTAATTCATATGAACCCGATCTAGTTGCGATAACTGGGGACTTTATCACACTCGGACGGATTGCTAATTATGCAGATGATCTTGTAGAAAGCCTTTCTCTACTTCAGGCAAATGACGGTGTTGTTGCGGTACTAGGCAATCACGATCATTGGGCAAATGTTGAGCAAACACGTGAAGTACTTGTTAAGGCGAATATAAAGGAACTTCCCAATGAACACATCGTCATTAATCGAGAGTCGGCTCAGTTGGTTATTGCAGGCTTAGATGATATATGGGAAAAGCAACATGATATTGATCATTTGATTTCCCAATTGCCGAAAGATGCTCCAGCGGTATTACTCGCACATGAGCCAGACATCGCAGATGAAACCAGTCAAACTGGGTTATTCGGATTACAAATATCAGGACATTCACATGGGGGACAAATTCGCTTACCAATTATCGAAGCCCCGTATTTACCACGCCTCGCTAAAAAATATCCAATCGGGCGTTATGAAGTCAATGGTATGGTGCAATACACCAATCGAGGTATTGGCATGGTTGATATACCGATACGAATTGGCTGTCGTCCAGAAATAGCCATCTTCACTTTGACATCAGAAAATCAGGGGATTTGATGTAGTTCTCTATTGGAGAATAACACCAAACGCAACATTGAGTAATGTAGAGTAAATCTTTGCGTTATTGTGATGCGCGTTTGGTTATTAGTTCCCCTCAACATTTTAAAATTTGTTAAACAGCAATCACGTTTATCTGATACATGTGATTTTTTCAGGCATCAATAACAATTTACTGTGAATCTAACGCATCTACCAGAACCTTTACCATCCGTTCACCGACACCATATTCCCCATAAAAGCTCGGATGTGTTTCTGGTATGTTATTCAGTGCATCTGATAATGCTTGCTTCAGTGTATCTTGATCTGGTTCACATAAACGATTCCAGCCAGAATCAACGGTTTCTATCCATTCGGTGCTATCGCGCAAAGTAATCGTTGGACGTTTCATCATGTACGATTCTTTCTGTAAGCCACCACTATCGGTAATGACGATCTTACTCGCATGAAGCAATGTCACCATATCCAAGAAACCAACGGGGTCAATTGCATACACATTTTCCGAAAAAGTAAGCTGATGTTCCGTCATCATCTTGCGTAAGCGTGGATGAACGGGTAAGACAACGGGCAACTCAATATGATTAAAGATTTCAACAATATTACGCAATCGCGTTGCATCATCTGTATTCTCGGCTCGGTGTATCGTTGCGATGATAAAATCACCGTCTGGTAAATTTAAATCGCTTGATAATGTTGCCAGACGTTCGGTTGCGTTAGTCGTCAAGTCTGCAAGTACATCAACGCGTACATCCCCGACATTATAGACCCCATTGACAATTCCTTCTGTCATGAGATTTTTAATCGCTTTATCTGTCGGCGCAAACATAATATTGCTCAGATGGTCGGTGGTCACTCGATTAATTTCTTCTGGCATACGTCGATCATAACTACGTAATCCAGATTCGACATGGACAATCGGAATATGTAATTTTGCTGCAACGAGCGCACCTGCTACCGTTGAATTTGTATCGCCATAAACAACGACATAATCTGGCTTTTCTTCAAGTAGGACATCTTCTATTTTCATCATCATTTGACCCGTTTGTCGGGCATGACTGCCACTACCAACTTCTAAGTTGATGTCTGGTTGCGGTAAATCTAGCTCACGAAAGAATATCTGTGACATGTTGTCATCATAATGTTGTCCGGTATTGACTAGAATCTCGGTATGTCCCATACGACGTAGTGATTTAGTTAATGGACCAATTTGAATAAATTCAGGACGCGTCCCAATAATAGTAATAACTTTCAAGTGTGTTCTCCTCTGTATATGATTGGCGCAACGATTTTAGTACACATCATACATCATAAATTTTGATCGCTTGCTCTGATCTTAATATTAAGTTATACTATAAAATATAAAAATGACAAATATCATCAAACTCGCATAAATAGTTAAGGTAAATCATGTCGTATAATCCCATAATTATGGTTGTTTTGCCAACATATAATGAAAAAGACAACCTCCCCAATATGATTGAAGCCTTATTTGCCCTCAACCTCCCCAATTTTCATATCCTTATTGTTGATGATAACTCGCCTGATGGAACGGGTGACATTGCTGAGGAATATGCGTCACATGAAAATTATGCGGGCAAGATTTTTGTTTTACACCGTCACGAAAAACAAGGTTTAGGACCAGCATATATCGCAGGGTTCAAACATGCTCTTCAATTAAATGCAGATCTGATTATTCAAATGGATGCTGACTTTTCACATCAGCCCAAATACATTCCAAAGATGATTGAAATGGCGACTGAATATGATCTTGTGCTTGGATCACGGTATATGAAAGGGGGGAGTGTCGATGAAAAGTGGGGACCGGTTCGCAAATTACTAAGTTGGTGGGCAAATCGCATTTATACCCCATTAATTCTGAACTTCCCGGTTACAGATGCAACAGGTGGATTTCGACTCTTCCGACGAGATACACTCATTGGCATGAATATTGATCAGATTTCGGCTAGTGGTTATGTATTCCAAGTTGAGATGATCTATGTCGCTCATCGCCTCGGATATAACATTGGTGAACTTGCCATTCATTTTCCGGATCGTCAAGCTGGCACATCAAAGATGGATTCTTCTATCGCCTTAGAAGCCGCCCAACGTGTATGGGAAATCAAATTCCGCTATCGTCAACTCAATCAAAGCCAAAGACGCATACATGCCTACAGTTAGGTCGATTGTAGATTGGTTTGTATTTAAATAAGGCATATAATGGGACTTTTGTGAACAACGATCAAAAGTACGCTGATTGATGTTGGCTAATTACAATCAATCATAGTCCGATAGATAGCTAAGTATCATATACCAATCAGAGAACCCGAAGACATATGACACCTACCCAAGAAAACCATAACCGTAATTTCAACAACATGCTACTATTGGGGGCTGTTGTTCTTCTATTTATTTTTACCCGCAATTTTGTCCCGCTATATGTCAATACTCAGAATGAATATTATGCTCATGCTTTTGCCCGCGCGCATGAAAATCTTTTACAAAATGATTGGTTTACGCACACACAACTCAAACACGTTGTGTTTTCTTGGATGGCGGAAGGATTATATCGCCTAAATATTGCCCAAACAGGGACACATATCATCCAAGTTATTTTAGAAGCGATTTTCTACATATCTTCTTTTTATATATTTCAATCGATCTTTGCATCTGTAAAAAGAAAAAACGAGAAATTTCATCAACTCAATATCAATCAACTATCATTTGTTGCAAGTATTATTTTAATTGTCATTCATAATTCCTTGGTATTGGTCGCAATTGCGAATCGTTTTCAAGTAATACTTCCTAATGCTCAACACTTGTGGCGTGAATTTTCGAACTTTAGTGGGTTAGCTGTTCAAGTGATGAATGGTGGATATTTGCAACCTTCTGAATTCGGAATATTATTCATCGCCGCAATTGCTCTTGCGCTTCGGTCACGCTGGCGAATAGCAACAGTCCTGCTCGCTGCAACGGTCAACTTTCACTTTTCATATTCGATCCATTGTGGCGTATTTCTACTGGTGTTTGTTGGCATCTTACTCTATGAAAAACAGTGGCGACGTGCATTTGAAATATGTGTTATTTTTGGTCTTCTAGTATTGCCAATCACACTCTATGCTGTCTCATTTCTGGGTGATCCACTTGCTGATTTTGCGTCGAGGATATTTGCTGTCGAGATGTTTCCATTTCACAGTCTACCATCCGTTTTCTGGGACAGACCGCTCCAGATGAACACGCTTAAAACGCTCATGATGATGCTTGGCATTTTGCTGTGTTGGCGTTTTCAACTTTATCGAATGCTAGCAATTATGCTGACAGGATTCACTTTTGTTGTCGTAAGCCTTATTTATGTCGTATTATCCTCAAATTACTCAGTTGCCATCTTATTTCCATGGCGCGCAAGTGTTTTTCTTGTGCCACTTGCCGCAATTGTCATTATTGCCGTCGTCGTATGGGTGCTTACAACACTGCTTAGAGATCGTTGGTTAAATCAAAAATGGTTTCAATC
>Ga0070729_10004289_pt1 | contig 15663 bp, 14 predicted proteins | sample tdDd472_FD_66725 | JGI IMG/M metagenome (GOLD analysis project Ga0070729, IMG submission 66725) | Marine sediment microbial communities from the Atlantic coast under amendment with organic carbon and nitrate - tdDd47.2 | ecosystem: Environmental > Aquatic > Marine > Coastal > Sediment | place...
AACTCTTCCAGGGGCATTGAAACTTCCACAATAGTTGCAAAAACTTGCAGTTGCATCCTGAGAGACTTCCAAATGGTCAGCATGTTCAGATTTTGCGACGATTCCACAATTGCCTGGTGAAAAAGGTTGTCAGCCTGTGTGAATGATTTCACATCATGATTATTCACAGCTCGACGCATATCTTTCAGATGACGGCTGAGTATTTGGGCAAGTTGTTCTATCTCAAATTCAGCAAGAATAAGACAATGGCCCTCAAGAGCTTCGCGTATCTGGTACGCTTCTTCAATTTCTTTCTTGTTAAAAGACTTAACCAAGGCCCCTATATGGGGCTTATGCTCAACATAGCCAAGTGCCTGCAAGCTTCTAATAGCCTCACGCACCGGCGCCTGACTCGTGCCAAACTCACCAGCTATCTGTAATTCTTTAAGTCGGTCGCCAGGAGACAGATCACCAGCAACAATTCTGTCGATGAGGATTGACTTAATCTGCTCTGTAAGACTCTCTCTGATTATTATCTTTTTGGCCATAAAGTTCCTTTATCTATTATCGATAATATGTCTCGTCCTGATGTAAATGTCAAGCTGAATTTCCCGAAGTGATTGTTTTTGCATTTGTCACTGGGGTTGATTTCCTGGCTGGATGTCGGTGTGCGCAGGGCTGGGTTTGTCGCCTGCGTCCTGGCAGGGAAACCAGGGATGATTTTTTCCAGCGTAAAGTTACAATGTGCATAATATATACGATTATCTTCCCAAAGAGGGTCGGAAACTACCTGCAAGCTAAAGATCAAATAAACAAAGGACAGTATCTTATGAAATTTCTACACACAATGGTACGAGTGAAGGATCTTGATCAATCGATTGACTTTTTTACCAATAAACTGGGCTTGGTAGAAACGAGAAGAAAGGATTATGAAGACGGACGGTTCACCCTTCTATATCTTGCAACCGCACCTGGAGAACCGGAAGTTGAACTCACTTATAATTGGGATCAGGAAACTGCCTATAGTGTGGGCAATAACTTCGGGCACTTAGCCTTCAGTGTCGAGAATATATATGAATATTGTCAAATGTTGATGGACAATGGAGTAACAATCCTTCGTCCACCAAGGGATGGCCATATGGCCTTTATCCGAACCCCTGATCAAATTTCAATCGAGTTTTTGCAGGAAGGAGAAAAGCTTCCCATAATGGAACCGTGGGCATCCATGAAGAACCAGGGGAGTTGGTAGGTTTATATCCACGTTGCAGGCGAGGAAAATGATATCTCTATATCCATTTCTCTTCATAATACTGAGAGAAAATCTACGTAACCCTGATGGTGGAGGAAAAAATGGCGCTATTTCTTGTGCAGCACGGTATCAGTGCAGGTAAAGCTGTTGATTTGGAAAAAGAACTGACTCGGCAGGGAAAGATTGAAACGGAACGTATTGCCGGGGTAGCTAAGGGGTATGACATAAAGGTGAGTAAAATAATTCACTCTGGTAAAAAGCGGGCGGAGCAAACTGCATCTATCTACCACAATGCCCTGTCTTTAACAAATCCTCTTGAAGTAGTCTCTGGTATTAACCCCTTAGATGACGTTCGACCATTTGCCGCCACAATCAAGCCAGGATCAGGACTGATGGTGGTGGGCCACATGCCCTTTATGCAACGTTTAGTCTCCTATTTGATCACAGGATCTGAAGATATACAGGTCTACCAGTTTCAGAACTCCGGTATTGTCTGTCTGAGTGGCAGCGAGGATGTGGCCGGCGAATTCAACTGGTTCATCAAGTGGACGCTTAATCCGAACATTTCTTAGAAGAATCTACCCAATATCATCAGCTATTCACCCAGAAGCGTCTTGGTCTTAGAAATGAGGTGCTCTGTTAGTTTAACCAGCAGCTTTGATTTTAAATTCCAGCAATGCCAATAGAGTTTCACTGGGACACTGCAGTTGGGTGCCAAATCTACTAACCGACCGGCTTGGGTAAAAGGCTCACTTTGCTGTGTCGGTAACATGCCGTAACCGAGCCCAGCTGCAATGAAATCAGCGAATTTCTCAGCGGATGGAATGTAATGAGCGGGTATGGCGTCAGGTACTGCTCCAAGTGCATGCTGCATGAGCTTCTGATGTAATTCATCCTTTCGGTTAAAAATAATAGCAGGGGCACGGCAGGCATCAATAATGTTAAGCCCGCTTGGAAACCATTTTTCTACAAAATCAGGCGAGGCCAGCATATGGTAATTCATCTGCCCAATATAGTCGATTCTGCATCCTTGCAAAGGCTGATCTTTGGTGCTGATGCACCCCACAACCTCTCCGGCCTTTAGCAACCTGTGGGTTTGCTCTTGATCATCCACCCGGATGTCAAACAATACACCCTCCTCCGTTGCATAGTATTGGATTGCTGCAAGAAACCAGGTGGAAAGGCTGTCAGCATTAAGAGCTACTGCTAACGAGCTAAAGCTTTGGTCGCCTTTTGCAGTCGTTTCTTCGATAAGATCGTTCTCAAGCTGTTTTACCTGAAGATAATGTTTAAGTAGCTTTCGGCCAGCCGAGGTTGTCCGAGGAGGGGTAGTGCGTGCAAGTAAAATCTGCCCCATTTGCTCTTCCAGTAGCTTGACCCGCTGAGAAACAGCGGACTGGGTGATATGCAGAGCAGTCGCAGCTTTGTCAAACCCCCCATGCTGGGCAACCAGTGCCAGGGCTTCGATGAGTTTATAGTCAAACATAGATTCTGTGATTAGTAAAATTAATCATATATAAAAACAATTAATTTTACTTTTTACACTGCCTCGTCTAATCTCTCAAGCAAACAATACTGGAGAAAACTCAACTGATGATGATAACACCTTTTATACAGGGTTTTGGGACAGGCGGAGGACTGATTGTGGCCATAGGTGCACAGAACGCCTTTGTTTTGTCTCAGTGCGTTCGTGGTAACCACCACGTAATTATAGCTTTAGTCTGCATTCTTTGTGATGCCGTTTTTATTACAGCTGGAATTGCAGGTTTCGGTGCGTCGGTGGCTGCGAGCCCATCCCTTTCACAGTGGGTGACATGGGGGGGAGCTGCCTTTCTGTTTTTATATGGCTGTGGCTCTCTTCGCTCTGCCATAAAGGGTGCGAGTCTCGACACCAACCATAGGGCGGTCAGATCTTTGAGTGCGGCTGTTTTGACGACGCTGGCAGTTACATTACTGAACCCCCATTTCTATTTGGATACGGTTATTTTACTCGGTGGTATCAGCAGCCAGTTTCATGGAGAAAATCGTCTGATCTTCTGGGCTGGAGCAGTCTCTGCTTCAATACTGTGGTTTGCCAGCCTCAGCCTCGGTGGCCAGATGCTTGCGCCAGTATTTAAAAAACAGATATCCTGGCGAATTCTAGACACTTTGGTGTGTGCTACAATGTGGATTATTGCTGTATCATTAATCATGCACGGGATACCAGAATCGCCAGGAATGGTGCAGTCATAAACAAACTGGCTGATAAATTTTATAACCCCAGAGGATAAAAGTTATTCAGCTCTTCATGGACACCAATGCATTCTTTGATCACCAGCAGACGTAAGTCTTCTACTGTTTGTGAGAGTTAGGGTAGGGCTCCTGTCTCACTTCTTTACATCTATCCTTAGGTAACCACGTAATAGATGTCGGTCGAACTACATTAGGCCGATTTGTTACCTCAATTCCATTTGAATAGTTTTTGTCTGGACAGTTCGTATAGCCATAAAATTCAGCTCTTTTAGCAAAAAGAGTACGACTGACCATGCCACCTATTATGAAAATTGAAATGTAGATTGCAATAGTTGCCGCTAGAGCATTTTTTGAGAAAAGAAGGGTGGTTGGAAAACCTTTTCTCCAAAAATTAATCACTACTAATACAAAGAAAAGGAAAATTGGCGCTGAGAAAAGATACTTGTTAATGGTTATCTGGTCTCCGATTCCAGTGCCCATAGATTCAAGGTATCCCATCAGTTGAAAGATGCCATAGCTTCCACCTGCTGCACAAGCCGCACCTAATATAAAGGCAAGCACGTTGAAGTGTTTCTTTAAGAAAGACAGCTTGGTAGATGTATTATATTTCTTCAAATGCATTGAACCTCTTTAATGACCGTCTATGTAAACATATCAGGATGCAGTGCTAAAAATTGTTTGACAGATAGTCTGTTACTATCTTTTCCAGGCTTTTGAAACAGCCATAGTAAAAATGATCGGCAAAGTCGACAATCGCAAAGCGACAAGCAGGGTTCCAGTCGGCTACTGTATTCTCAAGTATTTCAACTGGTGCAATTTCATCATCTTCACCTGTGATGACCAACTTCAAAAGAGGAAGAGTAAGATATTTCTCGTAGGGGAGAAGGGCTACAGGAGGGGAAATGAAAATCTCGCCTGAAATCTCTACCGGTAATTTTTTGATTTTTGCAAGAACCCATGCTCCAAAGGAATAGCCAACGAGGTAAATTGAGGTTATGCCTTGATCAAGCAAAAAAACAACTGCCGCTAAAATATCTTCTTGTTCCCCGGTCCCCTCATCGTATGTACCCTCACTCCTCCCGACTCCCCTGAAATTAAACCTAAGTGTGGTATACCTTTTTTTATTAAAGCTTGTTACCAGCGACTCAACAACAGGATTGGACATGTCGCCTCCATAGAGCGGGTGGGGATGAGTGATGATTGCTCCATGGTTTTCAGAGAGTTTATTATACATACCTTCAAGGGCAAGATGCTCTGAGATAAAGGTGACCTTTGTTTCCATTATGTCTCTTTTGTTGGCAGTTGAGAAAGTTTAGCATTCAATTGATATGTCCGTTAATGTACCGAAATATTATTCAATTTATTGTTACCAGCTTATGTTTTTATCGTCAAACTGATTGTAGCGATGCCTTATGGCCTGCAACTATGTGTCTTTGAAATACAGCGCTAGCACTAAAGAATACAATGTATGCTTTGATGCAAAACTATAGTACAAATGATATATTACAATAGAAATACGAAAAGTAGCCTTACAAGGCATGCTTGAATGAATATACTTCGTTTGCGGTGACTGTATTGCTTGGTTGCTGCAAGTGTTGATACAACAGACAGAACCAAAAGGTGGGGTGTGGCGTGGAGATTGATGAAATTAATTTAGCGATAATCAATCATCTGAGAGATGGGCGGATGCCCTTTAAAAAAATTGCCGATTTACTTGCCCTTTCTGAGGGCACGGTTCGGGCCAGGGTGAAAAAACTCAAAGAAGAGGGAATCCTTGATATCACAGCCCTTGTCGACCCCGACTCTCTACCAGATCAAAATATTGTTATGGTTGGAGTTGGGCTAAAAGACATGGATCTGGTAAAAAAAGCAGAAGAATTTAGCAAATTACGAGGGGTGATTTCTGTTTGTGTGGTGACCGGGCGTTTTGATCTTATCCTTACCGTGCTGCTTACCAAGGACTTCCCAATGGTGAAGTTTTATACAGAAGAAGTTTCAAAGCTTGAAAATGTCAGGGCTGTTGAAACCTTTGTTGTCTATAAAAGCTTTAACCTCAAGGTGCCTCTAACTTTGCCGTAAGAAGGACAGATACAGGTGCAGGAATGTTGAATTAAGGCTGATGTACGTTCGAACGGGACCGCAAAAAGACCGGTTACCAAGATGTTGGTTTGCTGTTAAAAATTAACAGGAGGTGTGGAACGTGAAAGAGTTAAATGAACTGCTTTTTAAAGAGGACGTGCGGTATACTGAGGACCATGAGTGGGTGGGGGGAGATGGAGACACTCTTAAGGTCGGAGTCACTGACTATGCCCAGGATCAGATGGGCGATATTGTCTTTGTGGAGCTACCCGAAGTAGGAACAACCTTTGAAAAAGGCGAAGAATTTGGAACACTTGAGTCAGTCAAAGCGGTTTCGGAATTGTATATGCCGATAAGCGGTGAGGTTGTGGCGGTAAATGAGGACCTTGCTGATGCTCCAGAGCTGATCAATCAAGATCCTTACAGTAACTGGATAATAGAAATTAAACCTTCAGATCAAGGTGAACTCGAAAATCTCCTCATTGTTGAGGCTTATCGTGATCTACTAAACGGATAATGTTATACGCCGTTCGCTTGATACAGACGGAGCTATTTTCTCTTTAGAAAAAATAAAAGAAGAATAAAGAGTCAGAAAACCCGTCTCGCGCAACAGATTCATAGTTGACAGTTTTTGCCCGAGGCTGGGGCCTGACTGCATCCTCAAAGTGTATGATCCAAAGTTACTCGGTTTTTTGGGTTCGAACTGATTATCTTATGGTGGATTGCACTTCTTTGTCCTGCAAGATGTGATTGACGATATCTGTCAGTTGGCTGTTCAACATTTCCTCAAGATCGTGAACAGAGGGGCGGGTAACTGAGTCTTTGTTTGCTTCCCGGTCATAGGTTTTGGTGAGGGTAACTTCCCCATTTTTTATAGTCAGGGTGAGATGGCTCTTTGCTTTGGCGTTGTACAGGAGTTTGGGGTGGGTTACCGAGACGAGTAGCTCGTTAAGGTCAAGTTGTATGCGGACCGGGGAGTTGTTTTTAAATATTAGTCCCTGTTCCCTGAGTCCATTGGCCAGCTGCTCGGTGACGAGGATATGCGGTGCTGTCTGGTTTGGCAACCGTATATCAGGTTTACCCTCAAGTTGGTATACGATGACCGAAAAATCCTGCCTGGCGTCATGTCCTCTAAGAGCAGCAGAACTCTCATTGCTGTACATTCCGGTTGGTTGACTGTCGAGCTGCAACGTGAGATTGGTATTAATCGGATCTTTTGAGCTGCATCCGCTGAGAAGGATAATAAATGTGAGAATGGCGATTATCTTCAATGTATACTCCTATAAGGTAAAATGACATGTCGGTAATTCTCTACCACTTAATATCATAACCATATTAGCACCTTCAAAATAAACTTCTGAGTTATTTTCTGAGTAAGTTATTCTGATGAATGTCAGGTAAGCGCAAATAAGGGAGTCAGCGCTGGCTCAGGTATACGCCTCCAATAATAAAGGCTCCGGCACAGATCTGCCACATGTTAAATGTTTCTCCAAGAATCGCCCAGCCCATTATAACAGAAAAGATGGGGATCAGATTAATATACGATGCTGCTTTGTTTGCCGGCAGGTGTTTGACCCCGTAATTGTACAAACCGTAAGCCCCTAAGGTGATGACGGCACCAAGGTAGAGAATAGCGAGTCCTGGAACAAGGTGCCAACTGTCGGGGAGTGTGGTTGATGGCAGAAATATCAGGGGGAAATAGAAAATACTGCCAATGAATGCCTGCATAGCGGTGAGAAAAAAGGGTGAGTAACGAGCAGTCAAGGACTTAAGGGCAATGGTATAGCCTGTGGCGCAGACCATCGCCAGGAATTCTAAAAAGTTACCAAGGAGTGGGTTCGGAGCATCAATGCTTGGGCTGCTTTCAAGGGTGAGCCAGCAGACTCCGGAAACGGCGATGATAGCGCCCACCCACGCCTTGATTTTTATCTGCTCTTTCAGCACAAGAGCGGCGGCCACCATAACCAGTATAGGCAGCATTGCAGTAATCATTCCGGCCTGGGAGGCGGTGGTGTTTTGCACCGCTTTAGCCTCAAAAATAAAATAAAGACATGGTTCACATAAGGCCATGAAAAGAATTAGCTTGTAATCGCCACGCTGGTAATGCAACGCCTCGGTGACTCTGCGACTAATAGCGAGAAAACAGATAGAGGCCACAAGCATACGTCCGAAGATGACAAACATAGGATCATAGGCACGAAAGGCGAATTTCAGCGCAATAAAAGAACTGGCCCATAGAAGTGACGCCAGGAGCAGGGCAAAGGACGGGAGGTTCGAGTTCCTGCCACTGGGCAAAGAGACCATAATAAGAAGTGGGTTAAGGTAATAGAAGTGAATAAGAGATAAAATAATGAAGTCGGACCCATTTAATACATAATATAAAAAGGCCCGACAAGGCTAAAGTAATTTGTTAGTTCCTTAACTCCCACTGACCTGCATCGTTTCGACAGGCAGTGGTGTATGTTTTTTGTGTTCTGCCGTCAATGGTTGCAAGGATTTCTGCCCTGCGGCAGGGGGTCTGGGGGGTGCTTGGGCTAGCGTATGCAGGTTGTGGGGTAACCTGGTAACTGTTACGGGTATCAGGATTTTGCCAGGATGTCGTCTGACCTGATGGGCCATATTCATAGGCGTGATTCAGTTCTTTCCTGTCATATTTTTCCATCTCATTGCCAACAATATAGCCAAGCATGGTGCCAACTGCAGCTCCTATCAAGGTGGCTTCAGTGTTTCGGCCTATAGCCTGGCCAACGAGTGCACCACCTGCTCCGCCAATAGCAGCGCCTTTTTGTCCACCGGTCGGATTAGAACAGGAACTCAAGGTGAGGATGAGCATCGGAAGCAAGAACAAAATAAATCTTTTCATTTTCAGTTCTCCTGCTTGTTGGTGTTTTTTTACGATAGTGACAGAGCTCCACCCACTCTGAGATGGTACTCATCTTATCGGGTCATTGCAATTTGCAATATGAGGCAGAGTGTACACTATGCTCTGTTAAAAAATACTTCTATTGGATAGTCTGGTTTTTGGGGTTTGATAATTCGAGTGTGGAAAAAAAAGTAGGCAGCCCAGCTCTATACTCTTCCTGAGCGGCAAGCTGCTCATTGTGTTGAACTACCTCGGTGAATGAATCAGTGTAGAGCCCGTCTATATTCGTCTCTTTATAGTAAAATTTGAGCAACGTCGGAAAGTTGGTGGCAAAGGAGGGGAATTTGTCTTTGTCGACAGATACAGAATAGGCCAACACCTTGATGCCATACTTGTGGACTTCGTCAATATACTGATTCATCAACAAGGTGCCGTCCTGGTCAACGATGGCCGAAGTGGGCAGCGCAATGGCCGCTGCATAACTGGCGAGCATTCGTAGTCCTATATTGGTGAACATCCACTCATAGTTGTATGGCTCTTTTTTATCTGATAGCTGTTTTGTTTTGCTTTTGTCGTTATATACAATGAGCTGAATCAGAGGCAGGTGCATCTGTTTTTCGGGCAGGAGTTGGTTGTGGATGCGCTGCAGCTCATCAGGATCACAACACTGAAGATACAATTTGCTCTCCTCTGAGGTGTAGTCAAAGAGGGTGAGGGTGTCGAGGGTGGCATTGGCGATATCCTTCCCACTATTTCTGTGGAACCTGGGATCTTCTATTTCAAGGGCGACACCTATCTGCTTATTGAGCAAGGTCTCGAGCTTGCGAATCAGGCTGAGTGCCTCCTTCAGGGTCGGGATGCCTAAAGACAGTGAGGACGGACTGGTTTCGAAGACATTTCTCAATCGCAGTTGGCGTATTTCGCTAAGAGTAAAATCGATAACATAATAGTTGCCATCTGCTCGGCAGCGTTCGGGGAAAACCTTACCGATATTGGAAAGTCTGTTCAAGGTGAGATCTCTATATACCATTAATTCGTCGTCAGCTGTCATGACCAGATGAAGTTCGAGGTAATCCACGTTTTTGGTTGCGGCAATGGCTATGGCTGGAAGGGTGTGCTCAATAAGGTCGTTTCCTGCACCATTTTCAGCTATGACAATCTTAGTTACGCCATAGACCTGGCTGCAAAAAAGGATAAAAAGAAGGACTAGGGCCAAAGGGAGTCGTCGAACTAACATATTGTAGCCAGTTTCTTGAGATTGAGAGATATAATTCCATCGTAAAAAGTACCCAAGAGTGCTTTTTATCAAGTCATTTTAAGGATTCACCTTCACTTCATACGAGTTTATCAAAGATGAATTTTGATTGACAGAAAAAATTTACCATTATTAACAGGTGGCTATCTACCAACAGGGGGGCGAGCACTATTGATTAAAAAATGAGTTCCCGAAAGTTCACAATTGATTGATAGTGTGCGGAAAATATGGCCGGAAGTCTGGAGCTGGGTTTTGCGATATGGATGAGCTGCTGCATACCAAATTCTCTTGCAGAGTGAAGAACTTTTTCTGTATCGTCGACAAAAAGTGTTCGTTTTTTATCGTAAGGCAGTCGGTGCTGAAGTTTGTGCCAAAACTCAGGTTGTTCTTTGGCGATGCCAACCTCTTCTGAGCAGATCAGCCGCTCGAACCAGTTTTCGATAGGCACCTGCTCCATTTTGACCTCCAGCGCTTTGGGGTGAGCATTAGTGATCATGTACAGTTTCTTTCCAATCCTCTGCATGTATTGGAAAAAATCGATAATATGAGGGTGAATTTTTACCAGATGCTTGATCTCTCTCTTTAACGCCACTATGTCGAGATTCAGACGATCTGACCAGTAGTGCAGGTTAGTCCATTGCAGGGTATTTTCCACACTCCGATATGTTTTAAGTAAGAGGTTTCGGGCATCAACAATATCAACCTGGTTTTTGGCAGCGTAGACTTCTGGGACAAACTGTTCCCAAAAATAGTCATCATAATATTTATCTAGCAGTGTCCCGTCCATATCAAGGAAAACAGAGTCAATCTGTTCCCAGGAAAAGTTGGGTCGAATCTGTTTAGGCGTTTCAGGCTGTTTTATGGACAAGTTTGGTAAGTTCATTAAGAGTTGCTGCAATAGTGTCGAATATGTGTTCACTGGAAGAAAGGCGACCATTTATAACCAGTCGACTATCCGGGGTTAATTTTGGGGCAATTTTGTTTTTCCTGCCACTGTTCTTTTGCAGATAGCGCATTAACATCTCTGGAGAGAGTGGGGTATCATCCAGGAATGTAAAGACCAGGGTATCTCTGCCCTGCTCAAGCTTACTGATGCGCAGAGGGGCGAGGTCCTGTTTGAGGGCGATAACTCGAAAAAGAGTAACAGTTTCTATAGGTAGCGGTCCGTAACGATCAACGAGTTCCTCCTGCAGGTCAATCTGCATTTCCGGCGGAGAGGTAGTAAGAGCTGCAATTCTCCTATAAGTTATATAGCGCTGGCTGATATCGGGAATATAGCTTTCTGGGATATAGGCTGATAACTGCAGGTTTACCTCGGTATCGATATCTTCGGTGATGCTGTCTTGGTCGATCTTTGCTGCTTGAGCCTTGAGATCCGCCACCGTCTTCTGCAAAAGATCGAGGTAGAGATCGTAACCAATAGCAGCGATATTACCACTCTGGGAGATTCCCAGGAGGTTGCCTCCTCCCCGTATCTGCAGATCACTCATCGCCAGTTTAAAACCGCCGCCAAGTTCGTTGCAGTCCATAAGGGCGCGGAGTCTTTCCCGGGAGTCCTTACTGAGACTATCAAGAGATGGGACCAGCAGATAGGCAAAAGACTGGGTGCTGGAACGCCCAACCCGGCCGCGCAGCTGATAGATCTCAGCTAAGCCAAGCCTGTCCGCACGGTTGATGACAATAGTATTGGCAGACGGAATATCAAGGCCTGATTCAATGATCGTCGTGCTGACCAGCACATTGATCTTTTTATTAACAAAAGATACCATGATCTCCTCAAGTTCCTTGCCGACCATTTGACCATGGGCCACGGCTATCTTGGCATCCGGAACCAGCTTTTGTATCAGCGAGGCCATCTGGTGAATTGATTTGACCCGGTTATGCACAAAGAAGACCTGCCCCCCTCGACGCAGTTCTTTGTTTATGGCTTCTTTTATGACCAGCTCGTCGTAGCGGGCAACAAAGGTCTTCACCGGTTGGCGATGTTCTGGCGGCGTAGAGATAACTGAGAGGTCACGAATGGAGAGCAGTGACATCTGCAGGGTTCGTGGGATGGGGGTGGCGGTGAGGGTGAGAATATCCACTTCTGCCCGCATCTTTTTCAGCTTTTCTTTATGGGTGACTCCGAATCGGTGCTCCTCATCAATGATTAATAGCCCTAAATTTTTAAAGACGACGTCTTTTGAAAGGAGTCGATGGGTACCGATGATTATATCTACGCCACCACTTTTAAGCTCTTTGATAAGAGTACGCTGCTCTGAACCTGTGCGAAAACGGTTAAGGCATCCAGTGTTTACCGGGAAACCCTGAAATCGTTCAGTGAATGTCTTGGCATGCTGTTCGGCAAGAACCGTGGTGGGAACAAGAATAGCAACCTGATAACCGTCTTCAACAACTTTAAACGCCGCCCGTATGGCAACTTCCGTCTTGCCGTACCCGACATCCCCACAAACCAACCGGTCCATGGGGCGGTCACTGGTGAGGTCCTGAATGACATCGGTAATGGATTTTTCTTGTCCTGGAGTCTCGTCAAAGGCAAAAGATTCTTCGAGTTCATGGAAAAGCGCACCGGGTGGGGAAAATCGTCGCCCCTCTCTGATTTCTCTTTTTGCGTAAATATCAAGGAGCTCCTGGGCGACCTTCCAAACCTCTTCTTTAACCTTAGCCTTGGTGGTCTTCCAGTTCTGGGTACCAAGTTTGTCAATCTTGGGTTCTCGGTCGGAGATTCCCTGGTACCTGCTGATCAGATTGAGTCGGTCAACTGGCAGGTAAAGTTTATCACCCTCTCGATATTCAATGAGCATGAAATCGTTGATAACCGACTGAAATTCTATGGTGCTCAGACCTCGATAAACGCCTAATCCATGATCGCGATGGACGACGACGTCTCCATTATTTAATTCGGTGAAACGGAGCGGATCACCTTTCTGTTTCTTCTTCGATTTCCCTCCCAGCCGCATTTCACCAAAAAGTTCGCTCTCTGAAAGGATATGAATTTTACTCTCAGCTAGAGAAAATCCCTGGGATAAGGGGTGGTCGCAGAGAAAGAGAGTCTGGGAATCGAGTTCTGCCGTGATTTTGCCAAGTTCGAGAGGCGATGGGAGGATTTCAATCCGATGGTTGTGTTTGCTAAGCAGTTCTGCCAAATTCTTTGTATGACGGGTAGATCGGCAGCAGACCACCACCAGTTCATCTTTTTCCTGCCATTGAAAAATCTGATCGGCTAAAGGTGCGAGGAGCCCTATCTTGGCCCTTTTAAGAGAAATATCCTGTTTTAGAAGCTGGTGATTGGAAGAGGAGATAGACAGCACCTTGTCATTCCGGTGGGGGAAATCACTTACCAGCAGTTGCTTGAATCCAGCAAGTTGCTGCTCGATTTGATCATTTCCCAAGAAGAGCATTTCAGGTGGCAGGGCTGGGGTCGCATTATCCAGAGCAGCCTGGTAATTTTTGAAAATGCGCTCGTAGGTCAGGTTCATGCTTTGACGGATCCCCTCAGGATCGACGAGCAGAAGGACCGATTCCTTTGGGAGAAAGTCCAGTACTGATGAACTGGTTGGGTCATTCTCTTGAAAAAAAAGCGGTAAGAAAAATTCCATCCCAGCAAATCTTCGCCCGCTGGTCATTCTTTCCATGAGGCGCGCAGTTTCCTCACTGTTCCAGTTGTATTGCTCCCCTCTTTGTTCAAAGAGTTTGGTCAATGATCTTCTGATGTTTGCTGAACTGTAGTCAAACAGCAGGTCAGTGACTGGCAGGAGTGTCGCCTCACTGATTTCTCCGGTGGAGCGCTGGGTAAACGGATCAAAGGATCGAAGAGATTCAATGGTGTCGCCGAAAAAATCAAGTCGAATGGGGCCTTCATGAAGGGGGCCGGATTCTATAGCAAAAGGTGGAGGGTAAATATCTATGATACCGCCCCTAAGAGAAAAATCACCGACAGATTGGACCAGGGCAACTTTCTCATAGCCAAGGTAGGTGAGTTTCTTCAGGAGGTCGTCTTGGTCGCAGTCCTCCCCTGCCATGAGGTATTCGGCAACGCTTGTAAGCAGATTTGCCGGCATGATCCGGCGTAGCAGCGCTTCAATCGAGGTAACCATAATGCCGCCGGAACCTTCTTTTAGCCGGTAAAGAGTTGAGAGCCGGGCTGCTGTGGTCAGCTGGTCGGGCGACAGGGGTGTATAGGGTGGTATCTCGTGGCCGGGGTATTTGAGGACCGGTTTATCAGTAAAAAGATGCAGGTCCTGTTCAAATAGTGATATCAGGTGCTCGTCAGAGACAATGCAGCAACAGGTCTGCTGCTTGGCAACATTTGCGGCAAGCCATGCTGGGCTGGCAGCCCTGAGTCCAGAAACGGTGACGCTCTTAGAGTCTGTAAAAAACGATGTGAGTTTGTTATCTATCATGAACAACGGTGCCGGTTATGGTAAGCATAACCGGCAAAAAGGGATAATTATTAGTGGATTAGGGATGGTTCTCTTGTTCTACGCTAAAAAATCAGAAAGTACCGCCTACGCTGAAATCCCAAACAGCGTCGTCTTCGTCCTCTTCAGGATCAAGATTATATCCCCAGACAACGCGGAGCGGCCCCATCGGAGAGAGCCATCGTATTTCAACACCTGTGGTCTTTTTGAGCGACTCTGAAAAATCAAACCAATCTTGATCATCGTCAAGAACCTGACCGCTATCAAAGAACACAACGCCATTGAGTCCTTGGGTTTCGAGAAGGGGGAAGATAATTTCTGTATTAGTATACCACATTTTATCACCACCAATACGATCACCTGTTTCCGGGTCTGTCGGACTCACATCCGCAAATTCAAAACCACGAATAGTGTTGAGTCCACCGAGATAAAACCGTTCATAAACAGGAAGTTTGTCGCTTTCATTTTCAAAGACCTGGCCAGCCGACCCTTTTATATGAAAGGTGGTCTTGAGAGGCATGGGGAAAAACCAGCTCGAGGAGCCTTCAACCTTGGTAAACTGTGCATCTCCACCTAACGGGCCACCAGCATATTTGACACTGGCACTATTTCTGGAACCTGCTGTCGCACCGTACATTCTGTTCCGGGTATCCCGGACGAGAGAAAACTTCAAGGCGCTTGTTATGTGGAGGTCTACTGATTCTCTGATGACAAAGGAGGCATCGTCTGATACATCGGTCAGGTCAGTATCGGTGTAGCTGTAGTTGCCATAGGCTTTCCATCTGCCGAAAACTGGATAACCGATACGGAGCCCCCCACCTATTGACTCTTTGGTGTAGTCATCATACTCACGTTCGGTACTAAATAAATCGACACCCCAGGAGAGGGCGGAATCATTGAGGTGGGGGTCGGTGTACCCTAAGTTATATCTGGAGGCTGAGCTACTTACATTGGCACTAAGAGAAAGAGTATCACCACGGCCGAGGAAGTTATTCTCGGAGATCTGTCCCATGAGGATGACACTGTCCACCGAACTGAAGCCCATACCGATACTGAAATTTCCAGTACTCTTTTCCTTAACCTCAATAATGACGTTCATGCGGTCTGGATTAAGGGATGGCTCGGGGATAATGTTCACCTCCTCAAAAAAAGAAAGCCGTTGCAGTGCCTGGGTGCTGTCACGTATGGCTTTTGAGTCGAAGACGCCACCCTCTGCAATTCGTAGTTCCCGACGAATGACGTTGTCTCTGGTCCGACTATTGCCCCTGATAGTAATCCGGTCAATGTAGACTAGGTTGTTCTTTCTGATATCGAAAGTGACATCCATGCGTGCTCCGCCCGGACCTTTTTTCATAATCGGTTTGATATTTGCGAAAGCAAAACCGGATTCTGCGTAGTAATCGGTAAGTTTGAGAATATCGTCTCGGATGGCTTGTCTGCTCAAATACTTCTTATCTCTGATAGTCAGCATACTGACCATCGCATCTTTGTCTTCCAGTAAATCACCAGAGAAATCAACAGTTCCCACACGAAATCGAGGACCTTCCTCGACTATAAAATTGACATAGAGCCATTCTTTTTCCTG
>Ga0070729_10004290_pt1 | contig 15657 bp, 16 predicted proteins | sample tdDd472_FD_66725 | JGI IMG/M metagenome (GOLD analysis project Ga0070729, IMG submission 66725) | Marine sediment microbial communities from the Atlantic coast under amendment with organic carbon and nitrate - tdDd47.2 | ecosystem: Environmental > Aquatic > Marine > Coastal > Sediment | place...
CATGCCTTTCGGACTGCAACTTCTCGGCCCGATGCGGGGCGACGAGGGTCTTCTGACGACCGCACGCGCCCTCGAGACCCTTTTGGCCAAAGATCCCGACACCGCCCGTCCGCGTCCCGACCTCGACACCCTGCGAGTGCCGGAACCCGGTCTCCGCTCGATCGTGACCGCCCCGCCGGGCGCCGCCGCCGTCGGGACGATCGCCGACGTGACGGCAGTCTAGGGGAGAGGGGAGACATAATGATTTTCGTCCCCATCCTCTTCGTCGTCCTGCTCGTCAGCGGCACCGCGTTTGCCTACCTGATGGGATCGGTATCGGTCCTGTCCTTCGTGGTGGCCGGCAAGGCGCAGTTTCTGTCGGTCCTTCCCCAGCGCATCTTCGCGCAACTCGACGTGTTCGCCTTCATGGCGATGCCGCTCTTCATCCTCACCGCCGAGATCATGACCCGTTCGGGCGTTACCCGCAGCCTGATCGATTTCTCGCTGTCGGTGATGGGCCGGTTCAGGGGCGGTCTAGGCCATGTCAACATCCTCACAAGCGTCTTCTTCGCCGGGATTTCCGGTTCGGCCATCGCCGATAGCGCCGCCCTTTCGCGAACCTTCGTTCCCGAGATGGAGGAGCGGGGCTACGATCGCCATTACGCCGGCGCGGTGACCGCCGCCTCGTCGATGATCGGTCCGATCATTCCGCCGTCGATCATCATGATCGTCTATGGCGGCCTGACCGGGGCGTCCGTCGCGGCGTTGTTCGCCGCCGGCATCGTGCCGGGTCTTCTCCTGGCGGCGGCGCTGATGGCCCTGAATGCAATCATCGCTCGTCTGCGCGATCATCCCGGCGGGGCATCGGGGGACCTTCCTCGTTTCCGGCCGAGCCTGGTTCGCGCCGCGCCCGCTCTGTGCCTCCCGGTCGTCATCCTCGGTTCGCTGGTCTTCGGGCTGGCCACACCGACCGAGGGATCGGCCGTCGCGGTGCTGTTCGCCCTTGCGGCAAGCCGGTTCTATGACGGATTGAGCCGGAAGATGCTCTTCGATGCGATCGAGTCGACCGCCCGTCTGACCGGAACGATCTTCATTATCCTCGCCGCGATCTCGGTGCTCGGCTATCTCGCCGGCCAGATGGGCTGGTCGCAAGCGCTTGCCGACTGGGTGGAAGGCATCGGATTGACCGGGACCCGCTATCTGTTCTTCCTGATCGGCGTTTTCCTCGTCGCCGGGATGTTCATGGACACGCCCGTGGCGCTGTCGCTGCTGATCCCGCTCTTCGCGCCACAGGCCCTGGCGCAGGGTATCAGCCCGATCCATCTCGGCGTGGTGCTGTGCTTCAACCTGTGCATCGGGCTGATCACGCCGCCGCTGGGCAAATGCCTCGTGGTGGTTTCGGCGCTCACCTCGCTCAACTACTGGCGGCTGGCCTACGCAACGCTGCCATTCGTCGCCGTCCAGGTACTGGTGCTGCTGGCTCTGGCCTATTGGCCGGAGATCAATCTGTTCCTGCCGCGCCTGGCCGGCTTTTCCGTCGAATGAATTCCAACCGGGAGGACCAACCATGACAATCAAAACGCTCGCATTCGCGGCTCTGATCGCTGCATCCGCCGCCACCGCAGCCTCGGCGGAGGTGAAGATCGCCCTGGACAGCAAACCCGACCTGAAGACCTCCGGCTCCTACAATTGGGCCCACGCCTTCGGCGAGGTGCTGAAAAAGGCCGGCATGAGCGTGCGGGAAATGCCGCGCGGATCCGTCGGCAACGAAGCGGAGAAATTCGATCAGGTCTCGACCGGTCTTCTCGAGGTTTCCCTCTCCGACGTCCGGTCCGTCGCCCAGGTCGATCCGTTCATCTACGGCGTACGCTTGCCCTACATCTTCGACGATATCCATCACATGGATCGCGCGCTCGCCGCGGGCAAGGTCTTCGACCGCGTCAACGCCGCGATCTCGAAGCAGGATGTGGTGCTTCTGTCTCTGGTGCCGCTGGGGCCGTCTTCGGGAATCATCACCACCAAGACCGCGGTGCGCAAGCCCGCGGACCTCGCAAAGCTGCGGATGCGCGCGCTGGATGACGCGCAGATCGCCATGTACCAGGCATGGGGATCGAGCGGCACGATCGTTCCCTGGGGCGAAGTTCCCGCCGGCCTGCAGACCGGCATCATCGACGGCTATCTCAACTCTCCCTTCGTCCCGATCATGTTCGGCCAGACCGACTTCGTGAAGAACTTCTCCGACGCCGGCGTGATCATCCCGCTGCGGGCGGTGATCGTTTCCAAAGTCTGGTATGACGGGCTCTCCGAGGCGGATCGCAAGACGGTGGACGGGGCAGTGAGGGCAGCCGACGCGGCGTCCCGCGCCTGGCTCGAGCAGGCTGCCAGTTCGGCGCTCACCGCGCTGGAGGCGAAGGGCGTCACCGTGCAACGGCTGACGGCGGAGGAGCGGGCCGCCTTCCGCGACCTTTCGAAGAAGGTCTACAATTCGGGCCTGCTGCCGGAGAAGGATGTGAAGATCTGGTCGGACCTCTCCGGCCGGACCCGCTGAATGGCGGATGCCGGGCTGAAGTCGGACTCGGCTTCGGCCCGGCATCGGTTTCGGGAAACCATGATATGCGACGCTTCGTCATAGCAACCAGTTCCGGTCTCCACGAGGTCGCCCGCCATGCCGCCGTCCTCGCCGTCTGCGGCATGTTCCTGACGGTGATGATCCAGGTGGTCGCGCGCTACGTCTTCTCCTCGCCGCCGACCTGGACCGAGGACGTGGCTCGCTATCTGATGGTCTGGACCGGCCTGCTGGGCGCCACGCTGTCCTTCAGGCAGCGCGCGGACGCCGTACTGATGCAAAGCGTCTTTCCGCGCCGGCCGCATCGCCTGGGATTTCTCGCCGAGACCATCCAGAGCGCGGCGATCCTGAGCTTCGTCCTTCCCGTACTCTATTTCTGCTTCATCGGACTTCGCGGCGGATTCGCGAAGGGCTATCTTGCGCGCCAGGCGGGGCTGACGGTCGATACGCTCGGGATATCCATGGTCTGGATCGCGATGATCATTCCGATCGCGATGATCGTTATCCTGATCCACCTCGCCGCCCGTTGGGCGGCGCATGACGAGGAAGCGGCGGCGACGGGCGGTTCCTCCGCCGATTGACCGTGGTCGGTCCGGATCGACAATTTCCGGCCCGATGGCGACAACAAGAATAAAGTTTGAAATATTTCCGCTTCCGACTGTAACGGGCCGCATAGCGGCCACGCGGCAGAGTCGAAACAAACAACCAGTTGTCTCCCCCTAGTCGGAAATCGATAGTCCGGCAGTTGTACTGACCGACATTGTCAGAATTAACGCAAGTGTAATCCACCGCTGCTAGGTTTACGGGACGGGGAAACACACCTGCACGACCTTTCCGAGCAGTCGAGACAGCATGACAGAACAACACGGTGGCAACGATCGGCACCCCGCAATCGCGCTCAGAGTATGTCTGACGTTCGCGCTGGTCGTCTCGTCCTTTACGCTGACATTCTGGCTGACCGATCCCAAGGGAGAGCATTTCGTCTTCTTCCTGGTCGACACCCTCATCCTGTCGATCGTGTTCGGTCCTGTCGTCTATTTCTGGCTGATCCGGCCGCATGTCCGGCGTTCCGAGGATTCCATCCTCGCCTTCAAGCTGGCCGAAACCCGATTCCGAGAATTCTCCGACACCGCCTCGGCCTGGTTGTGGGAAACCGATGCCGATTTTCACTTCACCTACGTTTCGGCGGGCGTCGAGCGCGTTCTGGGCATCGATGCGGAGCGGATCATCGGAAAGCAGCCCTGGGAGCAGCGCGGTTTCGACAAGTCCAGCGAGCAGTTCGCGCGCCACCGCGCCGACATCGACAACAGGCGGGCCTTCAGCGATTTCCGCTATCCGGTGGACTGCCCCGACGGGCAGACCCGCTGGGTGGAGATCGGCGGCAATCCGGTCTTCGACAAGCTCGGCCGCTTCATCGGCTACCGGGGTACCGGTCGCGACGTGACCGACCAGGTCGACGCGCAGGCCCAGAATGTCCGCCTGCGCCGCCTGGTCGAGGAATCGGCGAGCGAGATCTACGTGTTCGAGACCCAGACACTCAGATACATGTACGCCAACAGCGCTGCGTGCCGGAATCTCGGCTATTCGAAGGAAGAGCTGAGAAAGCTGACGCCGCTCGACCTGATGCCCGAATACGAGCCCGACACGCTCGACGAGCTGGTGGGATCGCTGCTCAACGGACAACGCGACAACCTGCATTTCGAAACCGTCCAGAAGCGCAAGGACGGCACCACCTATATCGCCGACGTCAACCTGCAGATCCTCCGCTCGGACTACGTCTCGACCTTCGCCGCCATCATCACCGACATCACCGAACAGCGGAATCTCTTCAACCTGCTCAAGGCGACCGTCGATCACTTCCCCGGCGGCATCAGCGTCATGGACAAGGACCAGAAGCTGATCCTGTCCAACGGCAAGTTCTACGAACTCCTCGGCCTGCCCGAAGACCGGTTCCCGATCGGATCGCTGTTTCCGGACATCGTCCGCTATGCCGCCGAGCGCGGCGATTTCGGTCCCGGCGACGTGGAGAAGATTACCGCGCGCCGCCTCGCGCTCCCCAAGACCCTCGCCGAGGTCGAGATGGAGCGCATGCGCCCTGACGGGACGGCCATCGAGATTCGCGGCTACCCGCTCGCCGAGGGCGGCTACGTGCTGACCTATGTCGACATCACCAGCCGCAAGACGGCCGAGCTCGAATTGATCCGCCACCGCGACCATCTGGAAGATCTCGTCCGCTCGCGCACCGCCCAGATCCAGAAGCAGTCGAACGAGCTGGCAGAGGCGCTGGAGCGGGAAAAGGAAGTCAACGAATTGCAGCGGCAGTTCGTATCCATGGCCTCGCACGAATTCCGCACCCCGCTCGCCATCATCGACAGCTCCGCCCAGCGACTGCAGCGCAAGCGCGATCGGGTCACGGCCGAGGAAGTGCTGCTCAGGGTCGACAAGATCCGCCAGGCGGTGAGCCGGATGACGGAACTGATGGAGAGTACGCTGGCCGCCGCCAAGGCCGATTCGGGTCGCATCGAGCTGCGCCTCGACCAGCCGTGCGACCTGCGCGGCATCGTCGCCGGATGCTGCCAGCGGCGCAGCGAACTGTCGAAGTCCCATCGAATCGATCTCGATATCGACGCGCTGCCCGACACCGTTCCCGGCGATACCCACGCGCTCGAGCAGGTTTTCAGCAACCTGCTTTCGAACGCCGTCAAGTATTCCCCCGGCGCCGACCGGGTCGACGTTCGCGGCTGGGTCGCCGACGGCTTCGTCCATGTGTCGGTGCGGGACTACGGGCTGGGGATGGACGAGGAGGATCTGGGCCGGATGTTCGAACGGTATTTCCGGGCGAAGACATCGACCGGAATTCCGGGAACCGGGATCGGCCTCAACCTGGTGAAGATGTTCGTCGAACAGCATCGCGGCTCGGTCGAGGTCGCGAGCGAGGAGGGCGAGGGCTGCACGTTCACGGTGCGTCTTCCTCTGATGGACGAAGCGGCATTGCCGGAAAGCGCGTGCGCCTGATGGTCCGCGGTTCGCGATCTGGAAGGATCTGACAAATGACGAAAGTCCTTTGCGTCGAGGACGAGCAACACCTGCTGGAGGACTATGGCGAGGTTCTCGAGGAATGCGGATACGAGGTCCTGCTCGCCGGTGACGGCGCGCAGGGACTGCGGATGATCCTCGAACACAAGCCCGACCTCGTCGCCTGCGACATCAACATGCCCGTCATGGACGGGCGCGAACTGTTCCGCAAGCTGCGCGGCGAATACCCGGAATACGCCGATATGCCGTTCCTGTTCCTGACCGCTCTCGCGGACCGCCAGGACGTGCTCGACGGCATCAATCTCGGGGTCGACGACTATCTGACCAAGCCCGTCGACTACGAGCTGTTCACCGCCAAGGTGGCTCAACGCCTCGGCCAGGTCGCGCGGATGAAGGAGAAGGCGGTCAAGGAAATGCAGACCCTTTACGAGGCGCTGACCGCATTTCTCAACCGGCCCACGGACGGCGGCGGCAAGCGGAAGCTGCAGGAGAATGACGGCGTTCCGAACATCACGGTGGTGATCATCGGCAAGCCGTCCAAGGAGCTCAACAGCTTCGCCGCATTCCTCGACAAGAACCGCTACCGGGTGATCCTGTATCCGAACGAGGAGAAATACCTCGTGCGCCGGTCGCCGCTCAGCGTCCATTTCCTGCTGGCGTGGAACTACTCCTACGACGACTATCGTTCGCTGTACGTGAAGATCAATAACGCGCTGCAAAAATGCGTCGTCATTCCGGTCTATTCCCGGGCCTTCGCCGAGACGAGCATGTCCGAGAGCGAACGGACGATCGAGAACACGATCCAGCTTCCTGTGGGCATCAAGACGATCAACGAGAAGTTCGTCGAGCTGATCCGCCAACGCGCCAACGCCAGTCAGGAAAGGATTTTCGTCGGGTCCGCGTGACTGGACCGTTCCCCGGTTGTCGACCTGTTCCGGCCGTCGATACGGCGTATGCCCGGTCTCGCAAGTTTACGAAAACGCGACTGGAGGCTTCACAACAGGTCTGGGAAATGCTCGTTATCGTAGCGATAGCGAATAAAGATGTTCCGGCAACCGATATGGGGTTCACATGCTTTCCAACCTGACCAAGTTGTTTTTCGCAGCCATTCTGTCGCTCGCCGTTTTCCAGATGCAGCCTGCTTCGGCGCAGATGTCCAAGGACGACGTGGGCGGTCTGCTAACCGGCAAGAAAGGATCCGAAGGCGGCGGCTCGACGGATTTCGGGCCCTCCGAGGTTGCCGGACCCGACCTGCCGGAGGCGTCGATGACGGCGCCCGAGAGCATGCGCGCCGACGGCAGTGCCATGGCCGCCGAAGGTTTTCATGCCAACGTCACGCCTCAGGCCATCGCCGCATTCCTGGAAAAGCACGATATCAAGAGCGAGCTGAAGAATGCCGACAGCGAATGGCCCTACCTCCTGATCAAGGCGTCGAAATATCGATGGATGAGCATCTATTTCAGACAGTACAAGGGGCGCACGTCGTATCTGTGGTTTTATATCGGGTACCGGCTGAACGAAAAGCAATGGGGCGATGCGACCTATGAAAAACTGAACCAGTACAATTCAAAGAAGATTTTCAGTTCCTATAAATACATCAACAAAGGCAGCGGCACAAAGCATCACGCCCTGGTCTGGTCCCTGTGGACGGTAAACGGCACGAGCGAGGAAAAGGTGCTGGCCTATTACCGTACGCTGATGGGCGAAATGGACAGTTTCGACAAGTTCTTCGGCTACTGACCCGGAGCGCCCGTTCAGATCGTGGTCACGGCCAGGCCCGCCTCTCCGAGCAGCACCTCGGACACGTCGAAGCTGTGGTCGAGCGCGCCGTCGTTTACCGGCTTGGGCGGACAGACCAGCCGGGCGATGCCGCTCTGGACGATGGCGCGGGCGCAATCGGCGCAGGGAAAGCGGTTGACGTAGAGCGTGCAGCCGGCGACCGCGACGCCCATGCGCGCGGCGTTGTAGAGCGCGTTGCGCTCGGCATGCTCGAACCAGAAGAACTTCTCGCCGCTCGCCCGGTCGAAGCGGCTTTCCTCGTCTGCCGCGACGCCGCGCGGCAGGCCGTTATAGCCGGTCGAACGGATCTCCAGCCCCGGCCCGACGATCACCGCGCCGACCTTGAAGTCCCGGTCCTCGGTCCAGCCCGAGATGTGGTCGCACAGGGCGAGGAACCGCCGGTCCCACCGTGCCTGCTTGTCGTCGTTCACGGGGTTTGCGCCTTCTCTCTGGGCGGCATCGCCGCGACGATCGGGTGGTCTTTGTCGGCCGGCATCGACTTGTCCCAGCCGCCCGGCTCGCCGAGGCCGGTCACGGAATCTTCGAAATATTCGCGATTGATCCGCACGAAAATCTCCTCGTCGCCGGAAACCTCGTCATCGTAGCGGATCGCGTCGACCGGGCAAATCGTCTCGCACAGGGCGCATTCGATGCATTCTTCGGGGTGGATGTAGAACATCCGCGCGCCCCCGTAGATGCAGTCCACCGGGCACACGGTGGTGCAGATGCCGTCCTTCACGTCGATGCATTCGGACTTGATGATCAGGGTCATATCCGGTCCCCGGCAGGTCTACTTCCCCCGCCACACGGGCTTGCGCTTTTCGCGGAATGCCGCCACGCCCTCGTCCTGGTCTTCCGATTGCAGCGCGGCGACCAGTTCCGGGGTCTGCAGGGCGCGGGCTTCCCGCGGCGACAGGTGCCGGGTCCTGCTGAGCGTCGCCTTGATCGCGGCGACCGACAGCGGCGCGCAGGCGACGATGTCATTGGCCCAGGCATCCACCTCCTCGTCGAGCCGGTCGAACGGAACCACCGCGTTGACCAGGCCGTAGCGGGCGGCTTCCGCCGCCGTCAACATCCGGCCGGTCATCATCAGCCCGGCGGCGACCTTTTCCGGAATCAGCCGCGGCAGCGCGACCATGCCGCCGTCGAGCGGCAGGCGGCCGACCCGCGCCTCGGTCAGCCCGAGCTTGGCGGTCTCCGCGGCGATGACGATATCGGCGCCGAGAACCATCTCCATGCCGCCGCCCAGCGCCAGCCCGTTGACCCTTGCGATCACCGGTACGTTGAGACTGGTCCTGAGCGCGATGCCGCCGAACCCGTTGGGATTGAGCCCGGCCCAGTATTCGAGTCCGGTCTTCGTGCCCCCCGCCTTCATGTCGGCGCCGGCGCTGAAGGCGCGGTCGCCGGAACCGGTCAGCACCACGCAGCGCACCGACGGATCGGCCTCGATCTTCGTCCAGATTCGTTCGAGCTCGGCTTCCGTCGCCGGGTCGACCGCGTTCATCCGCTCGGGGCGGTCGATGGTGACCCGGGCGATGCCGTCACTGTCGAGGGAGAAGAGGACGCTCATATGGCGATCTTGCCGGTTGCCGGTGCCGCGAGGCCGAACTCGCGGACGATCTCGTCCGTGTGCTCGCCGAGCCGCGGCGGCGCATGGCGCAGGCGCAACGGCGCGCCGCTCATATGCACCGGCGAGCCGACCAGGGTGAGCTCGCCCAGCACCGGGTGGTCGATGTCGATCAGCATCTGGTTGAGGATCGTCTGCTCGTCTGCGAGCGCCTCGCCCAGCGCCCGGACCGGGGCGCAGAGCAGGTCCTGTTCCTCGAGCCTGCCGATCCAGTGGGCGGTCGTATCGGTCGCGAACCGCTCACGGAACCGGCCCTGCAGATACGCCTTGTTGACGCGCTGGGCGGGCAGGTCCGGATAGGTCTGGGACAGATCCTCGATGCCGAGCGCGGTCGAGATGTCGCGCAAGGGATTGGCTTTGAAGGCGCCGACCAGCACCAGCGCTCCGTCGGAGGTGTCGAACACCCCGGTCAGCGGCATCGCGGCCCAGTTCAGGACCTCGCGATGCTTGGTCCATTGCGCCGCTTCCTGCATCTGCATGGCGATCATCGAATCGTAGAGCGACACGCCGACCTTCTGGCCGGTTCCGGTCTTCTCGCGCGCCAGAAGCGCCGCGAGCACGCCCTGCACCAGATGCATGCCGGCGGTGTAGTCGCACAGGGTGGTCGGGTAGATCGAGCGCGGGATCGACGGGTCCGAGGTCTTCTCCATCACCCCGGTCATCGCCTGCGCCAGGACGTCCTGCCCGCCCTTGTGGGCATAGGGGCCGGTCTCGCCGAAGCCGGTGCCGGAGGCGCAGATGATCCGCGGATTGATTCTCTTCAGGTCCTCGTAGCCGAAGCCGAGGCGGTCCATGACGCCGGCGCGGAAATTGTCGACCACCACGTCGGAGACCTTGACCAGATCGTAGATCATCCGCCGGCCGTCCTCCGACTTGGTGTCGACCTCCATCGACCGCTTGTTGCGGTTGAGCGAGGAGAAGATGGCGTTGTTCTGCGCGGCTTCCGAAACCTCGCCGAAGAAGTTGCGCGACAGATCGCCGGCGCCGGGGCGCTCGATCTTGATCACGTCGGCGCCGAAATCCGCCAGCATCTGCGTGGCGCAGGGTCCGAGCATGACCTGGGTGAAGTCCAGTATCCTGACGCCCGACAGCGGCAGGGTCTCGTTGGTTTCCACGGGGGTTCTCCTCAGGCTGCGGCGTCGTCGATCAGGGCGTTGGCGGAGGGAACGTCCCCCGGGTCAGCGCCTTGCGCGCGCATCCGTTTCTGGATCGCGCCAACATCGACGTCGCGAAGCGCAGTGTTGCCTTCGAGCGCCAGCGATACCGCGACGCCGGCCGCCTCGCCCTGCGCCATGCAGGGCGGGATCTCGCGCGACAGTTTCTGCGCGTCGCTGTCGACCGAATAGTGCCGGCCTGCGACGATCAGGTTGTCCAGCCCCTTTGGCAGCAGCGCTCGATAGGGGGTGTAGTAGTCGCGGCCGCGGCAGACGGTATCGGCGAAATGCCGCCGCGAGGCGACGTCCCGCTTGGTCACCACGTATTCGCCCTGAAGCAGGCGCGTCTGGCGGATGCCCATCTGCTCGGCCGCGCCGAGCATCTTCGCATTCTCGAAACCGGGCATGTTCTCGCGCACGAAGGCATGGAGCTTCATCATCCGCTCGCGGCCCTCGATTTCGGCCGCCACCATGTCCTCGGGCGACAGCCCGTCATAGCCGGGCATGTGCGGGCAGTTGCACCACACCACGCCGGGCAGCGGCGTCTTCAGCCACCACATGCCCCATGCGCCGCCGATCCGCCGGCGCGCCTCGCGGTCGAGCTTCTTGTAGGCTTCCGGTTCGGCATATTCGAAGGCCTCGGCCTTGTCGGTATCGACGTCGCACAGCCGGAACACGGTGGTGACGATATACTGGCCGAGGATGAACGACGCGCCGGCCGATGCCGCGACGTCGAGATCGCCGGAGGCGTCGATCACCATGTCCGCCTTGATCGCCTGCCTGCCGAGCTTGGTCTGGCAGATGATGCCGGTGACCCTGCCGTCCTCGACGAGCGCCTCGGAGAACCAGGAATGCAGGCGCAGATTGATTCCGGCCTCGCGCACCAGGTCGAGGCTGACCCGCTTCCAGCAGTCGGGATCGAAGGCGACCGCGTGGATGATCGGCTGCGGCATGCCGGTCTTGTGGAAATCGATGCAACCCCAGCGGGACCATTTCTTCCACATGTCCCAATTGGTCAGGCAGTCCTGAGACGGCGGATAGACGGCGCCGTCCTGGCTTTCCATCCGCTTCACATATTCGCTGACGATGCCGGTGGTGACGATCTCGTTGCCCTCGTTGACCATGTCGTCGAGCACCAGCACCATGCCGCCCGACGCCATGCCGCCGAGATGATGGTAGCGCTCCAGCAGCGTCACCGAGCAGCCGTTGCGCGCGGCGGAAACCGCGGCGCTGACCCCGGCCGGGCCGGCGCCGATCACGACGACGTCGGTGTTGGCGACGACGGGAATCCGCTCGGCTTTGGAGAGGATGAAATCCTTTGCCTGTTCGGCCATTTTCAGCTCCTTCTAGTCCTTAATTTTCCAGCGGACGATCAGCTTCTCGGCAATCGTGACGGCTGCGAACAGCATCACCGACAGGCCCGACGACATGAAGATCGAGGCGTAGAGAAGCGGTGCGCGGTAATTGTAGGTGGCGTCGAGGATCAGCGTCCCCAGCCCGATATTCGGCCCGACCCATTCGGCAACGATGGCGCCGATGACGGACGTGGTGGCGGCGATCTTCAGCGCCGAGAACAGGAACGGCAGCGACGAGGGCAGCCGCAGTTTCCAGAACACTTCCCCCTTCGTCGCCGACAGGATGCGGGTCAGTTCCAGCGATTGCGGGCTGACCGATTGCAGGCCGCGAACCATGTTGACCAGCGTCGGGAAAAAGCAGATCAGCGCGACGATGACGATCTTGGCCTTCAGGTCGGCGCCGAAGATCAGCACCAGGACCGGCGCGATGGCGAGGATCGGAATCGTGTTGATGAACACAGCGATCGGAAAGAACGCCTTCTCGGTGTTGCGCGAATGCACGAAGGCGATCGCCATCAGGATCGCCGCAAGATTTCCGGCAACGAAGCCGAGCACGCTTTCCCACAGGGTCGGCAGGAAGTTGGCGAGCAGGTTGGGCGCCTGGGTCGCGAACACGTTGAAGATGTCGCTGGGTGCAGGCGCGATATAGGTCGGGACCGCGAAGGCCTTCACCCCGACCTGCCAGATGACGAGCAGCGCGATCGCCGTTCCCACCGGCAGGGCGACGTTGAGGAATCGCTCGCGACGTGCGAGCCGCATTTCCTCCTCGTCGATCTCCGTCGTGACGGCCGGCTCGTCCGCGGGCATGTCTTCGGCAAGTCCGTGGGTCTGGACAGCGGCCATCAGCACGTCTCCAGCAATTTGCGCAGGTAAGCGGTGTATTTGATGAATTCCGGCGTGTCGCGCAGATGCATCTCGCGCGGCTCCGGCAGGTCGATATCGACGATCTCCCGAAGGCGCCCGGGATGGGAGGCCAGCATCAGAACCTTCTGACCGAGGAACACCGCTTCGGGAATCGAATGGGTGACGAACAGGATCGTCGCGCCGGTTTCCTTCCAGATGTCGAGGATCTGGAGATTGAGCATGTCGCGGGTCATCTCGTCGAGCGCCCCGAACGGCTCGTCCATCAACAGCAATTTGGGTTTGCAGACCAGCGCCCGGGCGATCGCCACCCGCTGGCGCATGCCGCCGGAGAGCTCGTGCGGCAGGGCGTTCTCGCGGCCCTTGAGCCCGACCAGTTCCAGAAGTTCGGCCGGAGTGCGGTCGCTGACCGGCAGCTCGATGCCGCGCTTGCGGCCCATTTCCAGCGGCAATTCGACATTCTGCAGCGCCGTGCGCCAGGGCAGGAGCGTCGCGTCCTGGAACACGAAGGCGAACTTGCGGGCGAGACGGGCGGCTTCGGTGGTTTCCCCGAACACCGTCACCTCGCCCGCCGCCGCCGGAACCAGGTCCGACACCAGGCGAAGCATCGTCGATTTCCCGCAGCCCGACGGGCCGAGGATCGTGTAGAGCGCCCCCTCCTCGATATCGAGCGTCAGGTTCCTGATCGCGGTAAACGATCCGAACCGGACGTCGGCATTGCGGAAGGAGGCCGCGATCGCGGCCGGCACGGCGGCAGCGGGTTCGACGGCTTCGACCTGGGTCATTTTTCCTATCCGAACTTGGGACGCACGTCGGCGGTGGCGTCGAGGACAGACAGGGTGATCATGTCGTCGAGCGTCGGCGCGGCGCTCTTGAACTGGCCGAGCTTGTCGTAGGTGTCGATCTGCTCCTGCCAATTGTCCTTGGTCATGATGCCCCAGCCGTTCGCCTTGGTGTTGGCGTCGAAGGAATAGTCCATGATCAGGTCGACGGCCTTCATCTCGCTCGCCTTGTCGAGATTGGGGTAGGCTTCGACCAGATACTCGACCGCCTTCTCGCGGTTGTCGTAGACCCAGCCCCAGCCGCGCGCGGCGGCGCGCATGATCGCCACGACCTTGTCGTTGTGCTCGGCCAGCATCTGGTCGGTGATGTAATAGGGATTGGCATAGAGCTTGATGCCGGCGTCCCACAGCGACAGGTCGACGCGCTGGTCGCCGAGCACGGCCAGCGCGTTGATATTGGTCTTCCAGCCGGTGACCACGTCGACGCGGCCCTGCATCAGGCCGGCCATGTCGGCGCCCATCACGGAGACCTCGACGTCGGATTCCTTGATGCCGTTCTTGGCCAGAAGCGCCCGGAGCAGGATGCGGGCGGTGCCCTGGGTGGCGACCCGCTTGCCGATCAGGTCCTTCGGCTCGCGCACCGGGTTCTTCTTCAGCGAGAAATAGGTGAACGGATGCTGCTGGTAGCCGGCGCCGATGCACTTGATCGGAATACCGGCGGCGCGGGCGAGCATCAGCGACGGGCTCGAGGAGATCGAGCCGAGATTGGTGCGGCCCGAGGCGATCGAGGCGACGCCGTCGACGCCCGGCCCGCCCGGAACGATGGAGAGCTTCAGGCCTTCCTCGGCGAAATAGCCGAGCTTGTTGGCCGCGACCTCGCCGAGAATGCCGTTCGAGGCGAGCCAGCCGAGCTGCATGTTGACCTCGAACTCGCCGGAAGCGAGCGCCGGGCCCATGCTGAACAACGAACCCCCGGCGGCCAGCCCGGCGGCCGCCCCCATGCCTTTCAGGACGGTGCGCCGTCCGATGTTGCGGGTCGGTGAATGTGCCATGTGCTCCTCCATTGAGCGGGTTGACGAGAGAATCGGAAATTCAAATCGGTTCGTTGCCGGGGCCCATCCATGGGTTCGCGGTTTTCCTCTTGATTCCGAGAGTAAGCCCAAGTCGGGTGAGGCATGAAGAATTGAAAATCGCCAACAGCGGTGCGAAAATCGCACAACCGGCCGGATCAGGGCCGTCAGGGAGGGTCTCATGCACACCAGCTTCCTCAGATATATGGACGAGGTCGCCCGTCAGCGCTCGATCCGCAAGGCCGCAAGCCTGCTCAACGTTTCCTCGACCTCGGTCAACCGCAAGATCATCAATGTCGAGCGCCAGCTCGGCGTCCGCCTGTTCGAGCGCTCGCCAGAGGGGGTGGAACTGACCGGCGCCGGCAAGATCCTGCTCGAACACGCCAGAAAGACGCTGTTCGACTACGAGCAGGTCCGTTCGGTGCTCGAGGATATCCGCGATCTGAGGACCGGTTTCCTCAGCGTGCACACGCTCGATTCCGTCACCTTCAGCGTGCTGCCGCGGGTGCTGGAGGAATTCATGGAGCGCTATCCGGGGATTTCGATCGCGGTGGCGACGGAAAGGCCGGACGAGATCGTCGGCAGCGTCGCCCGCGGCGAGGCGGATGTCGGAATCACCTTCACCAACGACCTGCATCCCGACGTCCGCATCTATCTGGAGAAGGCGGCGCCCTTCGGCCTGATCATGCGCCCCGACCACCCGCTCGCCGGCCGCGCCAGCGTCGAGGTCGAGGACATCGTCGGCTATCCGCTGGTGCGCACCATCGACGCCCGCGGCGGCAAGTCGATCCTCGATCTGGAGATGGCCGAGATCTCGATCACGCTCTCGACCCACATCTATACGAACGCGCTGGAGATCGCCAAGCAGGCGATCCTGTCGAACCGGGTCGCCGGCATCTACACCAAGATCGGTTTTCTCAAGGAGATCGAACGCGGCGAGCTGACCTATGTCAAGCTCAGCCACCGCAACCTGCGCGACTACAAGATCGGCCTGATCGTCTCCGCCACCAGTTCCACCGATCCGGTCAAGCACCTGTTCCTCGGCTTCGTCGAACGGCTGCTCAAGACGATGCGCTTCGACGCCTGAAGTCCGCGAGCCCACGATACGCCAGACCCGTTTTTGTCGAGGCCCGACCCCATTTTCCGGGCTGAAACGTGATATCCGTCAACAATTTGGTCTTTTCGGTGCCTTATCGCCCCACCGGCACTTTTTCGTCACGACTTCGTCCCTATTTCGTCGCTATCGGGCACGCCCCGAGAACATCCGAAACGCACGTGGAGATCGCTTGATGAACCAACGTCACATACCCGCCTTCGCATTCGCCGCCGCCCTTCTCGCGGCACCGGCCTTCGTTTCCGCGCCGGCAGCCGCCGCCGTTCCCAAGAACGCGCTCGGCGCGATTGCCGTATCGCCGAACGGCAAGACGGTGCTCGCGGCCGGCGACAAC
>Ga0070729_10004291_pt1 | contig 15657 bp, 7 predicted proteins | sample tdDd472_FD_66725 | JGI IMG/M metagenome (GOLD analysis project Ga0070729, IMG submission 66725) | Marine sediment microbial communities from the Atlantic coast under amendment with organic carbon and nitrate - tdDd47.2 | ecosystem: Environmental > Aquatic > Marine > Coastal > Sediment | place...
GACAAGGGTTTTTCTCCGTATACATCCTTTCCGGACTGAAAGGCCAAACTGGCAATCTGAGCGTGCCAATGATCTGGCGTAGCACACGTAACGGCATCAATATCTTGTCGATCCAATATCTGGCGAAAATCACCATAAGTATCCACTTTTCCTCCCGACTGAATCGCCTGCAGACTTTTTAAGGTATCCCCCAAGTGTTTTTCGTCCACATCACATAGGGCAACTACTTCTACTTCAGGCAAATTGGCAAACCACTTCATGTGTGAATTTCCCATTCCCCCCAAACCGATGTGGGCCACCCGTAATCGATCACTGGCTGCCACCTTACCATACAAACCTGGTAAGATGGCTATACTCGCCAACCCAAGGCTGGTCTTTTTAAGAAAGGTTCTTCTGCTTTGATGCTTCATATAAAACTTGTTTTTATGGCTGATAAAGTTCGTCTAGATGTGTGTTTAAAATTAGTATTCCGCTGTTAAAATAGTGAATTATTGACAAGTTGGAGAGAATCAGTGAATCATCGTCTTTTGGGCTGATTAAAATCATTTTTGCTAAACCTTCTATTCATGAAATTTGTGTACAATTTGGAAACTGTTCCAAACTGTCTAACTTTAAAAATAAAACCAATTAAAACCTATGCCCACAGATATCGAAATCGCACAGTCGATTGTCTTGTCCAATATTAAATACATTGCCGATCGCCTGCAACTCGCTGAGAAAGACTTGATTCCCTATGGCCGTTACAAAGCTAAGCTTCCGCTGTCCTTGATACGCCCAGAAGCCATTGACCAATGCAAGCTCATACTTGTTTCTGCCATTTCACCGACGCCAGCAGGGGAAGGAAAAACCACCACTTCTATCGGTCTGACCGAAGGAATGAACCAGATCGGGAAAAAAACGACTGTCGTATTACGGGAACCCTCACTAGGGCCGGTTTTCGGTATCAAAGGGGGAGCCACTGGCGGCGGTTATTCTCAAGTGCTACCGATGGAGGATATCAATTTACATTTCACCGGTGATTTTGCCGCCATTGAAAAGGCCCATAACCTATTGGCTGCCCTCATTGACAATAACTTACAGAATAAGCATAGCAGCCTCGGCCTCGATCCCAGGACGGTAGTTTGGAAAAGAGTTATGGATATGAATGACCGGGCGCTGCGCCATGCCGTCATTGGTCTTGGGGGAACGAGCATGGGGGTTCCTCGAGAGACTGGATTTGATATCACAGCCGCTTCCGAAATCATGGCTATTCTTTGCCTCGCCACTGATCTCAAAGATTTGAAGGAGCGGCTAGGGAATATTTTTATCGGATTTACTTTTGATAAAAAGCCGATCTATGCGCGCGATTTAAAAGCACAAGGCGCCATGGCAGCACTCATGAAGGATGCGATTATGCCCAACCTGGTGCAAACGGGAGAGAAAAACCCTGCCATCATTCACGGCGGCCCTTTCGCTAACATTGCCCAAGGAACCAACTCTGTAATCGCTACACGAATGGGGATGTCCTTATCTGATTATGTGGTAACGGAAGCTGGATTTGGTTTTGATTTAGGTGCCGAGAAGTTCTTTGATATCAAATGTCAATCTGCTGGCTTATCGCCCAATGCAGTAGTTCTGGTAGCAACGGTACGCGCCCTGAAGTACCACGGTGGTGCTTCCCTGAAAGCGCTTACAGAACCTGATGCCGCAGCTGTCACTGCCGGGCTTCCTAACCTGGAAAAACACCTAGAAAACATCAGTCGTTTCGGCGTGCCCGCTGTAATCGCTATCAATAAATTTCATACCGATACGCCTGAAGAAATCCAAGCGATCAAGGACGGACTAGCCAATAGTACAGTCAAGGTGGTGGAATGCGATGCCTGGGAACATGGCGGATCAGGGGCCATTGACTTAGCAAAGGCTGTGGTAGAAATAGTAGATGAGGGCTCCAGTAATTTTCAACCACTCTATGATTGGGAATGGTCGGTCGAAAAGAAAATAGAAACCGTGGCCACCAAAATTTATGGTGCAGCGGCGATTGACTACAGCAGCCGCGCAAAAGCCGATCTACGCAAAATCAAACAACTCGGATTAGAGCAATTGCCCATTTGTATCGCCAAAACACAGAAATCTTTGTCGGATAATCCTAAGCTACTCGGCAGACCTAAAGACTTTATTGTGACCGTCAGAGAAATTGAGATTGCGGCCGGAGCAGGATTCCTGGTTCCGATTACCGGAAATATCATGCGCATGCCAGGACTACCTAGCAGCCCGTCAGCGGAACGGATTGATATTGATGAGGACGGGAATATTTCAGGTTTGTTTTAAGGGGTGAAAAGTGAAGAGGTGAAAAAGTGAAGAGGTGAAGGTGTGACCTACCACTTCACCTCTTCACCTCTTCACTTTTTCCCCCCTTCCCCCCTACTCCATCTCCAAGGCATCCAAGCCCTGTTCAAAAACCACATCCACCGGGATGCCCGCAGAAGAGAGTCGATCGAGGTCTTCTTGCAGTTGTGGGCCGATCCCCGCTTTTTCTACTACCAGCTGCCCTACTCCATCATAATCGCCATCGCCTTGCAAGGTCAGTATCTTACTAGACAGTGCGGCCATCGCCTCCTCCAATTTCTCAAAATCAACCCGGTAAGTACCATCTTCTTCACTGCGTTGAAAGGCACCAAAGTCCTGAAAGAAATTAAAGCGAATCATGTTAGCTTTTCCATGTGCACTAGAGGCGCCAAAGCGTACAGAACGGAAAATCCCAGCCATGAAGGTGACATAAAAGTCCTTCAAATCTCCCTTTATTTCTCCTTGCTCATGCAATTGTTTGATCATATAAAGGCCTAAAATATCAGCCTTCCCTTCCTCCAGTGCTGAAGCATGCTCTTTCAAGGCTGCTCGAACCGTTCCCTTTCCATCAATCGTATTCTTGATACCTAGACCATGTGCCACTTCATGGAACATCGTGTTGCTAAAAAAGGCATCAAAGGTAATATGAGAACGTTGATCTTCGGTAATCAATAGGTCTGCTATCGGCACCAAAATTTTATCAAATTTGGCCCGCATGGCATTTTTGAGCTGCAATCGACGAGTACCTTTTTTCAATTGAACTTCTTCGTCATTCGGTAGATTGATGGCAATCGTCTTACTACCTGCATTGCAATCTCCTGCATAGTAAATTACATCGTAGGCATTCAATTCAGCATCTGAGCCTGGCTTCTCTTGTTTATAGGCGGCGGGTACAGGCAAGCCCTTTTGTAAGTCGGGTAAAACATCCGCATACTTGGCCAGACGCTCACTCCACGCCATATCTTTAACCAAAACATAGCATTCATGTGCGGCCTTGTAGCCGTATAGCTGATCTTCATAGGTCTCAATAGGTCCAATCACTACATCGATTTGATTGTCCTTCATATCCATCCAAGCAAAATCACTTTCTTGGTATTCATCGGTTTCGAAAGCGGTAGCTCGCAGGGTCAAGTATTTCTTTAAGGCTGGATTATCCGCCAGCGCGGCTGCCTGTCTTAATAAATCAGCTGCTTTCTCCACCTCATCCTTAAACATTTCGCGATAGGGAATCACCTCTATTTCTCCCGATTCATTGCGACGCAAGAAGGTATACAAGCTATTTTTACCCTCTAATTCTAGGGCTTCAAATTCTTCCTTTGTCATATCTGCTGGGTAAAAATTCGCTCCTTCCGGTTTAGGCCCGTAGCTTTCCATGAAGGGCTCATTTCCATCTAGTCGATCCCAGGGGCCATAATTTATACTCGCAAATTCCCGAAATTTTGCATCTGAGATACTTTCCAATAATTGCTCTTGGCTGCCATAAGCTTCGTACCAAAACAACTGATCCATGATTTTTCCAGCCTCGATAAGAATGGGAATCATCTGGCGCTGGTTTTCACTGAGCACATCTAAGTTCGCTGTAAGTTTTACCTGTGTGTATTTTGCCAACTGGGCATCTATCCCGGTCATAGAGGCCGGTGCTTCAGCTGTGTCACTAGCGGATTCCGCCGCATCACCGCCCGTTTCCTCTCCACCGCAAGCCCAAGTAAACAAGCCAATTACCATCAAGAGAAATAAATTCTTTATCGACATTATGGTGTTTTTTAAGTTTTTTAATAGATACCTCCTACTTGTACTTGTCGAACCAAGCCAAAATATAGGCTACTTTATTGATCAAATTACTAGGTCGACTAGCAATCCCATGCCCAGAGTTCTGGATTCTCACCATGGCCGTTTCCACTTTATTCAGTTTCAACGCGGCATAGTACTGCTCCGTTTCTGACATGGGCGTGCGATAATCTTGTTCTCCCGTTAAAAGCATAGTCGGTGTTTTGACTTTGCCGGCCAAAGACAGGGGCGAGCGCTTGTAGTAATTTTCTTGCTCTTCCCAGGGTAAACCCGGAAACCAGTATTTGTAGAAAAAAGCCGGATTATCTGCATGAAGTACAAAACTCGTCCAGTTGATCACCGGCTTGGCTACTACGGCTGCTCGAAAGCGATCCGTGTTTCCTACAATCCAGGCCGTCAATACGCCACCACCGCTACCGCCAGTCACATACAACTGATCTTCGTCTATATAGCCCTTTTTAATCACCTCATCTACACCTGAAATCAAATCATCATAGTCTTGGCCAGGATAATTATGGTGGATCAGATTACCGAAATCGGAGCCATAACTTGTACTTCCTCTTGGGTTGGTATATAACACCACATAGCCCGCAGCAGCATACAATTGCACTTCAGCTGAAAATCGCCAGCCGTAATTGGAGAAGGGACCACCATGAATTTCCAGCAGTAAAGGGTACTTTTTGGAGGGATCAAAATTGGGAGGTTTACAAATCCATCCTTGCACCTTTTGTTGATCAAAGGAAGAAGTGTACCAGATTTCCTCTACCTCCCCGAGCGTTTTATGGCCCAATAAATCTTCATTAACGGCAGTCAATCTACGACTAGCCTTGCCTTGCTCGCCAACGGCTAGATCAGCGGGATGATCGGGAGCGGTTAGGGTGAAGGCATATCTGCCATTTTTAGATACGCTGAAAGTACCTCCTCCGTAGGGTCGTCCTAAGGATAGTCCACCTACTTCATTGGCCAAATCAGTGACCTTCCCCTTCATATCCATCCAGGCAATCTTAGTATGACCTTCATCATCATATTGGAAGTAGAGGCCCTTACTATCATTACTCCAATGAATATTGGCTACATCGCGGTCCAATTTACCCGACAACAATCGGCTATTTTTCCCATTGCGTTCCATGACATAAAGTCGGCTAACTTGATACCCCAGGTACTTTTCATCATGCCCCGTGTAAGCAATCCATTTGCCATCCGGACTAAGGGTAGGATTCGAGTCTGGCCCTAAACGATCCGTAATGGGTTTAATCGCGCCGGAAGCAATATTGACTTCGTATATTTCAGAATTGGCCGGTTCAAACTCGGCATTAGGATGTCGATTGGCAGAGAAAAGGATAGAAGCTCCATCTGTACTCCAGGAAAATTGACCATTGTGATTGAAGTCGCCTGTCGTCAATTGACGAGCATAGCCACCTTCTACCGGTAGAACAAAGATGTGCGTAAAGGCTGGTTTCACATATCCTGCACCATCCGATCTATACTTTAATTTATCAATAAAAATCGGACTGTCTACCCATTCTGCGCCAGCAGGCTTCTTAGGCAACTTCACTTTTAGGCTAGAGGCTTCAGCCGCCACCGACATGGTGAAGGCCAATAGCTTGCCATCTGGCGACCATTTTACATTACTGGGCGTACTGGTAAGGTGAGTAAGTTGATTTTCGATGCCAGAGTCCATCCAGCGTAGAAAGAGCTGGGGTTTGCCATTGCGGTTGGAGGTGTAAACCAACTGCTTGCCATCTGGCGACCAGCGCGGATGATAATCATTCTTCAATCCATCCGTTAGCGGTCGATTGTTGGTGCCGTCAAAATTGATAATCCACAATTGGGAACGGGTACCATCTGTCATAATATCCTTGGCATCGCGCCGGTACACGACTTGGGTCCCATCAGGAGAGATCTTTGGATCATTGATGTTTTCGAGTTCAAAAATATCTTCAAACTCAAAGTGGTGTTGTGCCGAAATGCTGGTAACAAAAAGGCTGAGGCAAATGGCTAGGAATGTGATTCGCATTTTTTTTGCCCCTAATATACAGGAATGAGGTACAAATAAAAAACGGATCTCGTTTGGAACCACTAGCTGATCCTAACTGTGGTCCCAAACGAGATATAGTGCATCACTAATTCCCACCTGGTCTGCGCCCTCCTTGTCTGTTATTGCGTCTTTCCGCTAAAAACTTCTCGTATTTAGTGATTTGTTCGGCGGTCAGGATCTCTTTGATTTCATCATTCTGGGCGATCCTCAATTCTTGCATTTTACCTCGCATACTAGCAAAGTCTCCATTGGCCTCTTCCCGCATCGCTTGCATCTGCTTTTGGTACTTTGCATTAATGGCCTTGAATTCTTCTTCTTGATCTTGGTTCAAACCGAGACTCGCTACAAGTTCTTGCATTTGAGCTTGACCGCGGGCGCCTCCGCCCTGCCTACCACGTGGGCCAGCAGGTCTTTCGGCTGTTGCGGGGCTTACCGCCGGCTGTGCCGTAGCTGTTGTGGCCGTGGTCGTATCCTTAGTTGAATTACAGGCTGTGGTTAGCATAAAAGCTAAGCCTATCGCCAAAAAACGCCATTTCTTTGTAGTCGTCATATAGCTGATTAGTTTGATTGATGTTTTTCTAAAATATTGGGATATTCTCTAATTACGATTCCCATTTCTAAAATTACGGTATCGCTCCTCTCGACGCATACGCTCTTGCATATCACCTTGATCAGGGGCTTGTCCAATTCGAAAATGGCGAATATTATAAGTAAAGTTCAGCATGAAATACTGCTGCAAAACATTGGTCTGCACATCTTCAAAATAAATCTCTGTCACGTTACGTGATAAACTGGTATTCTCCTTCAGCAAATCAAAGACGGATAAGGTGAACTCTCCTCGTTTATTCTTAAATACCTTCAACCCAATACTCATATTCCATAGTAAATAATTTTGGTCAAAATCATCTGCTAACCCGTCGTAGTACTGGTGTCTAACTGTGGTTCTAAACACGAAATCATTGCCCAGGATCCAACCCAATCTAATCCTTGAATTTTGGCTAAGATAATTGGTATTACTTGCCGTATTCACACTATTGGTTACATTATTGTAGTTGGAGCGAGAACTTATCGTAAAATCTACTTTCTTGCTAATATTACTACTTAGTGTCAGACCAAGTCCGACCGTTGCATTATTAGAAAAATTAGAGAAGCCATCAATCAAGCCAGGTACTCGAACATAGGCACTGGTCAAATCAAAATTCAAATTGGATTTCAGCGACTTTACAGGTACACCATAGGATAAAAATGAACGCATATTCCAATAACCTTCTAGGTTGACTGGACGCGAAAGCGTAGCGCCTGGAGATACATCCAAATCACTAAAAACGGGATCATCACTAGCCGATAAATAGATGCTATTGGCAATATAATTTTGGGTATAGCCTCCACTCACCATAGCGAAGAAAGTCGTTGATTTTTCTACATTAGTTTCCTGATACCTGCCCATTATTGTGTGCTGAGCAGATTGCACCAGGTTGGGGTTTCCGATCGATAATTGTAAAGGATTGGAATTGTCTAATACATTTTGTAGCTGGTCTAGGGAAGGTAACTGGGTATTCGATCGATAAAAAACGCGAACATTCTTCATCCGATCAATATTGTATCGCAGCATGAGCATCGGCAATACCGTATAGAAATTATTACTTAAGCGTTGTTCTTTCGGGAAAGTCTGGTCGTTAATCAGCTTCGCCCACTGGAAATTGGCCCGTGCCATGAAGATAAAGTCTCGCCCCTTCCGATAGTTGTATCCTCCACCAATTCTATTGGTAAAATAATCATTGGAAAAGACATTCGACAATTGCTCATTCAGCAAATCATAAGACTCGGTATCCGCAAAGAAATCGAGTACTTCTTTATCGGATTCCTCTTGTTGCCAAGAAGATTGCAAATTGAGCATCAAGGTTTGGTTTTCACCCACTGGCTCCGTATAGGACAGGTTAAGCGCGTTATTCCAGGTACGGCTATCCAAATTGGACAACTGATCCAAAGTATCTACACTAACAGGTGGCGTAAAAAAGGCATTGACTGATCCTAGTAAGCTTTCACCTCTTTTTTGATTATACCCCGTTGAAACGTTAACAGAAAAAGTACGCCTAGAATTTTTAAAACGGTGGCGAAACAGAAAGTTATTGTTGAAATTAACCCCTGTTAAGTCTGAACCAAACAGGTTGTCAGTTTGATTCAACAACAAATCATCTAGCGTTGTAAAACCGATCGTTGAAGAGGTTCCATCATGTTGTTGGATACTCAAACGAGGACGCATGATAATGGAGTTGAGCGAATCAATCTTTAAATCAATACGCATGTTTAAGCGGTGATTCATATTATCCGTTAAACTTCCGGTATTCTCCGTGTATAATTCGCTTACATCTTCCACGTCCACAAAAGTCCGTTGTAAATCCTCTATAGATTCATTATCACTTTTGTTGAAGAAATAGCTACCACTAATATCCAGGTTATCCCCCCATTTATCACTGTAGTTCAATCCTAAGGCATGGGTGGTAGCAATACCTCCCGCCTGCTGCACCAAGAAATCATTGGCAGAACTGCCGCCGCCACCTCGGCCGCCTCGTCCACTGCGACCACCACCTCCTCTAGCACCGCCCCGGCCGCCTCGACCACTTCCTCCACTCAGCACACCTAGCAAATCTTCCGAAGAAAAATTCTGCTTATTGATATTGTTGCTTAGACCAATAATCGAAATCCGCTGATTCCCACTGAAAATATTGACATTACCCTCTAATAAGTACCTGTCATCAGATCCATATCCGCCGGACACCTTACCAAATTGTCCCACATTCATCCCAGGACGGGTAATGATATTGATAGTCTTGGAGGTATTTCCATCATCAAAGCCACTAAACTGTGCCTGGTCACTTTGCTGATCGAAAATTTGTACCCGCTCAATGACTTCCGCCGGTAAATTTTTCAAGGCTGCTGCTGGGTCATTTCCAAAAAAGGTGCGGCCATCTACCAACACTTCTTTTACATCTTCACCCTGCGCTTGTACCTTCCCATCTTCCACCACAACAGTGGGCATTTTTTCAATAAGATCTTCGGCACTGGCATCGGGCAAGGTTTTGAAAGCATCGGCATTAAACTGAACCGTATCTTCTTTTTGTGTAGCAATCGGAATCTTTTCCTTGACTTCCACTTGAGTCAATTCGACCGAAGATGTCTTCAAAAATACCACTCCATAATCGAAATCCGCCTCCTTGACTTCCATCGCTCGTTGAATGGATTCATACCCTAAAAAGGAAATGTTTAAGGAATAGGTTCCGGGTTTCACTTCTTCCAATTTGAAGTAGCCGTTTTCATCCGAAATAGCGGATTTTACTTCTTTATCAGAGGGATCCATTAAGAGGACATAAGCACCCGTCAAGGCCTCGCGGCCATCTCGTGCAATCACTTTCCCAGTAACTGAATAAGTTTGACTAAATGCCAGGCTAGCCAGGCAGGAGAGGATAAGGACTAAAGTTGATTTCATCGTCTGCAATTAAACTAAAAGCCATTAAAAAAGGTACAGCGCTATCGGCCATACCTTTCTTAGACAATTAGAGTTTATCTTTTTTTCCACGAAGGAGAAACTTCTATAATTTTCTTTTCAAGAAAATTATAGAAGCATGTTCAAAGCGCCATTAAAAAGTCACCTTCAGTTTTTTCGTGCCCTTCCCTCTTTTTACAACTACGGTGGTCGACTCTCCTTTCTTAAACTTACCCAGGCCTTCCATATAGTCATAAATATTCTTGACCTCCATATCGCCCATTTTAATCACAATATCTCCGCTTTGCATACCCGCTTCGGCTCCAGGTCGGCCTTCGATGACACTATCCACCTTCATTCCTTCATCATTACTAACGTAATCTGGCATTACCCCTAAAGTAACCTTAAAGCTGGCCGCTTGGCGCCCTTGCGATTCATCCTTAGTTTTAGTGAAAGCCATTTTACCCGCTTTGTCTAGCTTTTCAATCACTGCAATGATATAGTTACCCACCGTATTCAAGCCCTTATAGTTGACCAAGGCGGCATCATCCACTGGTTTGTGATACTCGCTGTGTTGTCCGGTAAAAAAGTGCAAAACAGGAATGTCTTTCAAATAAAAAGAAGTATGATCGGAAGGTCCAACACCAGAATTCGAAGGTTTTGGACTGATACCACCTACTTTAATCTCATCAATGACGGCTGGAAAGGAAGGCGATGTTCCTACCCCATGAATCGCTAAGACTTTTTCCTCATTCAAGCGCCCTACCATATCCATATTAATCATATAATTGACCTTAGATAAATCAATTGTAGGATTGTTGACATACTTTTTGGAACCAAACAGTCCTAGCTCTTCTCCGGAAAATCCAATGAATAGATAGTTGTTGCCTTTGGCATGTCCTTGCTTAAGGTAAGCTGCAATTTTTAGCATGGCTGCGATTCCGCTGGCATTATCATCCGCCCCATTGTGGATAGCAGGTTTGCCAGTATACAATGAACCAAAGCCGCCCATCCCCAGGTGATCATAATGAGCGCCAATCACAACAATATTATCTGCCCCATTATCTAAATAGGCGACTACATTCCTACCTACTTTATCGTCCCCTCCCTCGGTAGCGTGTGGGTTATTACTATGTTTGAAATCAAATTCATGAAAATAGCTCCCCTCGTCTCCTTTAGGCGTCAATCCCAGCTGTTCAAAACGATAGGCAATATAATCAGCAGCCAATTTTTCGCCTTTTTTACCAGTTTCTCTTCCTTCCAAATAATCGGAAGCTAGGTACACAACATCTACCTTAAGTTGTTGTACATCAAACTTTTGCCCGAACATAAAAGGAGTAAGCAGCCAAACGAAGCCACACAACAAAATAATTCTCTTAGTATTCATTTTCATCTAATTTTTGCCTCGAAAATAGAGCAAAGCGCAAGGCTTTCCAAATAGCTCGCATCATATGACATAATTTCTACAGAAAAAAAAATTACTCTTTTTTAGCATTTGGCGGTTACCTTTTTCCGAAGAATGCAATAAACCCATAGAACTTGATAAAACTCATACCACCTCATGTGGAAAAAAATCATACTTGCGCTCTCTATGTTCGTTCTTATTATAAGGCTACAATCTCAGCCTTATGCAGTGGACGCATTGCTACAAATGCGTCCACCTTTTTCTCCTTATTTGACGGAATTAGTGACGCGTTTTCCACCTGCGCTAGATCTTCAACTTAGATTGCAGGATCAAGGCGAACTACTTTACCCCGTTCAACTCCGATTCACTCTCCAAGGTGAAGGTATCAGTATAAAGACGCGTGAAGATTATACTCCTCCTCCAATCTTCCTAAACTATGGCGTTCCAAGCTTGCTATCAGCGATTGATCTAGCAGATTATTTCCGAATCGAACATTTATCTATCCAGGGGCTTGATCAGGCTGATTTCCTGCAAACGGGTGGAAGACTTCCAGAAGGGGTCTATAATATCTGTGTGGAAGTACTCGATCAAGTTAGAATACAGGGGGCACCGATTTCCAATCAGAGCTGCAGTTTAATTACCTTAGCAGAACTACCACCGCCCCTCATCACTTATCCGAGCAATCATCAACAGCTATCTCCTCAAAATGCCCTTTTGTTTCAATGGACAGCACAGCACCTAGGAGCCTTTCCGGTGGACTATAAGTTTCAATTATTTGAGCACAAAGAAGAATTATCCATAGCACAAAACCTATCCTTTAGTCCTCCCATTTTTGAAAGTCATATCACAAATGCCACGAGCTTGCTTTATGATGCCGACGAACCTCTTTTGCAGGAAGGGAAAAGCTATCTCATTCAGGTACAAATCCAAGATATATCTGGACAGTATCATTTTCAAAACGAAGGGAAGAGTTCTATTCAATCCTTTACTTATGGGGCCACATCCACTCCTATTTGTGCATTGGCATCCCCTTCTCCCTACACGCATAGTATTGCTACGCATGGTTTTGAATGTCGTTGGCCTGGGGTTCAGGAAGCGGAACAATACCAAATCGAACTCTCAATAGATAGTCTTTTCATGCCAGATATACCGACCTATCAAACCCATAGCGTGACAGACACATTCTTTCGGTTCTCCGACCTCTCCGTCAATACCTCCTATTTTTATAGGATCAGGGCTGTGGTCGGAGAATGCTTTTCGCCTTATTCCATGGCTCAAGCCGTCTCTATTATCGAGAAGTGCCAGCCAAAAGCAGCAGATTTGTTGGTCTACAACTGTGGTACCGAATTGGAATGGGAATCGCAGTCGGCTGCTCCGATGGTTCAGCAACTTGCCAAAGGGGATAGTATCTGGGCGAGCGACTTTCCAATCATCCTAACTGAAGTACACGGAAAAGGTGTCTTTAGCGGTAGAGGTTACATCGAAGTACCTTATTTTCAGCAAGCTAGAATTAATGTCAAATTTGAAGAGATTACCGTTGACCAATACTGTCAACTCAGAGAAGGAATACTGGACGCCAGTGGAATAGGTCTACAGCTATTAGGTGAAGATCAAATAACCATATTAGCCGATCTTTTAGCAGGCTTAGAAACCGCGTCTGATATACTGGCAGCCAGCGAAACCTTATTGGTTGGAATGGATCAAATCATCGCCAAGGCAGAACCCTACTTGCCAGATAGTATATTGACTAATCTCCTAGTTGCGCAAGACCGATTCGAAGCAGCAGAAACGGCCTATGAAGCGGCCCTAGCCGGAGAAGATCCAGCTGCCATTGCAGCGGCAGCAGCGGAACTAGAAGCGGCGAAGGTCGCCCTAGCTGAGCACTTACAAGCCTACAAAAAAGCCTTATCGGAATTTTTCGGCCAACTCTTGGAAGTCCTCAAAATACTTTTGCAGGACCTATTCAAAGACTGTGTAATGAACCAACTAGCCCAGGTTTATAGCGAAGCATTGCAATCCCTCGATGCCTTTGTTTTGACAGAGAATAATAGAGCGATCAACACACTGCCCACTCATTCACCTACAGCTTCTTTATCCTTTCAGGAGTATGAAATGGTCATTAGTGAAGAAGGCCAATTTGTGGATTCCAGCTCCTTTGATGCCTTGAGTAATATATATTATGAACAAGAAATGTCTTACCTCTTGTGTCTCACCTTACAAAGACTGGAAGAAGAAATCGATACACCGGCAGAATTACAAGATTTACAAGCCTTATTCGATGGGATGAGTGCCCAATCTTTCAGCTTAATAGGTGAGGCGATCAAAGCGGGTTCTACAACAGCAGTAGTAGTATCACAAGTCAAACAGCAAATGAATGATGAATTAAGCCAGCTCATTCGACAGGCCAATTATCCGGAGCTATTTACACAATCAAATTGAAAACCATGCTGTTAAAAAATAATATACTTGTCCTATTCTTTTTTCTTTCCACTAGCCTTTCGGCCGAGGTTCCTCCCTTGCCTTATGGTGACCACCTGGAAGCCCAATTCCATAAATTAGTAGCTTGGAATGAATACTGTGACGAACAAAATCGGACAAGCGATAAAATCTATTTTTTCGTTTATGAACCTGGAAAAAACCTAGTATTTAGTCCTAATAATGAGACGACTGACTGGTTTAATTATTACTTATTACCCAATTCGGGAGTAGGATTATTCGATATTGAAAGTAGTCAATACTTAAATGAGCAATTGCGAGCCTTTAACGAAGGGGGCGAAGAAAGCACCACAGGACAGGATGTCGCTGTTTACGCCTTTTTCATCAATGATTTCAAGGGCTACCTCAAGGCCGATCCGAATGAATTGGTAAACAATACCGAAGGTTCTGTACTGAACTATCTAAAGAAAAACCCCTCTCAATTTGGCCCCGAAGCCTATGAAAGTTATCAATCCTACCAAACGGCATTACAGGAAAGGGTAAGGGGCTTCCAGTTGGGCCATGCAGAAAATCAATTACTGATCTACGGTTCAGGTTTTAAAGCCTATGAATGGAAGCAGCAATACCAACGCATCTACACTTTGAACGCCAGTTCAAGCGGCCTGCTGTTGGAAGAAACCGCCACTTGTCGCAAAGCCTATCAGGTGGAACAAGCTAAACAGCGAAACTATCCCTTTCACTTTCCCACTCAATCGAAAGCTTCTCGACAATTTACTAATGCCGTATTATCTCAATTGGAGTTTCTTTCAAAGCCTAGTTTACGTGAATCCTGCGAGGATTGCGGCCCACAATTAAGTAGCTATATACAGCAACTGTGGGACGAAACTGCTAAGCAGTTTCTATTGGATCGCTGTCAGCAACTCAGGGATTTTCCCGACCGAATGGCTCATGCCTTTTCAATTGCCCAATTCATACAAAGCCTAGGTACTGTCTATGATGATTATGCAGACACCGCCACAGCACCAGAAGAATACAATTGGTCCGGACAATGGGAAGAGTACTTGCTCTTCGAAGCTGCCCTCCAGGCACAATCTACCCGGGTCTCGACTGCACACCAATCCCTAAAAACAGCTATTGCCGACGAAGATTGGTACCAAGTCTTTATTAGCCTCTATCATTTTGATGGGCCTAGCTTTTTCAAAACCCTATCCGTGAAGGATCGAGTCGAAGCGCTGCAGGTGTTGGCCAAAGGGCCGATGCTCGGACGCTGGCTGATTGGGAATCATGAAGAACAAGTGATCCACCTATTAGATTATGTGCCAGATGAACCCCTATATATTGAACAATTCCTCGGTGCATTAAAAACCACACCAGGTCTGCTAGAATTACTATTTAACAAAATCCAAAATCATTGGGTGGGCGAGGCGGCTCGGCTCCAATTTATCCAATCCCTTTCCAAATTAGTCCAGCAGCGACCAGCTATGAATCAGTTACAGAGTGGCCGAACACTGATTTGGGACTTGCCTGATCAAGTGATCAAAGATGCCTTTGAGTATGATTATCAGTTCAATAGTGACGCTTGGCTCCAGTTTGAGCTGAAGCAATGTACAGCCGTCGACCACGGTTACACCTTCAATAATTTTTCAGACCATCCGCCTTCCTTTTGTACAGAAAAAGAAAACATCAGTTGGGAGGCCATTGATCCTTTCTCTCTGATAGATATCGTAGTTATTGATAAAATAACGGTCATCAACACCTGTGGTGAACAGGGATGTCAAGGACAAGTCTTCAAGAATGTCCCTGCCATCCTAGCCGCTTACCTAATTAAACAAACAGCCGTTGATGAAAATATCCAGCAAATCCTATTAGGAATAGACATAGCCGGACTGGCCATTGGAATGGGGGAACTAGCCTTGGCGGCTCAACTAGGCAGCAAGATCAGGTTACTAATCGCCGGTTACGTCTTGGCCTCAGATATCACTTCCATTAGCCTCAGCAGTGAAGCCTTCAAAAGTTACCTTATAGCGGAATTGGGTGAGCCAGAAGGTCTCAAATTATATGAACATTTTCAATTCTTTACTACCCTCAACAGCATCTTGGCTGGTACCGTAGGTATTGTGGCATTAGATGAGGCAGCTAAGGCTGTTGCCAGTATTGAAAAAATGAAAAAGGTAGGTATAT
>Ga0070729_10004293_pt1 | contig 15647 bp, 9 predicted proteins | sample tdDd472_FD_66725 | JGI IMG/M metagenome (GOLD analysis project Ga0070729, IMG submission 66725) | Marine sediment microbial communities from the Atlantic coast under amendment with organic carbon and nitrate - tdDd47.2 | ecosystem: Environmental > Aquatic > Marine > Coastal > Sediment | place...
AGTTCATGCCTCCGTTGGACGAAGGCTCTTATCTTTACATGCCGACAACCTCCGTCCACGCCTCAATCGACGAAGTCAAACATGTTTTGAGTCTACAGGACAAAGCGTTTCGACAAATACCCGAAGTCGATACGGCGGTTGGAAAGCTCGGTCGGGCAGAAACACCGTTGGATCCGGCCCCGATCTCCATGATCGAAACCGTCATTAATTATAAATCGGAATTCGTCATCGACTCAGCGGGCCATTACAAACTGTTTCAATACGATCCAGATGAACAAGACTGGTTCCGAGACATAGAGGGGAACCCTTTGCCTGCACCAGATGGCGCGCCCTACAAGGTTCAAGGCATGTTCTTGCGTGATGACCAGGGTCAACTCATCCCCGACAAAGATGGCGTCCCCTTCCGCCAATGGCGTTCAGCCCTGGACCCTGACATCAATGAGGGACGCGAAGCCTGGGCAGGTATTTCTAAACCGGATGATATTTGGGATGAAATCATCAAGGCAGGAAAAATCCCAGGAACCACCTCAGCTCCCAATTTACAACCTATCGCAGCCCGAATCGTCATGTTGCAGTCGGGAATGCGTGCCCCCATGGGCCTCAAAGTGTTTGGCCCCGACTTGGAAACCATTGAACAAGTGGGTCTTCAAATCGAAAAACTGCTCAAGGAAGTACCTTCGGTTCAGCCAGCTGCGGTTATTGCAGATCGCATTATTGGAAAACCCTATTTAGAGTTCGACATTGACCGTGAGGCCATTGCTCGATACGGCATCATGCAGGATCAGGTTCAACAAGTGTTAATGGTCGCAATCGGCGGCGCGAAAATTACTGACACGGTGGAGGGCCGTGAGCGCTTCCCCGTTCGAGTTCGATATTCGAGGGAATTGCGTAATTCTTGGGAATCCCTTCAGGACGTTCTTGTTCCTGCGCCGGGCGGACTTCAAATTCCGTTGAATCAGTTGGCGCGTCTTGAGTACGTCAAGGGACCACAGGTTATCAAGAGCGAGGACACTTTCTTAACAAGTTACGTCATCTTCGATAAAAAGCCGGGCTACGCCGAAGTAGAGGTGGTGCAACATGCGGACGCCTATCTCAAAGAAATGATTGCCAATGGTTCCCTGGTCATTCCTGCCGGAGTGAGCTATAAGTTCGCTGGTAATTATGAAAACCAACTGCGAGCCGCCGCAAAACTTAGGATCATGTTGCCATTGGCTCTGTTTGCCATCTTTATGCTCCTCTACTTCCAATTCAAAAGAATGGGTACAACCCTCCTCGTCTTCTCTGGAATTGCTGTCGCTTGGTCGGGTGGTTTTATTTTGATCTGGCTTTACAACCAGTCCTGGTTCTTGGATTTCCAGATGTTCGGCGTCAACCTGAGAGACTTATTTCAAATTCAACCGATTAATCTGAGTGTCGCAGTTTGGGTGGGATTTTTAGCTCTATTTGGAATCGCGACTGATGATGGGGTAATTGTTGCTACTTATTTACGCCAGGTATTTGAGAAAAGGAACCCCAATTCAATCGCCGGAATACGGGCAGCCACCTTAGAAGCCGGTATCCGCCGAGTTCGTCCCGCCATTATCACATCGGCCACCACCGTGATTGCACTCATTCCTATATTCACATCAACCGGCAGGGGTTCTGACATCATGGTCCCAATGGCCATACCAACCTTCGGAGGCATGCTGGTCGTGCAGATTTCCATCTTTGTGGTACCTGTACTCTATAGCCTGTTCGAGGAATTGAAGGTTCAAATAAAGATGAAAAGGAGTCCGAGCTGAACATGTCTCAACGTGCTTGGTTTTTCCGTTAACATTCGCAACCGAAAATTCAATCCTCCTGCACCTATGGCTGTAAAGTAAAAAAATCCTGCCTAAATTGACAGGTCGAAAGGACCAAATAATGGCCCCAGAGTGGAACAGTGACACTCTGGGGCAGGCAATGCATGAACCAGAAAATTCAAGCAAATCGTTTTCTAAGTTCTTCCACCCTACCAAGCGGGTCTTCAGTCTTTGGATCCGCAAGAATTTGATCCAATTCCGCTTCTTTGGGATCCTTCGCATTCCCGAATCGATCCCCGCGCTTTGGGAACAAGTCCCACCATCGCCTGGCAATTTGATCGGGTGTTAATTTGCAAGGCAAATCCGGCCTAGTCCTCAAAATTTCATGGTGTTTACTAATTATCACATAATCAAACACTTCGATGCGTTAAGTGCCAAGTCAAAGCCCTTGCCCAGTAGGCAGGCCATCCGAACACGTCGCGACCAGACATGATAGGTCGAAATGAATCCCTTGCGAATAAGATAGCGCCGGGCAATGACCCTGCCGCTGCCAACAGGTTTTCTATGTTGTAACTCGATTACCTACCTGTTCACACCGTAAACCCAAGTTGTGCCGGGGATTATGTCACTTCCTGAAAAGTGCCCTTTATTTTGTTATTTATTGTGTTTCTTTTTTATTGCGACCTGCAATAAATCTTCCGCAACCTTATTTTTCCCCTCTATCGCATAGCTCGTTGGAGTTTTTCCATATTTATTCCTTTCATTCAGAAGATTCGGGTCAACATCTTGAGCAAGTTTAATGAAAAACTCCATACATTTTGCTCCTGGTGAAAAGGCTGACTGATGTAATACGGTGTTTCCAATGGTGTTCTTGTGTGCGAAATTTGCCCCGTTCGCAATTAGAGCTTTTGCAACACTTAAATAATCCCATTGGGCACACAAAAATAAGGGTGTATGCCCCGTCTGGTCTTCAATATTTGGATCGCACCCAAATTCAATTAAGAGTAAGGCTATTTCTTCTTGATGTTCATCTAGAGCAAAAAATAACACACTTTTCTTTTCAGGTTTTTTAATGCCAAAGGTTTTTTGAAAACTTGAATGAAGTGGATAGAACGTGTCTGGATCCTGCCCTTCTAATAACATTTGTTGTACGATTGCAATTTGGCCACTATGGATCGCCTTAATAAATTGCTCATCCTTATTCGTACATGCAAAAAAAGTGAGGCCTAACCATGCGCAAAGGGGAATCACATCAATTGCTGTTCGCATTTTCTGTATCCTCTTCTGTATTCTCATCGCCTTCAGTATTCTCCTTTTGGATTCTAATCAAATATTCTTCAAATGTTTCAGCAGAATCAGGGAAATTATTATACATATAATAGTAATCTGGTCCATCCACGGGGTATTTATCACCGGAAATAACCATTTCATGGGAGGTAAATAGCCATCCATCTAAATAATCCTACAAGTGAAAACTCGTCTTGCTTTTTTTTTGCTTTTTTTTCGCGGAACTCCGATTTTTTTGCTTCTCATGCGCCTATGGGAATTCCCATCTCCCCCACTGTGAAATTGTACGGATCTGCCACTGATACTTTTCGCCCCTCTCCATTAGGTGTTCGAAGCAACATGATTTCATTGCTTTTGAAGATGATTAGCCAAACGCGTCATTGCTGTGTAGGTTCCCTCCAACCAGCATCTTTCCCTTTCTTTTGCAGCCTTTTCCAACGTCTTTAAACGGCCCGCACCCCGGTGAACCCTCTGGAATACGGTGACTTGTCGCCGCTTTTGACCGGATTGATGGGCAAAAGCGGGGCCTCCAAACAAGGCTGTGTCTTGAGGGAGGCGATCCCATTTCGATAGCCAATACAATACCAGTTTGCAGATGTCGATAAGGGTTTTATGTGCTTGTACTCCTGGCCCTGCTGGTCCATTTGCTGATGACCTAATAGGCCCAGCGGGCCGACATCGATTAACCCGACCGTAAGTGGGGTATCAAACGGTCATTGGCAGAAAAGAGGCTCGAAATGCCAAAGCACCATTAACACGCGTTAGGTACTGGCTCTGCGTTCCTTTCTTGCATTTCGGACCAACAACCTTGCCCTTACGGACCGGGCTTAGTCTGTCACTGCTCTTAGAGCCTTTCTGCCTCGCACCTTGTCCTTCTCGGCCCCCAACACGTGCTGCGATCAGGTTGGGCGGAATTTTTGAGCCAACCATGTTGAACTGATTGGTCTTAGGTCCAGACCTGCTCTTCGCTTCATCAGTGCTACATATGTTCTAAAATGCGATTCAAAAAATCTTCATACCGTTTTACATCAGGGTCTTTCACACGTTTAGCTAAATCAAGTGCCTTCCTTGTCAGCCTTTCTGCATCCTCATATTTTTTTTGGGCAAAATAACATTCACCCAACCCCGAGAATAATACCGGTTCATCAGGGAACCTGGAAATAGCTCCTTCATAGAACTTGCGCGCTTCCTCTATGCGATTGTTTTTTATATAAAACTGGCCAAATCGATCATACCACCTGGATGGATATAGTCCCGGAATTTGACCATCAAAATGGACCATGATTTGGTCGAAAAGGTCCATATCGTTTCCTTGGACAGCTAATCTCAATAAGTAGAAAATCGTACTGAAGTGTATGTCCGGAGAGGTATTAAATCTTTCCGCCCGTTTTTGGTAGTGGTGCTCCAAAGCCTCCAATCCACCTGCGTCCAAAAAATCTTGAATACGGTTGTATTTCAAGGGTTTGTAATCTTTGAAATATTCGGATAACCCTCGATACAAAGTACGGTAGGGTGTTGACCAGTGATCTTCATTTTCGAATGTTTCATGTTTCCAACGCAGTAATTGAGGTGCCTTCGTTTCAACAAGATTGAGGAATTGGCCAAATTGTTGTGCCGCCCAGGTTTCAGAAGGACTGTGCGCAAAATACAGAAAACGTTCTTGGGTTAATCCAAGCTTTACAAATGCATTAAAACTCTCGTCGTCTGAAACAGCGCCACTGGCTACGAGATAAGCACTGAATAGTTCCGGGCTATGAAGGAGAATATTGGTAACGAAGGATCCGGCATTTTGCCAACCAAACACCAAACGATCTTTGGAAACGCGGTAGTTATTGGACACATAGGGCAACAACTCTTTCTCGAGAAAACTCCGATAATTTTCATAGTGAACGTCTGAACTGAAGTCAAGCCCTCGAAATTGTTTATTGGCCGAAGATATTCCAATTACCACAAACCTTGGCGACAAAAACAGCCAATCGGACGTCTCTTGAAAAGCCACACCGTGATGGGAAAAAAACTGACCATCAAGAACGTAAAGAGTTGGATAAGTCTCCTTCCCGCCAGCATATCCCTTAGGAAGAAACACGGTAATTGGTTGATCCCTATTTAAACTAGCTGAATGAATCGTATGATCAATGAACCTTTCAGAGGATTGAAGGGTGGGTTGAGCATAGCCAAAACAGACTCCAAACCAGCTTAATAAACCAAAAGTTAAGTATGTAAACAGTCTCATCTCGTTCCTCTTGTTGTTAAGTATTAACGAGATGATACGGATAGGACCAATGGGAAGTTATAATCTTTTTCTAAACAAAAAGTTTTTCGGGCACTTGGAACCAATATGGGAAACAAAATTTTCACTCGAGCAGGTATTTAATGCAATTGGGCCTTGGAACGGTGGGTGGTACCATGGAAAGGCGTCTCATATAAGCCGTCCACTCTTCTCCTCCAGATAAATACCAGCTCTCTTTTTCTTGTCGTTTGGGGTTGGTTGGATCGAGAGTCAAAAGTGTTAGGTCCGCATCCTGCATCTCTGAATGCCAGTGGTGCACAATCGAGGGTTTCTTGCCATCAATGATGACACTTTGACCCGGAACCAGCAGTCCGAGAGCGTGTCCAACGAGCACCGCACTGCTTTTGTCAATTTCCGGGGAATTTGATTTGAGCAGATTCACCAGCGCCGTTTGAATCAATTCGTGTGAACGCAACTGGCCGACAAAGGCTTGAATCGTCTTGTAGAGCCGGGTGAAATTAAGGTCATTTGGGTCTTCTTTCTTAATAGGAACATGGAAGGCATAATTCACACGGATGAAAAAACTGCGGTTGATGAACTTCGTTTCCAACATTTTCTTGGCACCGACAATCGCACGATCCTGGTCTTTCAGAAAACGCTCTCCTCCAACCATATCAGTCACATTGTGAAACAGGGAATCGACGACCAAATTCAGGATGGTCTGCCTGGGCACCTTTAATTCACCGAGCACAATCAACAATAATATGGACCCGTAGTATTGGTTGTGAGTTTCGTTTTGAATGGGTTTGGCGAAAACTAAGGTTTTGATGGCGCCGGGGTATTGTTCAAACACCCTGATGAGATTGAGGATCACCCTGAAGACAATGGACATTTGGAGCTGCTTACCAGCTTGTATGTTCACGTGCATATCTTCGAGGAAAATCATAAACTTGGTTGCATTTAACAAGGCAAATTTTCGCGCATTGGCTTCGTCACGAAGTCCCGACACTTTGACTTCATGTTCGTCAGGCTTTATGGGTTGGATGAAAGGGGTGTGGCGATCAACCATACCCTTTTTGATGGCTTCCACACCGCGTCGCTGATCGGCAATTAATGTGTCGCGGAGAGAAAAAAGTCCTCGCATTAAATTGTGTCGGTCCAGGCAATCTTCAAGGAACATAACCCCTCCGATTGAACAATTGCCAAAAATGGTTCCAAGGGCTTTTACCGACTCAAGGAGGCCAAAGTCGATATAGATGCGATGGCCTGATAAATAGACATTGTGGGTCGAAATTTTCAAATTACAGTTGTTCAGGTAGCGATAGCTCTCTTCGAGATGATTGCGCATGGATTCCGAAGCTCTTCGGAATATGTCATTATTCTCTTCATAAACTTCCATGTTTCGAAAAATCTGGAAGAGATTTGTGACGAGGGACCGACCCAGAGTCTGAATTCGTTGGATCAATTTTTTATCTTCAGAGCCAATCATGTGATATCCTCACAAAGCTTTTTCAAATAGTTTAGGTACTCGCGGTTGCCAAAAAGTCTTTTGGATTCTTTATTTAAAATTTCATTTCCATGGAGCGAATTGAGTTGTTTTAAATACCGTGCGGCCTGTTTTCGGTCTTCAATGGGAATACTGGTCGTTCCTAAAACCCCCTTCTCCTGAACCAGTTGACCGAGGAAATGTTCACCGCCCTTTTGGGCGAGTACACTGCCTGCAAGCCTGAACACAAGCTTTTTCTCCAAGTTTGTAAGGTCTTTAAATCGGTCTGGTTCAAAAAATTCCGAAACGACTGAGTGCAAGGCTTTGGGTGCGAATTTCTCCAGATATTGCCATGCCAGTTTTCGAGATTCTTCGAAGCGTTGATTACGTTCACTTGCGCATTTTTTGAGGATCGCAGTGGACTCGGAACGATTGGACAAACTTGCCAGTTGAACGAGCACCTGGCGTGTTTCCGGGCCATTGTATTTCACCCATTTCAGTAAGGTTGTTTTCGGTGCGTTCGGGTGCAGGTACCTGTAACTTTTCAGAAACACGGCGGCCGTGTCATCGTCGAGTTCCAGTGCCTTTTGATTGAGGAATTCCGGCTTGGGGCCAGCCGCAATGACGCTGCATTGTGCCAAAAAAGACCGTTTCCAGTCCTCGGATTCAGCCAGAAACAGCTCAAAAAGAACCGGCACAGCCAGCGTGGGCGAGAGCGCCTGGCAGATAGCTTTTACCCCATCCCCATGTCCCCTGCTCACCATGAAAAACTTCTCAACAAGAGGAATGATGAAGTCCTCGCGTGAAAGCCGTTCCTGTAAACCTACGAACCGAGAAGCGCATTCGCGAAGATCGTTCTCTGGGGCATTGATTCCCCAGCTCTCCAGGCTCTTTAAAACATAAAGGGCGCTGCTGAGGTCATTCTCAGCAACACAAGAATAAATCACCTCTTCCATTAAGGCATAGTGCTCGTCGAAGACTTCCGTTTTCATTTCCTGTTCAACAAGATACAGGCAAATTCGAATTGCTTCCTTACGGATCTGGTTGTAATCGGGTTCGCGAAGATGGGCGATACATCTCTCTATACTCGGCTGTCTGACAGCTTTGACGATATTATGATGAAACGAGAGGAGCTTTTCACAGTTAAACGCACTTTTCATCATCTGCGGAACGGCCCAATTCTCTTCCTTTAAGACAACGCTGCGTAATCTGTATAACCGACTCTGAGATTCTGGGTCTTCATAGAAAGAATCCGCATATTCAAAATCAATAAAGCTCAGGCCGAGTTGAAACAGTATTGTCACCGCATCAATCTCATAGGACTTGGAGTTGTTGATGTATTGATAAAGAGAAACGAGCAGGGAACGCAGCTCAGACTCGGGCATCCCTCTAAAGAAGATGAGGTTTCGAACGCCATCGCGAAACAGATTAAAGCAGAACCCATTTTCCTTCTGATCTTCAGAGAAAACGGCCTGACCATGAAAGAACACCTGCATGGATGAGATTTCAAAATCGAGTCGCTCAAATTCGTCAAAACAGGTAACGAACATTTGATAGAGTCGCCCTATTGCCTGCTGAACCATCTCATGCGTTTCAGGGTAAGTTCCGATGGTTTTAAAGGTTTTGGCGAACTGGCGGTATAGTTTTTCCACATACTCAAACATTTCAGGAGAAATTTCTTCAGCACCCTCTACTTCAACCCGTTCAGCTCGCAGGAATACCTCCAATTCATCAAGCTTTTTCAGGAAAACACCCGCATCATTGAAACGTGCTTCTTTCTTTTTTTGCAGAAGAGCCATGATAAAGTCGTTGAAATTAACGGGAATCGTACTGTCAATGTCGGTGAGGGGGGCCGCAGGTTCGTGGAGTTGTTTCGCCAGAGTTTCCATCCAGGTTTTTCCGCGAAACGGAGTTGTCCCTGTAAGGAGCTCATAGCCGGTGATACCAAGGCTGTAAAGATCGCAACGACCGTCGAGTTCCTCTTCCATAATCTGTTCTGGAGAGACATACAGTGGGGTCCCCATAAACCCCTTGGTCTTGGTCTGCCCACTCTCCTGCCCATCGGGTAGTCCATCAGCACCTGCGCCCTGACTGCTCGAACTGAGCACAGAAGCGATGCCAAAGTCCGTTACGAGAATTCGATCATCATAGGTCTTCATGATATTTTCAGGTTTAATGTCGCGGTGAACCACGCCTTCTTTATGGGCGAAATTTAAGGCGCGTCCGACCGCACGAAGGATATCAATCACTTCAAACACAGATATTTTTTTTTGCTTTTTAATAATTTCGGCGAGCGTCCGACCTTCGATGTATTGCATCGTAAAATAAACCATTCCAGAATGATAAGGTTCTAAAATATCAGGGGGAAAATCAAACACCTGGCTGTAACGAGATGGTTCGATTTCTCCAACCTCGTATACAAAGGCAATATTGGGGTGATGGAATTTGGCCGAAATTTGGGCTTCCTTGACGAACTTCTTAGCCATGGCCTTGTCTTCATTGATCTGCGGAAGAAGAATTTTCATTGCCACTTTGCGGTGCAGTTGGACATCTTCAACAAGAATTACTTTGGCGAAACCACCTGTCCCAAGATGCTTGATAAATTTGTATTTACATTGGTCCAGGACACCGCCCTGTCCACCACGAAGTTCGTCGTGCCGCGTCGTTGAACGCGTGGTTTTCTGGGTAATTCCATGACGGTCAAGAAAACTCTGGAAGCTGGGTGACGCCGATTCAATTTGTGCACCATACTGCCAAACCTCGTCGGGAGCTGCATGCGTCTGTTTTCGAAACCGAATAAGGACATTGAGCTTAAATGAAAGTGTCTCATCGATTTTACAGTGCAGGGTGACGTTAGTTTGGAGCGGAAACCCAGCCTTTGCAAGGAAACCAATTCCAACCTCGGAGACATTCAAACTCTGACCCTGTGCTTTAATCTGGTCTTGAAAACACAGCATTTGGAAATGCTTCTTCACGCGGCTATGACGCCGCTTATCCCGGCGATCTTTTGCGAGGATCTGAGTGGGTTGATCACTTGGTGTGTGGTTTAGGATTTCTGTAGGGTGACTGCTGCTAGACATGTCTTGCTGCAGGGTGGGTGTCCCTTCTTTAACGATCCGGCCCGCAAGAACGCCGAAAAGGTCGGCCGCGCCGTTCGGTAGCGCGTTGAATTGAACACCCACTCGAAGCCAACTTTTTCCTTCCTTACCTTTGACTGTCGCCCGATCTTTGATGGTCGACGGAAATATATAGGTTTGTCCATTTTCGGAAAAAACCAGCTCAACATCATTAGAGAGTGTGGCCCCTGCACTGAGAACCATTGAAGCGCCTTGGGCTGTGATATCGATGATTCGGACTGGGATGCGTCGCTCTGCCGCAATTAAGGTAGCAGTCTGTCGAATTTTTTGTCTTTTCTGGCGTCGCTTCTCTCCACCCTGCATATCACACGCCTCCCGAATTTCCACGGACGATCTATGGATTCGTAACCCTTGTGTTCAAACTGGAATACATGAAGTATAGGGAAAAGCGATTTAAGAGACTAGGCTTTTTTTAAGCGAAACACCATTACCCCCAATACCTTGGGGTAATTGCGAATGTATTGAAACATGTCTTCGACTCGTACAATTTTTTTCTGAGTCGAACTTGCGTGAACCATCCCGATGGATGTGCTTTTATCTGAAATAGGTTCGGTCACATAACAAAAGTGTCCCACGTCGAGCCCATTCTTTTTCGTGAGAATCATAATGATGTCGCCCTGCAAAAAATTGTTCTTATTAGCCTCTAGCTCGTCAAGTCCCACATAGTTGCGCTTTCGCTGGCTAAGGCGTTTTTCAAACTTCTCAATATCGTTGAAGACCTGCTCATCGGCCAGTTTGGCGTAGGCCGAACGGTGCTTGGTCATAAAGTCAATCGTTTTGCTCCATGGCTGAGCACCTTTAAAACCTGAGGTCACATCTTCAAGGATGCCGAGTTCTACTGCGCGGTCTCCCCATTCTGTGGCGTAGTGCAGACGACTCTGGTAGCCTTGCAACTTGCCATCACGATAACGCGTTTTGAGGAGTAGGTCCTCATAAGCCTCCTGATCGGGTTCCTTCAGCAGACTGAAGGCAATAGCCGATTCCGTCAGCGTGAAGCAATCAAAGCCGTCAAGATGGTAGCGCAGAGTTTCGGGGCCTTCTCCTTCAAGGCTTCCAACAAGATAAGGACGCCCTACAAAAAATTGGACCACACTGTGTATATCCCGTTCCATGTTCGAACGTTCCAGGTAGGTTTCCAAGTTGTTCCAGGTTTCCTCAAATCCTTCTGGACGTTGGGAAAGAGCGAGAAACAAAAGCATCCAGATCATAGTTTATGACTCCAATACATCCTCTTTGTCGCGTTGGCGTGCCTCCGAATCTGCGCGGGACCAGAACACGGGTTCGTGGTTGACGAAACACATCTCAGCGGCTCGTTTGGGAAACGCATCCGCCATTTTAGCATGAATTTTCTGCGAAACCCTGCGATAGTTCGGGTGGCCCTGCGGGGTGGTGCGAAGTTCCAGCATGTGCATGAGAGCACGATCGTTCATGCCGAGAACCCATCGCATCTTATGGCCATGAAGAAATGCGTATTCACGAAAATCTTCAGGCAATTCTCTAAAAAGTTGTTCGGCGGCCTTTACCGTATCTGTAGCCATTTTGCCAACCCCGGCTGGTTCACATTCCGGAGGCATCTCAAAACCGTGGCAAGGAACTAACGGTTGGATCAACGCCGTACCCATGCGGTGTCGCATCAGGTCCTTGTAGACCGCCCATTCGGTAACCAGCTCAAAACGGTGAGGATAGCCCCACTCAATGCAACGTTCAGGTCGATCGCGTCTCGTTTTTCGCGTTCCGTAACAGGCACGATAACAGCGATCCTTTTCCTCATCAGACAACTCGGAGACACGCCTTTGCAAATCACTGAACGGCAAGGTTGTATGGGAGTAAACCAATGCGGTCAGGAATTCATTTTCTTTCTGTTGATGAATAAGTCCCTTCAAGTAATCGCCTTTGCTGCCACTTTTGATGGTTGCAAGAGCATTCGCTACAGCATTGAAATCACCCTCAATTCGTGTAACCTCTTCAGATGTGCTGACCGGATCATGAGGGAACAGATTGCGGACCAACGTACGCGTGGCCTGCTCGTTCTCAATAGCGTATTCCAGCACACGTGCGCGTTTTACGTAGTGAGGGATCACCTTGCTCAACTCTCGCAAGCTCTTCTCGCCCAGCTCCTGCACTTCTACCAAAGGGGAAGTCATCATTTTTGAGATAAGATGCTGATAATAGCGACCATTCCCAAAAAGTCCCACATTGGCTTTAGTGGCGAGTGGAAGGAAGGAGCGCAAAACATCGCAGGTTTTTGTCTTCAAGTCATTCTCATAAGTCAACTTGAATTGTTTCCTCGACCTCGGCGTTTTACAATCCGAGAGGGTTCGCGCTTCACCTTTAAAAGGATATACAGCCGCATCCAGTGGTTTGAGCGTTTGAAGATAGGTGTGAATCGGCTGCCACATGGCGGTGTAGGCATCAAAAATGCCATCCATGACTTCGACATAGCGTGATTTGAACTCGGGGGGAAGCGCTTTTGGAACCACGTAGCGATAAGCACCATGCGAATCGCGTTGGTCGAAACGAACATAGCGCGTGCTCTTCTCGATGGGTGATCCGCCAATGCGACGATGCTCAATAACCTTGGTCGCCAGCATGGAAATATCTTCCAAGGCCAGGTGCGCTCCTTCCAATTCGCCGACCGAATCATCGCCATAGGCAATCAAGACGCGTTCAATGAGTTTGTCTGCCTTGTCGATACGCAACTTGTCTTCCTGTATGAATTCCCTAAGCAGCGTCTCGCGCAACCCCGTTTCGGCGCGCGAATAACGTGCCATAACCGCTCCCACCAAACCTTCGAGACCTACAATGGCATACACCTGATCATCCAGATTCGTGACATGGGCTTCGAGTAACGCCCTGGAACTCTTACTCATCGCTATTTCCCCTCAAAAACATCTTTCACACACCATACACCACAACATTTAGTAGGTCCAGTTGAAACTAGCCCATGACGAAGGCGATTGAGAGTGCATTTTTTTCCCCATAACATTAGAATTTGGGAATCACTGAGTGGCACATTTGATGATCCTTGCCAGTTTCCGTGCCTTTCGTTGTATTCATTGCTTCTATTTCGTCACCACAAATTAAACCGGTGACTGCGAATCAAAAAAAGCCATGAATCCTGGAAATGAAGCTCCTTTTGGGTCGAATAGACCAAGGTATCCATAAAGCGCTTAAATCCTGAATGTTCAGTGCACTGGAATCCGTTGATTGCATTCAGTGGACTGGACAGGTGATCATGTTCATTTTATGATAGCATGCAGGTTATACAACAATAGGTACCGGTACCAGGACCGTCAGTCTCCTCCAAACGGTATTTCTGAGAGAAGCTACTATGCCAGATTGTTTGCTCATTGTTTCAGGACCTTACGAAGGTCAGAGGATTCAGCTCAACTCAAAAGAACCGATGATCCTGGGGCGGGGTCGGGCCAACCCGATTAGTTTACCGTTAGACCCATGCCTCTCCACGAGACATGCCCGACTGGAATTGAGCGGCCACCACATCCTGGTCAAGGATCTCAATTCCTCCAACGGTTCATTCATTCAAGGCCAGAAGCTCAGTCCAGCCAAGCCTTACCAGGTGCGAAATTTCCTGGTCCTGGGATCGACAATCCTGAAAAGGGAACCTCCAAAACGTGAACAAGCGCTTGGCCAGCCTATTTCCCTGGCTGAGGCAAGACAGAGCTCGGATCCCAATCTCAAAACCTGGTTAGAGTATGCCGGAAAGCTGAGTCAAAAAACTGGAAAACAATACATCGACACCACAAGTCTGCTCTTGGCTTTCTTTTTGAAGAATCCAGATATTATGAACCCGATCTGTTCCGACTTTATGATTGATCCAGAGTTCCTCAAATCCAAATGGGAAAAGGATCATTATTTTGAAGTACCAAGAGCTTGGTTAAACGATTTCATGGTGATTTCCCACAAGCAAAAACTCGGCGACGACCTATTGGTAACCCCCCTTGCAAGTGAATTGCTGAAAAGAGCCTCCAACGAAAAGGATCCTCTCAAGCGCCTGGCCTTAATTTTCGGACTCCCCTTTAATCTGTGCTACCCGCTTTTGGATTGGGAAAAAACCAAAGTACGATGGGCCTACAGCATTGAAAAACTCACTCGAGAAAAGGCAAAGTGCAAGGATGCACCTCCGCCTCCCAAGGCCAAGGCTCCCGAGCCCCAGAAAAGTATCACACCCCCCAAGCCTCCAAAGCCACCGTCACAAATGGCCCAATTCATGCCAGGCGAGGCTACGGGTGAGGGCAAACTCTTGGTTCTTCCCGACCGTTTCTGGAATGATCTGGCCCAAAACATGGCCCAACCACAGCCAGTTGTCCTGCTCGGGCATAAGGGCAGCGGTAAATCCTCCATCCTCCAACATGTCTTCCATCCTGAATCCAATTTTTACCAGAAAAAGGATGACTTCATTCTCTACGACTCTCGTGTTTTTCTCATTCTAAATTCCGACAAGAAACTCGAACGCTTCATGGCTTCCCTGATTCGCGATCTCTCGCTCAAGGATTTCGTTGGAATCGACCATTTGGACCATCTGCTCATGAACCTGCAGGATTTAGGAATCGACCGCGGTCCGCTGATACAGGCCCTGAAAAAGCCTGTCGCCCACGTGCTTATCGGCTTGGACATGGAGAATCGCTCCATGATCAGTGGCCTCCTAGACAGCCCGAAAATCCTGTATTTGGGAACTTACCTCGACCAGGTTCGTGAGGATTTATACAAAATCCTACTCCGCCGTTTCGAATTAAAGGTGAAATGTATGCTCAGCAGCGATGCTCGCCATTTCATCCAGCAATTTGTGATCGATCCAAGCCCCGATAACATCGCCTCCATCTGCGACTTCCTCGATTTGGCAACGCGTCGTGCTCAGGGAATTGATTTCCCCTTCCACGAGTTGTCTTCCGCAACCCTAGCGGGAGGTCAATTGGGCCGCAGGTTTTTTCAGGCTCTCTACGAGGACTGGGTCGGTGTTGGCAAAGGGCACGCGCTCGAAGAGGAGGATCCCCTTGCGGAAGATCCCTTCAAAACCTTTGCCTATCAGCTCGAAGACCTGGTCCAGGCCTTTTCAAAAAATGCACTTAAAATCGGGCTTCATTACAGTGACCAGACACGCAGTTTAAGAGATCATCGCAACCTCAACGAAGAGGAAAAACTTCAGCAGTTGAAATCCCAAATTGTCTGCCTGTTGACGGCCTACCAACACGCGTTTCAGAAATGGTTCCCAGGGTTCTGGAATCCTCTCAGCCCTGACGAACTCAGGCGGGCCGGCTCTAACCCTCGAAAACTCTGGCAAATGTTTGAGGAACGAGCCGAACTCATTGATGAACCTTATGCAGAAGACCAATTCAACGAGGCGACCTCAAGGGTATTCCAAGAACTCTATCGTCAATAGGATACAATCAATATGTCGGAACATTTCGGACGCATCAGCATTGAACACCTCTATCACTGGATCCTCCAGGAATCCAAATATGGCAGTATATTTGGCGTGACCCGAGATCTTTTCTACAGAGCCGATTCGAAGCTCTATCTGAATCGTTTTGATCAAACTCTGCACAGCCCATTGGGTGTCGCCGCAGGCCCCCATTCCCAGATGGCCCAAAACCTTATCGTGGCCTGGCTGGTCGGATGCCGATTCATGGAATTGAAGACCATCCAAACTTTGGACCGCCTCTCCATCACCAAACCCTGCATCGATATGCGGGATGAAGGCTACAACT
>Ga0070729_10004296_pt1 | contig 15644 bp, 11 predicted proteins | sample tdDd472_FD_66725 | JGI IMG/M metagenome (GOLD analysis project Ga0070729, IMG submission 66725) | Marine sediment microbial communities from the Atlantic coast under amendment with organic carbon and nitrate - tdDd47.2 | ecosystem: Environmental > Aquatic > Marine > Coastal > Sediment | place...
AAGGCCTGGGGCAGGATGATCTTGCGCATGGCAGTGGCCTTGGTCATGCCAAGAGAACGGGCCGCTTCCATCTGTCCTTTGTTGATGGACTGGATGCCTGCACGAACGATTTCTGCCACATATGCACCAGCGAAAATGGCGAGTGCGAGTATGCCGAAAACGACTTCTGGTATCTGCGGTATGTTCGCATTTACCAGCATGTTGTTTATGATTGTTCCTATGACGTAGTACCAGATGAGAATCTGGACGAGCAGCGGAGAGCCACGAATCAATTCAATATAAGTAATGGCCCCCCATTTTAGGGCCGGGTTGGTCGATATTCGAGCCAGTCCGGTAAATAAGCCAAGTGCAATGCCGAAGAAAATGGAGACTATACTGATCTCAATGGTGATGATCATACCTTGGGCCATCAGGCCAAGGCTGCCCTCATCGTATGAGCCCAGAATATCACCCATATAAATATTGTCACCTTTGGTAACTAAGATGTTGGAGCCGGGCACAGTGTAGTACTCGGCATCTCCGACACCTTCGACGATGATGACAGAGTCATCACCTTTCTGGGTGATTTTGGTGACTTGCCCTTCGACCTCAGCGCGAACGTCAATGGTCTGGGTATAGTAGAAATATCGTGGGATACGGTTCCAGTGCCATATGTAATTGGCCTGTTCCGTTGCTATGTAGAAACTGAAGCATACGCCGAACAGTCCTACAAAATATACGATTTTCCAGAACAGGTCTTTGTTAGACCGTTTTCTGGGTACTGCTGTTGCCGTGTCTGTCATTGAAAAACTCTGTGGATTAAAGCGCAGAAAAAAGGCCGGGGACCACGCTTGGCGGTCCCCGGCAATTTTCTTAATTATTTACTGGATGTCCTGCAACCACTTGTTGTCGCCGAACCACTTATTGTAGATCTTGTCGTAACGACCGTCGTTCTTCATTTGAACCAGGAAGTTGTTCAACCAGTTCAGGAAGTCGGCGTCGCCCTTATTCACTGCCCAACCCAGGGGCTCGTAGGTGAAAGGCTCGTCCAGGAAGGTCATGGTGTCCATTCCACGCTCAGCGTAGAAGATGGCGCACATGGGCAGATCGTAAACGGTAGCATGGGCTTTGCCATTCAGGACTTCAAGCATGGCCTCGGTCTCGGTCTCGTAGGACTTGTAGTTGGCTTTGGGGAAGAGGCGTTTTACTGCCTGCTCACCAGTGGTGCCGAGCTTGGAGGTAACGGTGTATTCGCCGTTGTTCAGGTCTTTGAAGCTTTTGATCTTGTCTGCGTACTTGTTGTTAACCAGAGCGGTCTGGCCGACAATGATGTAAGGATTGGCAAAGTTGATCTTCAGGTTGCGTTCCTGGTTGACAGTCATGCCGGAAGCGATGATGTCGAACTTGTCGGAAAGCAGTGCGGGGATGATGCCGTCCCAAGCGGTGTTGACCAGCTCAAGCTTTACGCCCATGGCTTTGGCCATTTCAGTGACCATGTCGACGTCAAAGCCAACAATCTTGCCTGTTTTGTCAGTCATTTCGAAGGGCATGTAGCCAGCTTCGAGTCCTACGCGCAGAGTGCCGCGCTGAATGATCTTCTCAAGAGTGGAAGCTTTCTGCATTTCAAGGCGGACGTTGACGTCTTCCTTGGGAGCAGGTGCGGCAGCGTTCTGTTCAGGCTGCTGGCCACAGGCAAAGAGAAAAATGAGTGTGCTGAGAACAGCCGCGAGGGTAATAATCCGTTTCATCCTTTCCTCCAATGAAACAAAGTTAGTTGGTATTCCATGCCCATGCCTGCAATTCGGGTTAAAAATGCAAACACCGGACCTCCGGTTCCTTGACTTTCATCTCTCTGGAAATGATTTTCCATTTTTTAGAGAGACAGTCTTTCTTAGCCTCAAATATCTAAAAATACAAGGAGGGGGCGATATGTTCCATTGATGACAGTCGCGTGCTGGAAATTGACTTTTGTGCATAGGATGGCTCCCTTGTCAGAATATTGTACGGTGTTTTGCGGTTTTGGAGGGCTCGGTCGATGAATCTTCAGTTGGTTCTTTGAATCCTCTAATTCTTAAAAGAAAATTGAGAATAATAATTTTAACGGGCTTACTCTTGTGTTCCGGTTATGTTAGCGATTTTAAGAGTGATAACTCTCTGATTACATGATGGATGATTTCTTTAGGAGAAGTTGAAAATGTCTAGCGAAAAGATATTGATAGTTGAGGACGATGCTGTTGCGCGGTTGGATATTCAAGCGGCACTCGGTCGGGCTGGGTACGATGTGGCCGGTCACGCGTCCTCAGGGGATGAAGCTATCGGTATGGCCGATTCTTTGAAGCCGGACCTTATATTGATGGATATTCAACTTGAGGGGACGATTGATGGTGTCGAAGCGGCAAACGAAATCATCCGTAGATTCGATATACCGATTATCTTTCTCACTGTTTACGCTGATGATGATACTTTGCACTGGGCTAAAATATCTGGACCGTTTGGTTATTTACTCAAGCCGGTGGATCACAAGGAACTCAAGTCGGCCATTGAAGTTGGGCTCTACAAGCATCAAATGGAAGGAGAGTTGAAGAAGGCCAAACTGGCTGCCGAGGCGGCCAATCGGGCAAAGACGTCGTTTTTGGCGACCATCAGCCATGAACTTCGTACTCCCATGAATGGCGTGCTTGGTATGACGGAGCTTCTCCTGCTCTCCGAGTTGGGTGATCCTTATAGAGAGAATGTCCAGCTCATCAAAGATTCTTCCATGGCCCTGCTTTCCGTACTCAATCAGATTATTGACTACTCCAAGCTTGAGACAAGCTCCTTAAAGCTGCGCGAGATGGATTTCCGATTGGAAGATCTGATTACTGGCCTTTTGTCGCAGTACAAGCGGACAGCGACGACCAAAGGCGTGTCGATCGACTATTCCATTGCTCCGGAAATGCCTGGGTGGTTGCGCGGTGATTCCGCCAAGATTCGCCAAATATTGGGCAATCTTATTAATAATTCGGTGAAGTTTACCCAGTCTGGTAAAGTGCTTATAGATGTTTCCCCAGCTTTGTCCGATGACGAACAAGAGGTAGGAAGCGACGAGAAAACCATGGCCGTTCAGATTTTGGTGCAGGATACTGGCATTGGTATTCCGGCAGAGAAGCAGGATGATGTGTTCGAATGCTTCAGCTTGGCTGAGGATCATCTTTCCCATGCTTCTGGAGGACTGGGGTTGGGACTTGCCATTGTTAATCGTTTATTGTCCATACTCGGAGGGACTATTCGCTGTGCAAGTGAAGAAGGTATTGGAAGTACGTTTTCCATTACTATTCCGCTCAAGTTCAGTCGCTATGAGCAGCAGACTCCTTCTGCAGCAGTTATGGGTAATGAACTGCCGCTCAAGGGATCCAAAGTCCTGGTGGCAGAGGATGATCTTGTCAATCAACGGTATATTGTCAGGCTTCTTGAGAAAATGGGGTGTGAAGTTGTGTTGGCCGAGGACGGCAAGGAGACCCTTGATGCTCTCAAGTCAGAGCAATTTGACATCGTGCTGATGGATGTGGAGATGCCGGTCATGAACGGTCTTGAGACAACTCGTGCCATCCGAGAGCCAGGCACAGGCTGTCTTAATCCAGATGTTCCCATCATCGCCCTGACAGCTCACGCCATGTGGGGAGACGAGCAGCGATGCATCCATTCAGGTATGGATGATTATGTGGCAAAGCCCGTAGATATTGACACCGTCGCCGCAATCATTCAATCCACACTTGAGAAGCAATAAAAAGTCGGAGAGCCGGCGTCAATCTGGAGTGCGATAAACGATGAGCGACATGAACGAGTCATCTCCTCTGCTGTCAGGGGGCATCTACAAGGTGTTCCTCATACTGTTGTTGCTGTTTTCATTGTATCTTGGTTTTTCCATCGTTGAGCCGTTTATTCATACGCTCATCTTTTCCACAGTGCTTGCGGTCCTGTTTACGCCTGTTTTCGCTTGGGCTTTAGATATCTGCAAGGGACGCCGCACCTATGCTTCTCTTCTTACTGTAGGTATAATAGTTTTCTGTCTTCTTTTGCCGATGACCTTCCTGGTCATGGCTCTCATTGGCCAGGGAGTTGAATCGCTTGTCTCCCTTAATGCCTGGGTGACCACGGGGGCGTTCAAGGAATTTGTCAGCACCGAAATGCTGGATAAGTATGTGGGTATGGTTAACGAGGATCTTCCGTTCCTGCGCATTAATGACTTGGATATTCAGGCAAGCATTGTTCAGTATTCCAAAGAATTTGCTCAGGCCATGCTTGGTGCCGGAACCGGACTGGTGAGCAACGCCGCCAAATTGATCCTGCATTTTCTGCTCATGGTCTTTATTGTTTTCTATTTCTTGCGCGATGGCGCCAAGATGGTTGATTACCTCAAACTCCTTTCTCCACTGCGAGCTAAACAGGAAGATTACATCATCGACAGCCTCAAGCGTGTCGCGCGCGGCGTGCTCATGGGGTGCCTGTTGGTGGCGATTCTTCAAGGCTTTGCTGGGGGAATCGGTTTGGCCGTGGTCGGTATTCCCGCCTTTTTCTGGGGAGCCATGATGGCTTTGGCATCCTTGATTCCCGTGCTGGGCACGGGGCTCGTCTGGGTACCTTCGGTGGTATACCTGTTCTTGGTCGGCGATTGGAAGATGGCAATATTTCTTGCTCTCTGGAGCGGTATTTTCGTGGTCGGTATTGATACGTTGCTCCGTCCCATATTCATGCGTGAGGCAGCCCGTGTTTCCACTTTCTACATTTTCCTCGCAATTCTTGGCGGGGTATATACATTTGGTATGTTGGGTGTTTTTTACGGCCCGCTTATTTTGAGTTTTGTCATGGTTATGTTGCAGATATACATTGAAGAATATGCTGAAGATCTTAAGGTAAGCGAGGAATGTGAATAATGGTGCAGCGGCTTTTTCCCATCGGTTGTTTGTCCATTGTTTTATTCATTGTTGCAGGCTGTGCTTCAAAAGTTCCTGAACCTATAGATCAAACACCTTCCTATCAGATGCTCGAAGAGAGCGAAGCCAGAAATCTGGCTGCACATCTTTCCACTCGTTTGCAAGGGCTTGATTCCTGGACAGCTCTTCGCCCCGGACTAGAGGATAACCTCGGGTACATACTCAAACGCCCACAGGATGCCGTGTGCGTCAATCGACCCGGCTTGGTCCTCACCTGGGGACAGCTTGCCAATTCCGTGGCCGAGTTGATTGGGATGCTTGAGCAACTGGATAGTGATCCGCGGCTTGTAGCCAAGCATTTTGAGTGGCTGAAGATCGCGCCGGGGACATTGCTTACAGGTTATTACGAGCCGTGGCTTGAAGCTTCACTCACTCCGGATGATCGGTATCAGTATCCTTTGTACAGTGTGCCTGACGATTTGAAGATGAGTAATCTGAACAAATTTCACTATCGCTGGAAAGGGCAGACGCTTGTTTATAGAATGGGTGAGGATGGTATCGAACCCTATCATGACCGTGAGGCCATCGACGGTAAGGGAGTTCTGGACGGAAAAGGGCACGAGGTTGCCTGGGCCAAAGACCCGGTTGACGTGTTTTTCCTTCAGATTCAAGGCTCAGGGCGGCTGGCTTTGCCCGATGGATCAGTGAAACATATTCTGTATGGGGGCAAGAACGGACATAAATATGTGTCTCTTGGAAGGCTGCTCATTGAGCGCGGCCATATCCCCAAGGAAGAGATGAGCATGCAGAGCATTAGGGCCTTCCTGAATGCCAATCCGGATACGGCCCGAGATCTGATGTTCGAGAATCCGAGCTATGTATTTTTCAATCTGTCTGACGAGGGGCCATATGGTTCAATCAGTTCTATTCTCACTCCTCGTGTCAGTGCAGCTGTGGATCGAACCATGATTCCTCTGGGCAGTGTGCTGGCGCTTAAAACTGCGCTCATGGACTATGAGAAGGGCGAAGCTGATTCATTCCTATCGCTGGTTTTGGCCCAAGATACGGGGGGGGCCATCAAGGGGACGCGCATGGACTTGTTCTGCGGTTCGGGCCTGGAGGCCGAGAACCTTGCCGGACACCTTCAAGAGCAGTCTGAGGTGTTCATGCTAGTCAGTAAGCGGGTGATGCAAGGCGTTGTCGGGGAATAGTAAGCTGGACGTGGTAGTCCGTTACCCCCAGCGAGTGGGGTCAAGGGCGTGCCGTGATGGCTTATGCAATGCTACTGCGGCAGCCGTAGTTTGTATTTCTGCCGTGAAGTGTAGGTAGATCGTTGGATAGCTTCAAAATTATTGCGTCATTATTCGTGACGAACCATCCTTAAGCAAAAATCTGTTTCTTGGGCGTGGAGTTGAGAGTATAGTTCATTCTAGAACTATGACTGCCATCAAATGGGCGATCATGTACGGCTGTTTGTGTGGAAAAAGCGCGCATGTCACAGCAACGTTCCCAGCTTTTGGTGTGCCCCTGACAGTTCGAATCCTTGCAGTAATACTTGTACATGACGATCTCCGTAGGTTCAGTGTTGAACAACACGCTTTGTCGGCGTGAGTCCATCTCTACTATGGAGCGGTGGTTTCAGGTCATGAAAAACGGCAAGCGGCGAGACTGGCCGGGTGAATGGCAAGGGTGTTGAAAATGAATCAGGATGGCCTGGCGAACGGTCGATTCCAGCCGGGGAACGTTAGTCCATGGTGGAGCAATCGTCGGGGGTGTCCATGAGGTCGGCAAGAGTGATGGAGTCCAGTTCGGCTTCCATTGCACGGGAAGCGCGTTCCCAGACGTTTCTTGTCTTGCAGTCCAGAGAGCGGTCGCATTTGGAATCACAGTCAAGGCAATCTGCGATGTTTATGCCACCTTCCATAATGCGAATTATCAGACCGAGCGTAATGTCTGCCGGATTTTTATCCAGAATATGTCCACCAGCCGCTCCGCGAACAGATTTGATCAGGTCTGCCTTTTTGAGAGGGCGAATGATCTGTTCTATGAATTGAACGGTGATGCCGGTGTGTTCTGACAAAAGGGCAGTTCTGACAGGCTTGTCGGCCTCTTGCATGGCGAGGTCGAGAAGGAGTCTTGCGGCGTATCTGGAGCGAGCTGATAGTTTCATGAGCCTTCTTAAATTTGGTATATCCAATTTGGGAGCGTTTATCCCGTAGACATTTCTATATATGAGTAGTTTAATCAGATATTGACGTCAAGGAAAGGAGATTTGCCCGGAGGCTGTTTGGGAGATGGCTATTCGGTTAAATGTTTGCTTTGCAGAATAAAAGGATTTCTCAATGAAATACATTGCTCTATTTGAAAAGGAACAAGGCGGTTTTGGGGTTTCCTTTCCGGATTTTCCAGAATGTTCGACCTTTGGAGAGGACCTCGACGAAGCTGTTGATCAGGCTCATGAGGCGCTGACGTTCTACGTGGAGGAGTTTCTCGAAGAAGGTAACTCTTTACCTGAGCCTGCTTCGAAAAAAGAACTGCTGGCCTTGCCTGAAAACAAGGGAAAGAAGGCCATCAATGTCAGCATTGAGGGCGACGGCAGTGATTTTGAAGAGTTTGAAATAGTAATGCATAGCCATCTACTCAAGCGGATCGAGAAATACTGCAAACAATGCGGCATTTCTCCGGCTGATTTTTTGGCTGTTGCTGCTCGCGAGACTTTGAAATCTGATCCATTCGATAAATAGCCACAGCTACTATCCGCCATTTTACACCTCGCTTTTCTTCAAAAGTGGTGCACTTCTTGTCCCAAAAGCGTAGTTTTCACATGATTATGCCTCAAAAATTGCGATTTAAGATGTTTTTAGCTCTGACAGTGTTGTCAAAAACACCAATAATACGTAACTTGCGTCCGTTTGCCTTTTAGTCTACGTTCCTCTGCCGGGGTAGGTGTAGCTTTATTGCTTTTATTGACGACAATTAATTCGTTTTTTTGTCGAAGAGCACGAATCTCCTGCGGGTTGGTGTGTGAAATTTGAGTTAAGTTGCTTTTTTTGACTCATTTCGACCTAAACTGACCACTTCCCGGCCACAACATCTAACTGCGGAGTGAATCGAGACCATGTGCCGATTATTTGCGCTCACAAGCCGTGACCCCGTATCACCGATGCTTGCCATCGATGCCCTTAATGTAATGAAAGAAGGGCATGATGGTTCCGGCGTTGGGCTATACCTCAGTGGTCTTGGCGGACCTTTTGAAGATCTTAAAGATTGCCCCATCCTGTCCGGTATATTTACCGAAGATGGGCTGCAGCGTGTTTTTGAATATATGGCGGATAAGGGCTTCAGGTCTAAGTATTCTGCCATGTATAAGCCGGACACCGAACCCCCGGCTGGTACTCCAAAACGGGGAACTTATGCTTCCATCGCATACCAAATGCCTCCTGAATGGAAGGATTTGAGTGAAGAAGAGTGGGGCTCACGTCTGGTGCAGATGCGTTTGGATCTGCGCGCAGAAGGTGAAAAATCCGGCGATATAATGGTCTTTTCCTTCTGGCCTGACACTATCATGATCAAGGAAGTTGGCGATCCATTGGCAATGGGTGAGTACCTTCAACTTGGTCGTAAAGAGATATACGCTCGCCACATCCTGGCTCAGGGGCGTCAGAATACGAACTACGCCATCAACCTGTATGCCTGCCATCCCTTCTTCATTGAAGGAATCGGCACCATGACCAATGGTGAAAATACCGCTTTTATTCCCATTAAAGAATACCTGCAGTCGCGCGGCGTTACCGGTTACACTGGTTACCAGTCCGATTCCGAGGTTTTCACGCATATAGCGCACTACACGACCAAGAAGCTTGGGCTCGACATCAGTGCATATAAACACGTGATTACACCCATGAACGATGACGAGATGGCTGACCATCAGGACCGGGAACTCCTGGCCAACCTGAAGAAGTCCTGCCGCAAGCTCATCATCGACGGCCCCAACTGCGTCATAGGGTGTCTGTCAGACGGCACCATGTTCATGGCCCAGGACCGCAAGAAATTGCGTCCCGGTGTTGTGGGCGGCAACGGCGAGACCGGCATCTTCGCATTCTCTTCCGAGATATGCGGGCTCAATGCCGCCATCCCCGATCGTGACAAAAGTAAAGATTTCCAACCCATGCATCTCGACACGGCAATCGTTGGACCTGATTGCCGGGAGGTTGTCCAATGCTCTCAGAAAGACCCATTACTCCTTCAACGCTAAGCCGCAAGGATCTGCCCTGGCAGATCAAGTGGGATATCCAGACCTGCACCAAGTGCGGGCGGTGCACCTCGGTGTGTCCGGTCAATGCCATTGAGCTTGGCGTCTTTCGCAAACGCGATATAAAGACGTCCATGGGGCTTGCGGCCAAACCGACCAACGAATTCTCCACTTTTTATGGCATCCGTCAGCGCACTGACCCTGCATACGCTTGCATCGGTTGCGCCATGTGCAACATGGTTTGCCCGAATAATGCCATTGAGCCCGATCGTCAGGAAGGCTCCACCACCTTGCAGTTTCAGGATAACCGCGGCGGTCAATCCCGCACACGTGGTGGTCGCAGGAACAGCACGGAAAGCCTGCTGGACCAGCTCAAGTTCATCCGCATCTCCATGCTCACCGACCCCGCGCTTGACGCAGGTCGTCATGAGTTCGAGATGCGCACACTTCTTGGTCGCGTTTTGTCTCCTGAAGATGAAATCAAGTGCCACATGGAGAACGGCTGGAAACCGCCAGTTCGCGAGATTTATCCGCTGGTCATCGGCGGTATGTCATTTGGTGCTCTCTCCCCGAATATGTGGGAAGGCCTCCAGATGGGCGTGGCATATCTCAATAAAGAGATGAACATGCCGGTGCGCATGTGTACTGGCGAGGGCGGTTGCCCGCCGCGTCTGTTGCGTTCTGAATTCCTGGAATATGTTATCTTGCAGATCGCATCCGGATATTTTGGTTGGGATGAAATCATCCACGCCATCCCCGAGATGAAAGTTGATCCCTGTGCCATTGAGATCAAATATGGTCAGGGTGCCAAGCCTGGTGATGGCGGATTGCTTATGTGGCATAAGGTCAATAAGTTGATCGCGGCCATTCGCGGCGTGCCCAAAGGCATCAGCCTGCCCAGTCCTCCTACGCATCAGACCCAGTACTCCATTGAGGAGTCCGTGGCCAAGATGATCCAGTCCATGTCTATGGCCTGGGGATTCCGCGTGCCGGTCTATCCCAAGATCTCGGCATCATCGACTTCCCTTGCGGTTCTGAACAACCTTGTTCGCAATCCCTATGCAGCCGGTCTTGCCATAGATGGTGAAGACGGCGGTACAGGCGCGGCGTATAATGTCTCAATGAACCACATGGGACACCCCATCGCTTCCAACCTGCGTGATTGTTATAAAGCGTTGTGCCAATCCGGCGCTCAGAATGAAATCCCGCTCATCGCTGGTGGTGGTATCGGCAAGAACGGCAACCTGGCCGCCAATGCTGCTGCACTCATGATGCTCGGCGCGAGCATGGTACAGACCGGAAAATACGTTATGCAGGCCGGTGCAGGCTGTCTCGGTTCCGAAAAGGATCGTTGCAATGTCTGTAACCTCGGCATCTGCCCCAAGGGTATTACCTCTCAGGACCCGAGAATTTATCGCCGCCTCGACCCGGAAAAGGTCGCAGAGCGCGTGGTTGATTTCTACCTGAGCTTCGACACGGAACTGAGGAAGGTGTTCGCACCGCTGGGACGCTCCACGTCCCTCCCCATCGGCATGTCCGACGGTCTCGGCATCAGCGACAAAGCTGCTGCTGACCGCCTCGACATCAAGTACGTGATCTAAATCAGAAGCTTAGGACGGAGTATATAATGGCTAAGAAAATACAACATATAAGCGGTCACGATGACGGTGTGCGTATTGAGTCGCGCATCCTCGAAGAACGCATTCAGAAAGCTGTCCGCGCGGGCTATCGCAAGTTCGAAGTGGACGCCATGGGCCAGCACGGTATTGGTGGTAGGTTATGGGTCTCCAAAGAGGAGCCCATTAATATCACTCTCACCGGCTCCCCTGGGCAGCGCATAGGTTCCAAGGGCTTCCCTGGTACCACCATCGAAGTCATGGGCGGCATTTCCGACGACGTCGGTTGGCTCAACGCCGGTGCCGAGATCATCGTGCATGGCCATGCCAGTAACGGTGCATGTAATGCCATGGCTCAGGGCAAGGTTCTTGTTGCGGGCAACATTGGTGCACGCGGTATGACCATGACCAAGACCAACCCCCGCTTCGAGCCGCCCGAATTGTGGGTGCTCGGCTCGGTTGGCGATTACTTCGCCGAGTTCATGGCTGGCGGCACGGCTGTCGTCTGTGGACACGAGGCTCAGGACTCGAAGAACGTCCTTGGCTATCGTCCCTGCGTAGGTATGGTTGGCGGTCGCATCTTCGTTCGCGGTCCCATAGATGGCTTCTCTCAGGCAGATGCCATGATGGAAGTTATTGATGATGAGACTTGGGCATGGTTGACCGAAAATATCGCTGCTTATCTTAAGAAAATCAAAAGAACCAGACTGCTCAAAAAACTCACCAAGCGTGAGGAATGGCAGCTTATTCGAGCCAAGACTCCTTTCGAGAAAAAGGGCAAGGTTCGTCGAAGCATGTCTGATTTCCGGACCAATGTCTGGGATGCGGAACTTGGTCGCGGTGGTCTGATCGGTGATCTGACTGATCTGGATCGTTCTCCTGTTCCGCTGATCGTTCATGGCGACCTGCGTCGCAGTGTTCCGGTCTGGGAAAATCGCAAATACATGGCTCCGTGCCAGTCCAGTTGTCCCACGGGTATGCCTGTTCAGGACCGTTGGCGCCTGGTACGCGAAGGCCTGATTGATGAAGCTGTCGATCTCGCCTTGGCCTACACGCCTTTCCCGGCGACGGTTTGCGGATATCTTTGCCCGAACCTCTGTATGGAAGGGTGTACCCGTTCCACCCAGCAGGGCATGGCTTCGGTGGATATCACCAAGCTTGGCCTCGAAGGGCATAAGAGCAAGGCTCCCAAGCTGCCTAAATTATCAGGGAAGCGCGTTGCCGTCATTGGTGGTGGTCCTGCCGGTATCTCCATTGCCTGGCAGATTCGCATGAAAGGTCATGAGGCTGTCGTTTTTGACATGGCTGAAAAGCTGGGCGGCAAGATCGCTTCAGCCATTCCCTACAGCCGCGTTCCAAAGGAAGTTGTTGAAGCGGAAGTAGAGCGCGCTGCCAAAGTGCTGCCGCACATACATTTGCAACAGGAACTCAAGTCCAAGGAATTCGAAGAACTTCAGGAAGAATATGATTACGTGGTGCTCGCCATCGGTGCGCAGAAGCCGCGTATTATCCCGGTTCCCGGCCATGAACGCCTGACTCCGGCCCTGACCTTCCTACAGGAAGTCAAGAAGGGCACGTTGAAGGCTGGCAAGAAGGTCGTCATCATCGGTGCAGGTAACGTCGGTTGTGACGTCGCCACTGTGGCTGCCGGTGTTGGAGCTGAAGACATCACGCTTATTGACATTCAGGAACCAGCGTCTTTTGGTAAGGAACGCAAGGAAGCCGAAGAGGTTGGTGCTCGCTTCAAGTGGCCCTGCTTCACCAAGGAGATCACCGAAGATGGCGTACTGCTGCAATCGGGCGAGCTCATTGAGGCAGACATGGTCATCATGTCCATCGGTGATGCGCCTGACGTAGAATTCCTGCCTGAAAATATAGCCCTTGATCGTGGTCATGTTGTGGTCAATGACGACTACCAGACCACGGACTCCAAGGTGTTCGCCATCGGCGATATCGTACGTCCCGGTCTGTTGACTCACGCCATCGGCCACGGCCGTCGCGCTGCAGAGGTCATTGATGATCTCTTCAACAATCGGCGTCCCCAGTCCGATACAAGTGATATGATCGATTACACGCGCATGACGCTAGAATACTTTGACCCTCGTGTCATCGAGTTCAGCGACATGAACCATTGTGGGGCTGAATGCTCGTCCTGTGGTTCCTGCCGTGACTGCTATATCTGTGACACGGTTTGTCCTCAGACGGCCATCAGTCGCAACGAGTTGGAAGGCGGAGGCTTTGAAAGGGTAGTTGATCCTGAAAAGTGCATCGCTTGCGGATTCTGCGCTAATTCCTGCCCTTGTGGTATTTGGGACATGAAGAATCCGGCTCCGATGGAATAGGTTTGATATGATTCCAGTATAAAGGGCGGTGAGGAAATCCTCACCGCTCTTTTTTTGTCCAAACTCAGCCCTATTGGCTCTTATAGTTTTGTTGCTTTATTCCGTTGTCGGTCAGCATGTCGTAGCTATTTTGATTTTTCTCCATTTTTTTTATGATTCGGTTTGCCCGCACTTTAATGATGCTTTTGACATTGTAGCAATCCACGTCGCCTATGGCATTGAGCTTTTTGTCCATTTCATTGGCTGATTTAATGGAAATGTCACCATGTATCAATTCATGCTCTTCTGTTTCTTGCAGGAAATTCTTCCACCATTTCAGGGTCTTTTTGTCAGGTGTTTGGGATAACTTCGGGTATTTGTAAATAATGTGGAGGCTTACAATGACTTTTGTGATTGTGCACAGTCCGTTACGTTCAGTCCATGAGTAATCCCATTTCACGGTCGATTGCGTATGAGCGACCTTGAATTTCCCATTTGGTAGTTTGGGAAACTGTTTTTCTATATCTTTAAGAATCGCATTTTTGCTCTTGCCATTGACAGTGTAGTACTCTGTGCTGGTCGTGGTAATGACATCAGCCCATGAAGGGGATGCGAATAACAAAAAGCTTATGATGATCAGTGTAAGTCTCATTTTGTATCTCGATAACTTCGTTGGTATGCGAAGAGTCTTATTAATCATATCATAATTGATTCAGCAACAAAGAAGGCTGCCCAGAATGATGGAGTATGCTCTAAGTGTATCCATAGAGCTCTTGAATGACACTCAAGAGGCCGTGGGCCCGATTTCCCACTTGGACAGTATGGAAAGTGATTCTTCTTGACAGATAACACCATTTTGCTCCATTTTAATAGAGAATCCGCAAACATTTCTGGCAGATGTGGTTTACCTGGGGGCAAGGTGGCATGTTCAGTTTCATCATGAAGTTCAGGGAAAACCTGATTGCGAAAATCGTCGTGGCGACGGGCGGCATCATGCTCGTCAGCACTTTGGTTCTCGTGTACATGAGCATTTCCTTTGTGAACGAGCATACCCTGACCGAGCGTATCCATACTGCTGACATGATGGGCAATACCATCAAGTTGGGGTTGCACAATGCAATGCTTCACAATTCACGTGGGGAAATAGACCAGATTATCCATAAGGTCGCCGAACTCCATCCCGTCACGTCCATTCGTGTCTACAACAAGGATGGGGAGATCAAATTTTCCAATAATCCTGTGGAAGAAGGCACGGTTATCGACACAGGCCACCAAGCATGCAGGGTTTGTCATCTGACCGAACCGCCCAAGAAGACACTTCCACTCAATGAGCGGACGCGGGATTTCTATTCACCGGAAGGCGAACATTTTTTTAGTGTCCTGACGCCTATCGGCAATCCTCCCGAGTGTTCGGGTGGTCCGTGTCATTTCCATCCGGCTGATAAGGCTATTCTCGGTGCTTTGGATCTCGTTTTTGCCTTTGACGCCTCCTCGGTAGACGTTCTCGACTACCAAAAACAATTGATGGCTTTGGGCTTCATCTTTTTTATCATTACCTCCGGCGGCATTTTCCTTGGTCTGCGCCAGATAATTACCCGTCCCTTGTCTCTCTTGACGAAAAGCTCTGAGGATATTGCGCAAGGCAAAACGACCAGTGCGACCATGCCTATCGCCGCTCGTCGTGATGAATTGGGGAAATTGGCCCGGTCGCACGTGGGGATGGTCAAGGCTCTCCACGCCAAGCAGGAAGCTTTGAACGAGAAGATGAAAGAGTATGAGCTGCTGTTTGATAATGTCCCTTGTATCGTTACAGTGCAGGATCTTGATTACAAGCTCTTGGAATACAACAAGGAAAGTCGAGAGAGGTTCAACCCGTTCCCCGGTGCGTATTGTTACCAGGCGTACAAGGGTGTTGATGAGAAGTGTGAAATATGCCCGGTTGAGAAGACCTTCGAGACAGGGTTGTCTCATTGCAGTGAAGAGAGCCGGCAGAACCCTGATGGAACGTATTCGCACTGGATCGTACACACCGCACCTATCGTTGATCAGGACGGCAATGTGACCAAGGCCATGGAGATGTGTCTGGATATCACCGAGAGAAAGAAGCTTGAGGAAAAGCTTCAGGAATCGGAGAAGAAGTACCACACCATCTTCAACAATGCGCCTAACTCCATCTTCGTTTTGGATAACGCCAGCTTGAATATCCGCGACTGCAACTCTACCGCCTGTTCAGTGTATGGTTATGAAGCCGATGAATTGATAGGACGGCCATTCACTTCCGTGATTCACCCGGATGAAGTTGAGCAGATCGTATCGCAGATGCGAACATTTTCATCCGTCAATCAGGTCAAGAGTGTGCGCAAGGACGGTGAGTCGTTCTTCGTGGACATCATGCAGGCTGTTTCCGCTCACTCGGACAAGGAATACCTTCTTGTCAGTGCCACAGACATCACCGAGCGGCTTGAAGCCGAGCAGTTGCTCTTTCATGCAGGCAAGATGGCGACCTTGGGTGAAATGGCGACCGGAGTTGCCCATGAGCTCAATCAGCCTCTGACCGTCATCA
>Ga0070729_10004298_pt1 | contig 15627 bp, 12 predicted proteins | sample tdDd472_FD_66725 | JGI IMG/M metagenome (GOLD analysis project Ga0070729, IMG submission 66725) | Marine sediment microbial communities from the Atlantic coast under amendment with organic carbon and nitrate - tdDd47.2 | ecosystem: Environmental > Aquatic > Marine > Coastal > Sediment | place...
CCCGTCAACTTCACCTTTTCGGCGTTGATGACGATGATGTTGTCGCCGCAATCGATGTTCGGCGTGAACATCGGTTTGTGCTTACCACGCAGACGCAAAGCGATTTGGCTGGCCATACGGCCAAGAACAACGTCCTCGGCATCAATGACAAACCATTTCTTTTCAACGTCGGCGGGTGTAGCGGAATAGGTTTTCATATTCTGCTCCGTCTTACGGATGTTAAAACTGGGGTCGCGCAACAGGCACAAAACAGCCAATTTCACGAGGAAGCCGCGTTTTAAGCCACTCTCACGCCCCTGTCAAACGTTTTGTTTGCTTATCGTGCCAAAAACATCAATAAAAACAATACCTTATTTTTACGGTATTATATTACCGTTATTTTAGGGTGTTTTTCATACCCTCTGGACACAGAAGTCGCAAAAGCCGAACATGGCGCACGACATTCCATGACTGAAAAACGGACTGAAGATGACAACTTCCTCTGACGAAGACATGTACGTGCTGCGTGAAGACCGCGACCAAATTGCGTGGCTGACGCTCAACCGCCCCAAAAAACTCAATGCCCTGTCCGAAGCGATGATTGAGGCCTTGGGCCGCGAACTCGACACCTTGGTTGAAGACACCACCGTGCGTGTGGTGGTCATTTCTGGGGCGGGCAAAGCGTTTTCGGCCGGGCATGACCTCAAGGAAATGATGAACAACCCCGAACAAGGCCCCTGTGAAGCCCTGTTCAGTGCCTGTGCCAAAATGATGTTGAAAATTCACCACCTGCCCCAACCGGTGATCGCCAAGGTCGACGGCATCGCCACGGCGGCTGGTTGTCAATTGGTGGCGCAGTGCGATTTGGCGATTGCATCGACACAGTCCAAATTCGCCACATCCGGCATCAACTTGGGACTGTTTTGCGCCACCCCATCCGTACCGGTCAGCCGCGCCATCGGCCGCAAAGCGGCAGCGGAAATGTTGTATACTGGCAAATTCATATCCGCCGATGACGCGGCACGCCTGGGCCTGCTCAACCGCGCGGTGGGTGCTGAAATTCTCGATACCGAGGTTGAAAATCTAGCGCTGGAAATCGCCTCCAAATCGCCATCTGCCATTGAATTCGGCAAACGTCTGTTTCTCAGCCAACTCGACCGTTCATTGGAAGACGCCTATTCGATCGCCGCGGAAACCATGGTCACCAACATGCAACACCCTGACACGCGCCACGGTGTGCGTGCCTTCATCGACAAACAGCCAATGCCTGAATGGAAAGACCGCGACGCATGAGCAAATCAGACACCGACGACATGATTGTGGGCATCTTGGAAACCGTAAAAACCATCGCCGTGGTCGGCGCATCCAACAAACCCGAACGTCCATCTTATCAAGTCATGGACTTCATGCAGGGCCAAGGCTTCAAAGTTATTCCCATCAATCCCGGCCTTGCAGGTGGGGCCCTTTTAGGCGAAACGGTTTATGCATCCCTGGACGACGCACCGGGGCCTTTCGACATGGTCGATATCTTTCGTGCATCCGAAGCCGCAGGGGATGTTGTGCGCGACACAATCCGCATTGCGGATGACAAAGGCGTCACCGTGGTGTGGATGCAATTGGGGGTGCAAAACGACAAGGCCAAAAAAGAAGCCGAAGATGCCGGATTGGTGGTGGTGCAAAACCGCTGTCCAAAAAAAGAAATTCAGCGCCTCGGCCTTTAAAACCGATCAATCCGAAAACACGATCATTCGGCAGGTTGGGGCTGGGCTTTAGCGTCGCCCGGCAACAACGTCCCGGCCACCAATCCCACCGTGGCAATACACGCCAACACCACAAACAACCAATAAAACCCGCCGGTGGCATCATAAATCGCGCCTTCCAACAACACACCCAAGGCGCTGACCCCAAAGGCCAGAACAAATTTCAACCCAAACGCCAAGGCACGCCAATCCTTGGGCGCATACCGTGCAACCAAAGTGTTTTCCACCGGCAATCCCGCTTGGTTCGCCGACACCAACATCAGGGCGGAAAACAAAAGCAATCCGCCCCCCCATTGGGCCGCCAAAATCAAAAATGGTACCTGACACACAAACGCCAAGATATACAGACGCTTAAGTGAAAAACTGTCACACAATCGTCCTGAAATCAGCTGAACGCCCCCGGCAACGATATAGACCATCGCCACCATCATGCCGATGCCGGTCACACCGTCACCCGCAAAATCGGTCAAGCGTTCGGAAAACACCTTGGGCAAAGCCGGCGAGGTGGTTTGATAAATCAACCCGGTACACAGCATGGTCACCGCCAACACCAAAATGGTGCGCACGATTTCATGCCGACTGGCTTTGTGTTGGGGTGCATGTTCAATGGTTTGATCGTGAATGATGCCGCGTTGACGCAGCCACAAGAACGCCACGCCGGTTGCCAACACCAACACACCGGGCACGATAAACGCGGCGCGCCAACTGAACGCATCAGACAAGACCCCCGCCGACAAGGCCGCAATGGATGGACCAAGTGTGCCGAACACGCCGTTGATGCCCAACGCCGTGCCGCGCTTTTTCACCTGGCTGACCAACCAGGCAAAACCAACCGGATGATAGATCGACCCGAACACACCGCACAGCGTCAAAAACACCGCCAACTGGAACGGTGTTTGGGCCAATCCGGTCAACACCATGCCCGCACCGACACCCAAAAAATAGATCGCCAACATGCCGCTTGCCGACCACTTGTCCCCCAGCCACCCGGCGACAGGTGCCGCCACGCCATACAACACATTGCCCGCGACAATAAGGCTCACCACTTCACCGTGAGTGAGCTGAAATTGATCTTCCAACAAAAGGGCGACAACAAAAAAGATCGGCGCAAAAAGGTGTGAATAGGTATGCCCAACGCACGAAAACCCCAACGAAAGGCGTGCGGTCTGGGGTGCGGCTTGAACGGACATGTGGGGGGAAGCTCCGAAAACAAGTTGGGCTCAGCGAAAGGCAAAAGCCGCCAGTGAATTTAGGCGACGGCCTCAAAGCTGTCACGGTGGGTTTCCCGAATATCGATGATTTCCACCAAATGATCGCAGAACTTCTCCACCACCGCAGGGTCAAAATGGCTACCTGCATTGTCCTTAATATATTGAACGGCTTCGTCGATGGGCCAACCCTTTTTATAAGGGCGCACTGAGGTTAACGCATCAAACACATCGGCCACTGCCGTGACCCGCCCCACCAAGGGAATTTCTTCACCTTTCAAACCTTTGGGATATCCCGATCCATCCCATTTTTCATGATGTGTCAGGGCAACCATACGCGCCATCTGCATCAAAGGTGATGGATGATCACCCAAAATTTCCGCACCGATTTGGGCGTGCGTTTTCATGATCGCCCATTCATCCGCATCCAATTTACCCGGTTTCAACAACACATAGTCTGGAATACCGATTTTGCCGATGTCATGCATGGGGCTGGCGTGAAGCAACAATTTACCGTCCTCCTCGCTCATCCCCATGGCGCGGGCCAACAAATGTGCGATTTTGCTCATACGCACGACATGCATGCCGGTTTCATTGTCTTTGTATTCGGCGGCACGGCCCAAACGACGCACCACTTCAAGGCGCGTGTCTTCCAACTCCTGGGTGCGCTCTTGCACCTTTCTTTCCAGTTCTTGATTCTGGCGGCGGATATGTTTGTGCAGCAGCTGCACCTCAATCATATTGCGGATGCGGGTCAAGGCCTCGACCCGGTCGAACGGTTTGTGCAAAAAGTCTTGTGCGCCCACATCCAAAGCTTTGATCTTGGTATCCATATCGGTTTGCGCCGTGAACACCATGACCGGCGGCAATGTGCCGCCCTCCAACGCTTTTAAGGCTTCCATCACCTCATAACCGTCCATATGGGGCATACGAATATCCAACAACACCAAATCGTATGGTTCGGCTTCGTACAAGCCCATGACCGTGCGGGGGTCCGTCACACCATCAACGTGCTTATACCCCTCGGCCTCCAACAATTTGGTCAACAGCACTACGTTGGTTTGGTTGTCATCCACCACCATGATACGGGCGTCGAAGATATGATCTTGTACATTTGGCATGAAAGAGCCCTGAGCGTTCACAATTTCAACTGATGAATGTTAGAAAAAATACACCTCTACCATACAGTGTCTTATGCATAACATCCACCAACGTCCTGTAACTGTAGCACTTTACCTATCACATGACACCTTTTCCCAAAAGCCATAGGGTTTATAATGGGCTATCGTCAAAGCACAATATGGGCATCAAGCAGAGGGCATAGAGGAAAACCGTATGTTTGGACTGTTCGGCAAAACTGAAAAAGAAATCGAAGAATTGATCGCCAATCGGCAATTCGACGACCTGCCCACCGACGTGATTGATGAGATCGCCAAGGACCTGATCCTCACCACTGAATTCGCCATGCCTGAATACCGCATCACCCAACGCCTGGAAATCATCACGGCCGAATGTGTGTTCGGTATGAACATGTTTCGCGACATGTTCGCCTCTATCCGCGACGTTTTGGGCGGACGTTCCAGCGCATCGCAAAAGGTTTTACGCGATGCCCGGCGCACATGCCTGACCGAATTGCGCCGTGAAGCGTTGATTGCCGGTGCGGATGCCGTGATTGGGGTGGATTTGGACTATTCTGAAATTTCCGGTGACGGCAAATCCATGTTGATGGTGGTCGCCAGCGGCACCGCCGTTAAACTTCAACCGCAATAATTCCGTTTTCCCCAACCAACGTGTTGAAAAGAAAGCAAGGTGTGATGCTCATCGCTTTCGATACAAGCGAAAGGCGTGTTAACATGCACACGCTTAGGGGATCATCACAACAAACAGCCAGCATACGGAACCGCGCCAACATATGACACAGTCCATGTACCAGGACTACTTTGGGATCACGGAAAATCCGTTTTCAATCATTCCCGATCCTCATTACCTGTTTATGAGCCAACGCCACCAAGAAGCGTTGGCCCATTTGCTGTATGGCGTCAGCGAAAGCGGCGGGTTCGTTTTGTTGAGTGGCGAAGTCGGCACCGGCAAAACCACCATCTGCCGCACATTGATGGAACAACTGCCGGAAAACACAGATTTGGCATTGATTCTCAATCCCAAGTTGAGCGAACTGGAATTGATGGCCACCATCTGCGATGAGATGCGCATTCCCTACCCCCTCAGCACCAAAAGCCTCAAAGACTTCTTTGACTTCATGAACCATCATCTGTTGAAAGCCCATGCCGACGGGCGCAATCCGGTGTTGATGATTGATGAAGCCCAGAACCTCAGCCATGACACCTTGGAACTGATCCGCCTGCTGACCAATTTGGAAACTGCCGACAAAAAACTGTTGCAAATCATCTTGGTGGGTCAGCCGGAACTTAATCATACCCTGGCGTTGACGGAAAACCGCCAGACGGCTCAACGCATCACAGCACGTTACCATCTCAGCCCATTGGGATTGGTGGAAACGCGCGCGTATATCGAACATCGTCTGAAAGTGGCTGGATTGGATACACGCATTTTTACCAACGGCGCGGTCAAGGCGGTCTATAAAGCCGCCCGTGGCGTGCCGCGCCTGATCAATTCCATTTGTGACCGCGCCTTACTTGCCGCTTATGTCGAAGGCCAAAAAGAAATTTCCAAGAAACTTGCCAAACGGGCGAGCGAAGAGGTTTTGGGCACCCAGGCACACGTAAGCGGCCTCAGCGCCTGGGGGTCATTGGCCTTTGTCATCGCCCTCATCGGTGTCGCCTTTGTCACCATGTTCGACCCCTACCACTGGGGCATACAGACAAAATTGGCCCAACTGTTTCAGCCCCCACAAACATCCCAGACAACACAGCTAAAACCAGAGCCTGAGATCAAATCCAAACCTCAAACCACCGAAGTTGAGGAACTGAAACCCACATCGCGCCCCCAATCTGAAACGGTTGTGGCTGAAAATCACACCGAAAGTGAAGTGCTCACAACGCCGAATGAGGGCTTAAAAAAAACCGCCCCGATCATTTCCCCCGATACCATGCCCGAGGCCATCACAGCCGACGGTACACCGCCATCCCCAAGTTTGGACGATGCCGAAGATCAAGACGTGACCGGTATGATGGATGGCGGCGCACCATTGTTTGAAGCCGATGAAAAGGTCGATGTTTCCGCAGCCGAAGGCACATTGATCGGCGATTTGATTCGCGCCGGAACTGCGGATCGCGCATTCGCACAACTGTTCAATATGTGGAATCAAGACTATCTCAAACTCGACGGCCCAACACCATGCGACAAAGCCGTCACCGCGGGTTTGAAGTGTCTTCAAGGGAAAACCGACATTGCGGGACTTAAGGCCATGAATCGCCCCGTCGTGGTTTCCTTTTTAATGCCAGACGATCAACAGTTATACGGTGTCGTCTCCATCATCGAAAACGACTTGGTCGGGGAAAGCATCACCATCGACTTTGGCGACCGCGCCGTATCCATGCGTACACAAGCATTCGGTCTGCGTTGGCCGGGTGATTATTTGGTGATGTGGAAACCCAATGACATCATCAACCGTGACATGAATTTTGGCTTACAAGGTCAGGACGTGGTCGAACTGCGCCGCTTGCTCGCCAAGGCCGGATATGCGGACGGCGAACATGATTTGGAAGGAAGCGGCAGCGTGTTTTTCGGCCCCAGCCTGCGCGAAAAAGTCCGCTTGTTCCAAGAACACACCGGATTGCGCCCCGATGGCATTGTCGAGGCACAAACCCTTCTGTACATCAGCGGTGTGGCTGGGGAAACCTTTGCACCTGCACTCACGGAAAAGGCTCAATAATCGGCCATGTCGTACATTTTGGAAGCGCTGAAAAAATCCGATGCCGAACGCAAGCGCGGCGAAGTGCCGACACTGGGCAATGCAGGGCAATTGACGTCAGTTGGCGCGGAACAAGGCAAAAGCCTCATGCCATGGGTCATCAGCGCCATATTGGGTGCAGCCGTAATCGGATTGACAAGCGTTTTGATCCTGCGTCCCGATCTTGTCATCATCGACACACCGGTTGCAGGGCCCACGCCTGCACCACGTCCCACATTTGCACAAACCACCCCGACATCACCCACACCTGCAAAACCGGTTGTCAACACACCGGCCCCCATATCTGAGCCCGTATCCGAACCCACATCTAAACTCGTGCAGGCACCAACACCCCCGGCTTCACCCCCCTCTCCCCCTCCATCTGATCCGATACAGGAAAAAGCAGCAATCACCCCCGAACCTGATCCGGTCATTCAGACAGTCATTGAGACGGTTGCTCAAACCACGGATATGGGCGTTGAAACAACACAAACGGGCCCCACACAAACACCGCCCCCCGCACCTGAACCAGAAATCATATCTGAACAAAACGCGACACCGGAACCGGTTGCAGAACCGATACCTGTACCGGAAACAAAGCCCGTTTCCTCAGTACCACACGACGAACCGATAGAGGATAAAACGCCTGAACCTCAAGCCGTCGCCACCCCCACACCAGCCCCCGCACCCAAATTACAAAACCCATCTTTGGTCACGGTTGCAAAAACACCTTCGGCATCAAAACAGCGCCAACACCAAAGCGCCAAAGTGTTGGTCGACAAGGCATGGAGTTCCATCGATAAGGGTTTTTACAATCAAGCCCTGCGCGATTTAAAGCGCGCCGTGGACATCGAACCCGGATATGCCGATGCATGGTTCGCACGTGGCTGGACCAATGAAAAATCCGGCAATGAATTGTCTGCCATCGGTGACTACGGTCGCGCCATCGCCGCCAAACCCGATCATGCTTTTGCGCTGTTCAGTCGGGGGTATCTGAACCTCTACGTCGGCAGTGCCCAAAATGCGGTCACAGACTTTGTACGAACCCAAGGGGTCGCCCAAGACCAAAGCCTGCGGCTGTACAGTCACCTGTGGCTTTATTTGAGCCGCACCCGAACCGGGCAGGACGCCATAACACGCCTGAGCGAAGACACCGTGCATGACAATTTGCAACGCTGGCCAGGTCCCTTGATCCATCATTTCCTGGGTCAAGCTGAGGAAAGCCAAGTCATCACAGCCATGAGTGAAGGCACCACCGCCTCCCACCAGGAACGACAATGTACAGGCTATTTTTTCCTTGGCATCAGTGCGTTGCACAAAGGGGATGCAAAACGTGCCCGCCATTACTTTGAAAAAGCATTGGCCACCGGTGCCGTGCAATTTCGCCAATACGACGCCGCCAAACGTGAGCTGGACAAGCTCAACCGTTAAAGATCAAGTGGTCTTATTGTATTGCACTTTATACCCAAACGGGTAGGAATCCCGCCCCGCGCGGGTGTTCCGGTCTATAACCGTTCCAGGGTAAACCTGCCTGAAAATCACCCCCGTAATTTTCTGACAGGCGAGGCCCCCATGCCGACGAACCGCACCACCGTTACCCACTTCATCATCGAAGCCATGCGCGACAAGCACGGCCACGGCAACTTGACGCTGTTGCTCAACGATGTTGTCACCGCATGCAAAGTGATTTCCGATCAAGTCAACCACGGCGCACTGGTGGGCGCACTGGGCAGTGCCGGGTCTGAAAACATCCAAGGTGAAACACAAAAGAAATTGGACATCTTGTCCAACGACATTTTCCTGCGCTTCAACGAACTTGGCGGCCACCTGGCCGGCATGGCATCCGAAGAAATGGACGACCCCTACCCCATTCCCGAAGGCGCACCGCGCGGCAAGTATCTGTTGTTGTTCGATCCGCTTGACGGGTCCAGCAACATCGACGTCAACGTCTCAGTGGGCACCATTTTTTCAATCCTCAAATGCCCCGAAGGGATCGAACACCCCGAAGTCAAAGACTTCCTGCAACCCGGCACCGAACAAGTTTGCGCAGGCTACGCACTGTACGGCCCATCTTCCATGTTGGTGTTGACCACCGGTGACGGCGTCAACGGTTTTACACTGGACCAAAACATCGGTGAATTTCTGCTGACGCACCCGAACATGTCGATCCCCACCGATACCTGTGAATTCGCCATCAACGCCTCGAACTCACGTTTTTGGGAACCCCCGGTGAAACGCTATGTTGATGAATGTTTGGCCGGTGAAGAAGGACCGCGCGGCGAAAACTTCAACATGCGTTGGATCGCATCCATGGTTGCCGAAGTACACCGCATTTTGACCCGCGGCGGCATCTTTATGTACCCGATGGACGAACGCATGCGCGCCAAGGGCGGTAAATTGCGTTTGATGTACGAAGCCAATCCCATGGGCTTCATCGTTGAACAGGCCGGGGGCATATGTTCCACCGGCCGTGAACGCATCATGGACATTGCACCGACCGGCCTACACCAACGCGTACCGGTGATTTTAGGATCCAAAAACGAAGTCGAACGCGTGGTGTCGTATCACATGCAAGAAGCCCAGGCGGCCGAATAAACGCCCCTTCTTTCATACCAACGTCGAAACGCCGCCCCATACATTTGGGGTGGCGTTTTGCATGCTGTGATGCGAACCACTTCTAGCGAACGGCCGGGCAGGTTATAACCGTGTCATGACAAGCACAACCATAGCCGCATCACGTCGATCCATCCGCTTTCTCAGTGCAACGTATATGCTGACGCTGGTCACATCAGCCGCATTGCTGTTTTGGCTGCAACCGATGATCGCCAAACTCATTTTGCCGCGCGTCGGCGGTGCCCCGGCGGTGTGGAACACGGCCATGATGTTTTTCCAGGCTGCACTTTTGGCGGGGTATCTATACGCCCATGTGCTCAACCGTCACTTTTCCATCCGCATTCAAGTGGTTGTGCATGTGACACTGTTGGTATTGTGTTTGCTGTGGCTGCCCATTGGGGTCGACCCCACGTCAGCCCCGCCCGGTGAAGGCAATCCCAGCGGTTGGGTGGTGGGCATCCTGGCGCTGGGCATTGGTGTGCCATTTGTGGTGATTTCAGGGTCCGCACCACTGTTGCAATGCTGGTTTGCCGCCAGTGGCCACAAGGACGCGGAAAATCCATATTTTCTTTACGCTGCCAGCAACATCGGTTCCATGACGGCCCTGTTTTGCTTTCCATTGGTGGCGGAACCGCTGTTGGATTTGAACGGCCAAAGTCTGGCATGGAGCTTAATGTTTGTCGCATTGGTGGTCTTCAGCGCGGTCAGTGGCGGCCTGGCCCTGAGAAACGCTCCCTCCACATCCATTGCCGCAATGGCCCATCCTGTCGATGTGCCTTCCCCCACAATCGGGCAGCGTTTTTTATGGGTCGCGTTGGTGATGGCGTCGACCAGTTTGATGTTGGGCATCACCACGCACATCACCACCGATGTCGCCGCCGTACCGTTGTTGTGGGTGGTGCCGTTGGCGCTTTATTTATTGACCTTCATCATCGTCTTTGCCCGCCGTCCCCTCATCACCGCAGACAAAACCACGCACATTTTGTTTGCTGGCCTTGTCATTTTTGGCGTGATTTGGGTGGTGCGTGAAAGCACGACTTTATGGCTCATCTGGGTGGCGGCCTTATTGGCGATCTATTTCATCACGGTGCTGTCGTGTCACGCTGAATTGGCGCGCCTCAAACCACATAAGGCATGGCTGACCGAATTCTATTTGTGGATCGCCACGGGCGGTGTTTTGGGCGGCATGTTCAATGCCCTTCTGGTCCCCATATTGTTTCAAGGCGCAACCGAATTTGCACTGATGATGGCCGTGGCCGTGGCGCTGATTTTGGCGGCACGGGCCACATATCGTCATGAAAGTCCCAAGGCGATGGTGGCGTTGGCGCTGATGTGCATTGTATTGCCCTTAGTGGCGGAACACATGGGGTTACTGTTGCCCAAAGAAGTGCTGGAACGTCAACGCAACTTTTTCGGCGTCTTAAGTGTCGTCGAAGATCGGGGCCTCAATGCACGGGTATTGAAATACGGAACCACCGTACATGGCATGCGCGACCTGACACCGGGGCGTGAGTTGATCCCCACCGGCTACTACGGCGAAAATTCACCTTTGCACGACGCCATGGCGGTGGTGACATCTCGGCCCAAAACAGGTGAAATCGGCGCCATCGGATTGGGTGTCGGCGGTATATCGTGTTTCCCCACCCATGATCGCTCCATCACCTTTTTTGAAATCAACCCCGCCGTCACCCGCATGGCCGAACATCCCGATCACTTTGGCTTTCTCAAGGGGTGCGGTGCGGATTATCATGTGGTGCACGGTGACGGACGGTTGAAAATTCAAAATGAACCAACCGGTCGGTTCGATTTCATCTTTTTGGACGCTTTTACGTCCGACAGCATCCCTGTGCACCTGCTGACCCGCGAAGCGTTCCGTGTTTACATGGATAAACTATCACCAACCGGCATGGTGCTGGCGCATATTTCCAACAATCATTTGGATTTGGGCCCCGTGATCGCCGCCATCGCCCGTGATTTGAACCTCACCGCCATGCACCGTATCGGTGCGTCAGGGTCTCAACAAGACGGCATCAACCACCTGCTCAACGCCCAAACCCATATGGTGGCACTGGCGCACACGCCCGAACACTTGGGCAATCTTCGCACTCAACCCGGATGGCAAAAATTGGTGGCCGAAGAAGGAACCCGCACGTGGACCGACAGCTACACCAACATCATTGGAACGCTACGCATACTGAAAAACTGACCGCATTGACATGGATGAGGCGCATTTTTGGGTGAGGCGGTTTCAATTTAAGTGATCTGGCGACATTCGTATAAAGTTTGCACCGCCAGACATTTCAACGATGGTCGGCAGCACCGTTGATTGCACATCATTTCTGTTGCCCTCTGGAATGTTGAGGACACCGTTGTTGCACAATTCGGTGATCGCCGCATGCAACCGTTCGCGCATATCCGGTCGCATGGCTTCAGACGGAAAGGTTTTCTGATACACCATCACAACCTGATCTATACGCAACCGCGAAGCCCCCAAGTTCCGCAAAGCGGCTTCGAACAATTTGCACGTTTCAACATCCATGATTGGCGCTCCACTTTAAAATATGGCCCCACCTCGTCTTAGAACAACATTTAAGTATGATAAAACAGCAATAAACCCACAATTGCACAGACCGACTACCCTCCGAAATTTGGGCACATTGCCTCAACATTCAGAGATAGCCAGGGGCAAAATAAAGCTAAAACACCGTCATCAGCATTTTGATGCCATACAGAGGCAAGCGTAACGATAAGAGATTATGTCAAAAGCTCTTATTTATGGATTTGAAAAAAGTGGACTGACGGACGGCACATAGCGCGCCGCCCGTTCCGTCTTAAAACATTCAAATCATCAGCAATCCACGCTTAAACAAAACGTTTAGGCAAATGTTTTGTTCAATATCTCCAACTCCTCATCAATCGACGCACATTGTTGTGCAAATTCTTCATTCGATATTTCGGGGCATTTAACACATGTGAATGCAAAGAGGCTGGTGCCGTCGGGTAATTCCATCACCCGTCCAGGCCATGCCCCCATCATATCTTTTTGGGGACCGGCAATCATATCCACCACACCGGTTGCTTCATTGGCGTCAATGGTGAAATACAGCTCACCACCGGGATTGACGACTTTGTAGTCATCGCCTTCGCGCTTCAATTCAGTGCAAAAACTGACGGCCCATTCAGGCAGGTTTTCAATATTCGATAAATAGCCGAACACCTTTTCCCGCGCAGCATGGAGGTGAACAGTTTTGGTCATGGTTTGCATTTTTAATCTCCAACTCTTTGTATGTGCGTTGTTGCAAAACCGTTATACTGACACTCTACTGACAACGTGGTGTCAGTAGAGTTGTGATTGAATGATTCAATGAGCCGCCGATCAGACCGTTTGTTTCGTATCGTGAATTTCCTGCAAGGGCGCAGGCGCGCCGTAACGGCCGCACGCATTGCCCATGAATTCGACGTGACCACCCGCACCGTCTATCGCGATATCCAAGATTTAATGCTGTCAGGCGTACCCATCACGGGTGAAGCAGGTGTCGGTTATGTTTTGGACCGCACATTCACCCTGCCCCCGGTTCAATTCGATGAAGAAGAGTTGGAAACCCTCGTCCTCGGCCTGTCCATGGCATGCAGTTGGACCGATGAAGGCACCGCATCCGTCGCACGCCAGACGTTGGGCAAGATCAATGCCCTGCTCAACACACATCAACGCGAAACACTTCAAAACATTGCCTTGTTCGCCCCGCAAAGTACGCAGAAAATTCCTTGGACCATCGATTTCAGCGCGCTACGTCGAGCCGTTCGCACACGTCAGAAAATTCACATCGACTACGGCGACGAACGCGGTGAAATTTCTCAACGCACCGTCCGCCCCCTTGCCATGGTGTTTTTTGGTTCCACATGGCTGTTGTTGGGATGGTGCGAATTGCGGTTAGATTTCCGCAATTTCCGTCTGGATCGTATGAAAACAATGATGATACTTGCTGAAACGTTTCGCGACGAACCCGGTAAACGTTTGCGCGATTATCTCAAAAGTACTCCATGTGAAGAAGATCGTTTGCGCGATTGAGGCTTCAGGCAGGCGCCGACACCACACGCTGCGCTGGAAAGGTCAATGTGACGGTGGTGCCTTCATGGGGGGTGCTGTCGATCATCAGCACACCGTCATGCATCAACATCAATTGTTCTGCCAGGGGCAAGCCCAAGCCGGTGCCGTCATAGCGTTTTCTCAAATGCTGACCATCAACTTGACCAAACGGGCGCAACGCCAAATCAATTTCATCTGCCGTCATGCCAATGCCTGTGTCACACACCGTAATGTTTAAAGTTCCATCCTTGGTGTGCGCATCCACCGTAACGGTGCCACCGTGCGTGAACTTGATCGCATTGTTGACGACGTTCAACAGCACTTGTTTGATCCGCATGCGGTCACCGGTAAGCTTCAAAACACTGTCGGCGTGCAAATTGTTGCACAGAGTGTTGTTGTTTTTGAAGGCTTGCTCATTGAGCATCGTCACCACTTCGGAAACTTCGCGGCTCAGGTTCACCTCTTCTTCATCAAGGCGCAACATGCCCGCTTCGATTTTGGATAAATCCAAAATATCATTGATGATGTTCAAAAGATGATGGCCGCTGTTGGTGATGAAAGATGAATACTCTTCATACTGGGTGGGCAGGTTTCCCATGACGCCCGATGACATCATTTCCGAAAAGCCAATGATCGAATTCAAAGGCGTGCGCAATTCATGGCTCATGTTGGCAAGGAAGTTCGATTTGGCGCGGTTGGCGGCCCGTGCTTCCATCATGGCGACTTCCAAACTGCGTTCGACGGTTTTGCGATCCGTCAAATCAATTGCCACCGCTTGAAAATGGGTGATGGCGCCGTCCTCATTGAAAAATGCACGATTGTTCCATCGCAACCACCGCTTTTCCCCTTCAACATTTTTGGCCATGTGTTCGAAAACGTATGTCGGGTCATCCAGCGTACGGGCATGTAAAAAGCCGTTGATGGTTTGCTGTTCTTCGTGCGGCATTTGGTCGGTCCACTTGCGCCCAACCCAATCATCGGGCGTACCACCAAAAAAATCGGCGAACGCTTGATTGACAAACACTTCGGTGGTGTCGGGAAGATAACGGTGGATCAGTTGTTCTTCGCTTTCCACCAATTCGCGATAGTTGGCTTCGCTGTCTCTCAATGCGCTGGTGCGTGCATCAAGTGCTTCGATCATGTGATCGTAGACCTCTGCCAGCATTCCCAACTCACCGGAGGTGTAACGAATGCCGGACCGCGCGTTGAAGTCACCCTCTTCGATTTTGTTGGCCAGAATGGCAAGATTGTCAATCGGGTCCAACACCAACACCCGCGCACCGGTCCACCCCAAAAACAACGACGCCCCCGCCAACACCAGCAACAAACTTAAATGGGTGTACAAAACGCGTGTTGTTTGCGCCAATACCGGCTGCAACGGCACAAACGCGGCGATGTAGGCGCCGCCCGGAATCCGTGAAACACGTGTAAAATGCACCAAAAATTCAACATCGCGGTCGTCGGTAAAGCGATACGTGCCTTGTGGACGCCCCATCACGCTCTCGGCGAATTTTGTATCCGCGATAGAGGTGCCCACCGTATACAAATCCTGCGGATGACTGGCCATGACGGTGCCCTGTTCATCGAACACCACCATGCTCTGTTCTTCTACGCGTGAAATACCAGAAAGGTATTCCCCCAACCAGGTGAGGCTGAGGCCATTGTTGACGGTTCCCACAACGTCGCCACTGACATTCAACAAAGGCATGGAAAACACCAGCACAGGTTTTCCAGTCAACACGCCGAATTTAAACGGGCTGAGCGAAAACGTTTTGGTTTCAAATGTTTCAATAATATTTGCGGATTGGCTGACATCTTTGGGTCTGGGCAGATAGCCTGAACTGCAAACGATAAACTTATCTTTATTCACCACGGAAAAATTTGTGTATTTGGTAAATCGTTGCGCCACGTTTTTCAGCACACGGTTACACGAAAACAAATTGCGTCCCCGGACGGCATCCGTGGCTGACAAGCCTGCCAGCAGTTCCTCAGACGCATTGATAAGATCGTTTAATTTGTTCGCGGTTTCACGCGTCGAACTGTCCAGGCTCACAGATATTTCTGCAATTCTGCGCTTTTTTTCATTTGAGGCCGTGTAAAAATCAAACA
>Ga0070729_10004299_pt1 | contig 15627 bp, 12 predicted proteins | sample tdDd472_FD_66725 | JGI IMG/M metagenome (GOLD analysis project Ga0070729, IMG submission 66725) | Marine sediment microbial communities from the Atlantic coast under amendment with organic carbon and nitrate - tdDd47.2 | ecosystem: Environmental > Aquatic > Marine > Coastal > Sediment | place...
TACTAACTATCAACCTTGTAGAGCATAGGGGAGTCGAACCCCTGCTACCGGCGTGAGAGGCCAGCGTCCTAACCACTAGACGAATGCTCCATTGTAAAACAAAAAGACTCTAACCAGTAATTCGAGTAAACAATTAGAGTCTTCGCTGGGATACAGGGATTCGAACCCCGATATATAGAACCAGAATCTATTGTCCTGCCATTGAACGATATCCCAGTATTTAAAAAGCGGGTAAAGTTAATTTCGCAATTTAAAATAATCAAGAAAATTTATATTATTTTATCAAGCACATAAGCTAAACTTAACAACACAGAAGTCAGAAAATGAATCCCTATTGTCAATTTGTTTACAATCGATAATTCAAATATTTTTCTATACTTTGTTGATCCTTGTTTGACTGCAATTATTGCCATAGGAATTGTCAGAAAAATTAAAAAAGACCACCACGGCATTAATCCAAAAATCGCAAATGGAATTATCCATAAGTAAGGTATAAATAGTAATATTGAAAAGATTTTCATCGCTTTGAATTTGTCACCTATGCTGACGACAATTGTCTTCTTGCCACAATTTTTATCCGCACGGTAATCCTGAAACTCATTGATAAACAGGACCAACATCACAAACAAACTCAATGGCACAGATGCAATAATTGGCAGATAACTAAAAACACCGTCACTCTGCACAAAATAACTTCCAAAAGTAATGACAGTCCCAAAAGCAAATCCAATTGCAATTTCACCTAAACCAATTTTTGAATATTTTAAAACAGGGGAAGAAAATCCGACAGCCAATAATATTCCAACAAAACCGATTAGGATTAGCCAATAACTTTCAATCATGTATGCCAGGCTTAAGCCAATTGCAGAACCTGAGAGTATAAAAATAATACTAGAAAGAAGTACTTTTTCTGCTGAAAATACACCTTTTTGAATTACTTTATTCCCACCGGTGAATGAGTTAAGAAAAAGACTGGTTTTATCTTTTCCGGCAATATGGTCAAAAAACTCATTCAGTAGATTGGAACCGAGATATATTAAGGTGATACCAAGTAAAGTCAGTAATAACTTTCCTAGATTGAAGGAGTCATTGATCGTCCAAGCCATAATAGTACCCAGTAATACTGATGCCAAGGGTGTTGAAAGATACTGTAATCTAGTTGCTTCTTTCCATGCTCTAACTAGAGTTTTACCTTTGAACGCCATTTTTTGCCAAACAGATCGATCATTTTCTTTGAATTCCAGTACATTGTCATCAAATTGTTGCTCAAACTCTATTCTTTTAATTTGAATTGGTTTAATACGATAAACAAAGGTCTTTCTACTAAAAAAGTAGCTTTTAAATCTATTAAACCGACGAGTAAATTTCTTAGCATAATCATAATTTTGATCTTTATCATCTATTTTTTCAATGATTCCTTTGTATTCGATGCCTTTGGTTTTGGCCGTAGATGCAGAATCGATAACGACCTTCACTTCCGGATTATATTCTACAAGTTGTGCCAGTTGTGAGTTCTGATGCAAAACAACATATACCTCAAAACCACTATTGACATAATGCAATTGCGTTGATGTATTATTGGATCCATAACTTGCTGATATGAATAGATACTTTTGTGTATCAATATCTCTTTTCAAATTTTTATATAGTTGTAATGACATTATTTTTCCTTATCTAATATTTTTTCCGGTTCATTCCAGTTCTGAAAGAATTCCTTTACGGAACTCATTAGGTTTTCCAGTCCGTACACTGTTTCACTATTTGTGTAAATTGATTTTTTAATCATTCCTCCATATCTTTTTGTGTCAACTCTATTGTCCAGAAAAATAACAACTCCGTGATCTGTTGATGTGCGGATCAGACGGCCAACTCCCTGTCTTAGTTTTAGAATAGCTTCAGGCAGATAATATTCCATAAAGGAATTTCGATTCTGATTCTGAATCTCTTCATTGTTGGCTTCTACAATTGGCTCTGATGGCACTGCAAAGGGAATTTTTTCAATGATCAAAATTTGAAGTGCCTCTCCCCTGACATCAACACCTTCCCAGAAACTATCGGTTCCGAAAAGTACTGATTTTTTTTCAGATTTAAATTGGTTCAATAATGCTGTTCTGGACGTACCTGTACCCTGTGCTAAAAGTTTCACTCCCATTTTCTTGAATTCAGGCAAAACATTATTGTATACTCGCTTCAATGAAGTGTAAGAGGTAAATAAGAACATTATTCCTTTCTCAACTTCTTGTGCTAATTTTACTATCATATCGGAATTGGAATTGTAACTGTTGAAGCCTGTTTCTGATGGTGTGTAGACAATAAACTTCATTTGTTTGTCATAGTCATAAGGTGAACCAACTGAAACTGTAGCAACATTTGTTTTATCAAAATAGGTTACTCCAATTCGATTTTTAAAATAATCAAAACTATTTGAAATTTTCAATGTAGCAGAAGTCAGTACAATAGAATTCAGGTTTTTATAAATACTATCGTACAATTTCTCGCTGATATTCAATGGCGTACAGGATAATTCTACTGATTTCTCATTGCCTTTTTTATCCATTTCAAACCAAAATATCATGTCTGAATCATTGGCGTCAGTCAGTATCTGTAAGCCAAAATTGAATTCAGTGATTTCCATAAGAAGATTTTTCAACTCTGCTTTAGTTTTGTCAAATACTTCAGGTTGAATCTTAACCAATGATTCCATTTTTATGCATAAGGCTTCAGTGAATTTCCCCAATTTTGCCATTGCATTAATTAATTCCGAGGATATATCTTCCATTCCTACAAACTCACCATAAAAGTCTTTGTATCGCTTTTTGATACCGTAAGTTCGTTCTTTTTCTGGGATTGATTTGAATTTCTCTTTTGCAATTTGCAAGAAAAAATCTTCGGAAATCCTTCGAGTTTCTTCCACCTGGTCTGCTACGTCATCCAGATAGGTTTGAATATTGTGTACCTGTTTGATCCTGGTTGCTATTCCTTCGGTATCCTTTATCAGTCCGGTACCGGCACTTCCAGGTTTGATCAAATCATTTAGCATGTAGGAAAAACGATTGTAATTCACTGTAATTGCGAAAAAGGCATAGGCGTTTTTCTCAACATTATGTGCTTCGTCAATAACCAAATCCGTATAACCAGGAATAATGCTATTTTCGGCTGCTGCGTCAGCAAATAAGAGAGAATGGTTGACTATTACCATATCTGAAATTGCTGCATGTCGCCTGATTTTTCCCAAATAACAACCGTCATTTTTCTTACACTGATCAGTTGTGCAATAGCCCGGTTCTGAACAAATCTCTTTCCAAAGCCACCAATTACCTTTGACATTGAAGCCACTGTTTTCAGAAATATCACCAGTTCTAGTATGTTTCAACCAAATAACCACCGGAACCAGAGCAGCACGCATATCGCTTTTCACACGGCCTTTTAGTTCACTGAGCAATGTCTGCCAACGAGTAAGACAGATATAATTGCTACGGCCTTTTAATAGCGTTGCTTTAAAAGGTATTTTTAATTGTTTTTGGATGAAGGGAATTTCTTTGTAGAAAATCTGTTCCTGAAGTGTTTTTGTATTTGTTGCTACAACAATTCTGGTTCGATCTTCTTCGTTATTAGGTTTCTTTAATTGTAATACTGCAGGTACAAGGTAAGCCAGAGATTTTCCTACACCTGTTCCAGCCTCAATCATTGACATTTTACCTTTTTCAATGGTGCGATATACAATTTCAGCCATTTTGGTTTGTTGTGGACGTTCTTCGTAATTGTCCAAAATTTCGCCGATTTTCCCACCATTAGAGAAATACTCGGGTCCAATCTCATCTTCGCTGATATTCAACACAAAATCATCGATATTCTTACCTGAAATATTTGGCAATGATTTCCAATCAATTTTTGGTTTCTTCTTTGCCAGTAATGCTTTATCCCGTTTTGCTCTTTCCAACAGGTTTTTAAATAATTCTCTATTTGGAATACTGGTATTTTTTAGAATCTTTACAATAGTTTGGAAGGTATCAGCATCATAGAGCAATGCTTCATCAATCAACCGTAAAAATATTCGTCCGGTATTATAAGTATCTACTTCTGCCCTATGGCTTCCATCTGCTGAAAAACCACAATACTCAGCAACTGTTCCCAACTTATGATTCGGCAGGTAAAAATAAAAAGTTCGCGACAACAACAAAGTATCATATAATGTATTTGTTAATCGATCATTCAATCCTGCTCTTCTTAACTCACTTTTCAGAAACGCCATATCAAAAGATAGATTATGACCAACTATTGGTAAATTTCCAATAAAATCCATTAAGTCTTCAGCAAAATCCTGGAATGATTTTTCATTTTCCAGCATTTCATTAGTAATACCTGTGAGGTTTTCGATTTCCTGAGAAATTTTTCTTCCGGGATTACATAGGAAACTAAAAGACTCTTTTTTCTTACCATCTTCAAAAAGAATAGCAGAAAATTCAATGATATAGTCTGCAGCCGGGCTAAGTCCGGTTGTTTCTACATCAAAAGCAATGAATTTAGATAATTGCAGTTCTTCCAGATATTCGTACATTTTAAAATCCTGCAAATGCTTTTGCAACATCGAGAAATAATTTGGGTTTATTTCTGGCTACTTTTTTAAAAACTTCAGTCAGTGTAAGTGTATCAGCATCACGTCCGGCAAAACTGTCAGCCAACTTTTCCAAATCTGAATTAGATGTATTGTATACAACATCCTTCATACGATAGAAAAAGCTATGAAAACGACCTGAATCTTTTCGCCATTCCTTTTCATAGGCTTTTAAAAACTTAGCACTTGTATCATTTTCTTTGATTGCTTTTGCAGCGAATTTCCCTGCTCTTGTACCTGTACTCAAAGCGGGGCCGATTCCTTCACCTGTAACAGGATTTGCAACTCTTGCCGCATCTCCAACAATCATCAATCCATCTGCAACAAAACTCTCCAATGTTTCTGAAATAGGTACGCCACCAAGTACATTGGTTAAAATTGAGGCTTCAGGGAAATTCTTTGATAGAAATTCATCAAGATATTGTTTAGCAGTTTTTTGGCCATTGTATTTACCACTGATACCTATTCCGATATTGGCGATGTTTTCACCTTTTGGAAATAGCCAGATGTATCCACCTGGAGCGATATCTTCTGATACCCAAAAATCAAATCTATCGGATTTCATATCAATATTAGTAGCAAGTACCTGGGCACAGGAATCAATGTCTCCGAGCTTTAGTTGTGTATCAATTCCAAAATATCGGGCAATTTTAGATTCTACTCCATCAGCGGCAATTACTAATTTTGCTTTTACTTTGTATTGTTTACCATATTGTTCTACATGAATCAGGCTGTAATCATCAAATTTTTCCACATTGTATACATAAGCACTGGTAAAAACCTGGGCACCTTCATTAGCAGCCCATTGTGCTAAATCCATATCAAAAACTCTTCGATTGAGCACATAACCAGATGCTTTCAGATGAACATCAACTTTTTTCCCCGACGGACTAATCAATCTGCATTTGTCTGCTTTAGTTGCAATCCATGATTCTTTGATGTTTTCTTTGCCAATATATTTTTCAATGATAAATCGGCTAATTCCCTCCGCACATCTGACTGGTACACCTATTTCATTATTACGATGAAATAATGCAACACTAGCACCGTTTTCAGCTGCAACTCGTGCAGCAGATGATCCGGCAGGTCCTCCACCAACCACAACTATATCATATTGTGATTTAATCATTTGGTAATACTTCCAACGCTCTTGTAGGGCAGACAATTACACAATTTTTGCAATTGATACATTTTACTTCATCTATTGATAGATTGAAGTGAATAATTTCCATACAATTTTGAGGACATACAGAGAGACAACTTCCACACAAATCACATAAGTTCTTACTGATCTGAATCATCGTCTTCCTCATTTACATGAAAAGTAGGATAATCCACACCAAAACGATTGTCATAATAAAATCTGGAAATATAATAATTCAAAGCCAAAGCCAGGAAAAAGAATGGATATTCCACTGATAGAAAAATTGCCAGGAATAGAATTGAATACCGAATTGACCGTAATACCCAAACCTGTGTTGGTTTGAAAGCGGTAATTACATAAAGTGGGAATGAAAGCATAATGGCATGAGTAATAACAGGATCATTTTGTTTCATTCCAAAGATAAATCCTGTAACAACTGCAATTAATGCAATCCAAACAATCACATTTTTTCCAAGAAGTAAAGAAATTGTTTTTTTGTTCTGTTTTTCATCACCTTTTTCATCAGGAATTGTAGTTAATATGCTAACTGCTCCCCAAGCAAGTAAATAAGGTAAGAATTTCTGGAAAGCGACGACCTCGAAATTGCCACTCATTTTCCAGCCAATCAGCATAAGAATAATACCAGCAATTATATTGGATAATACACCTAATATTGGTTTGTCTTTCCATGCAAAGGGTTTGAAATTGTATAAATAGCCCCAAACTAGTTCTAATAATCCCAATAATATGAATATCTGCCAATCAATCAAAATAAACGCAATAAGTGGAACTACACTTAAAGCCATTGCATATTTTTTAGCAACATCTACCGGGACATGCTTTTCTGATATCAGAAAACACTTATTGTTTTCTTTGTCACTTTCAATATCCTGAAGTTGGTTCCATATAAACAAACCTCCAGTAGACAATGTGATAAGAATAAAATTGATCAATATTCCAATATTCAGATCAAGATTGAACCATGTACTATGTCCGGTGAAATGTAGATTTCCGGCTTCATATCCAGCCATTGTAATGATCCAAACGGCAAAGAACAATGAAGGTCTTAAGACATATATATAGTCAAAGGGTTTTAGTAATTTTTCCGGTATTTTTATTTTCATTTTAGGCTTTCTTTTAGTCTAATTTTTCGATGTATTTGTTTGTAAAGCAAGCAGTGCAAAATTCACAATCGGGTTTATCAACAGAATCCAGTAAACCTTTTACACTTAGAAACTCAATACTGTCAACATCCAGATGTTCTCGGATTTCTTCTAATGATTTCTGATTTGCGATCAACTCTTCCTGTGATGGAAAATCCATTCCATAATAGCAAGGATGTTTTACAGGTGGTGAACCAATTCGAATATGAATTTCTTTAGGTTCTGCTTTTTTTATCAATTTTACTAATTTTCTAAGTGTTGTACCACGTACAATTGAATCATCAACAACAACAATTTTTTTGTCTTTGATGACACCGTCAATGGTATTGAATTTCAATCTTACAGCCATATCCCGCAAACTTTGAGATGGATGGATAAATGAACGGCCAATATAGTGATTTCGAATCAAACCGATTTCGTATCGTGCTTCTGATCTCTGTGAAAAACCAATTGCAGTAGTATTGCTTGAATCAGGAACTGAAAACACAATATCTGCATCTGCCACCGGACTTTCCATGGCCAAAATTTTTCCGAATTTACGCCTCGCCTTATCTACAGAACTCCCATAGATTGTACTGTCGGGACGAGAGAAATAAACATACTCAAAAATGCAATGTCTGGGTTTTGGCTCTGCAATAGTGAAACTTTTTAATTCACCATCATCCACAACCAACATTTCTCCAGGCTCAATATCTCTGATATATTCGGCACCAACCAAATCCATGGAACACGTTTCTGAAGTAACAATATATCCATTATCAAGTTTGCCAACACAAAGTGGTCGTATACCATGACGATCACGTGCAACCAGCATTTTATCATTGTACATCATAATGATAGAAAATGCACCCTGTACTTTTTTCAATGCGGAAAGTGCCTTTTCTTCAAAATTTTCACCTTCTGCATGAGCAAAAAGATGGATGAAATATTCTGTATCAGAAGTGGTCTGAAAAATTGTTCCTTTTTCTTCCAGTTCTTTTTTAATTTTATCGAGATTTACCAGATTCCCATTGTGTACAATGCTCAGTTTTGAGTCTTTATAATTGAACACAAGGGGTTGAATATTCTTTCGGGATTTATCTCCATGAGTAGAATATCGATTGTGTCCCAATGCCATATCACCTTTTAAGGCTTCTAATTTGGATTTATCAGCAAAAACTTCTGCCACCAAGCCTTTATCTTTCTCCCAATAATTATTTTTGCCATCGTATGTTACTATTCCACAACCTTCCTGACCACGGTGTTGTAATGCATACAAGCTAAGGTAAGCCATCGTGGCTGCTTCATTATGTTTATAGATTCCAACTACTCCACACATAGTAAAATTTTATCCTTTATTTTTATATGGTTTGAATAAATCCAACCACGACATTTTCTTTTTGCTTCTATTCTATAAATTCCATGAGTAACATCTAACTTAAATTCTGTAGTTTTTTTCTCCAGATGACATACTTTACCATTTCGGATTACTTTGCAAAAAGCGGGTAATGGTAACTTTACATGAATTGTTGCATTATTTGCAATTATTTCATCTCCCATTTGAACTTTTTGACCATCTTTTTCAACCCAAAAGCGAAAACCTGAAGCATCTCCCCGTTTAATATTGGCGATATATGATCTTCCCTGACGAATTGTATCAAGGATAATTTTATCATTTTCTATATCTTTATTATCTTTAGATAATGGTTTATCTGTCAGCAAATATGTCCTAATTGATTTAAACATCACTTTGTAATGAAAAATCGCTTTTGGAAAGATTCCAAATACTTTTATTTTGATAGCATGAACATCAACAGAACCAACACCTGTAACCTTACGTGTCATATTTGCACCATCCCACCATTGAGTCAAATTTTTCTTGGGTGATTTTGCAAAACTGCGAGGATGTGTTGCATTCCAGTATCGGTTTTTCAGTGTTGTTTCTTCCATCCAATGTGACATCATATTCCAAACTTCTATCACTTTGATTTCAGGATATTCAAGTGTGGTCCATGAAATTGGTGGAAATCCCGGAAGTGAACTTTTCACATCCCGTTCTTCAAATGGATGAGCTGCTATTCCAAGGGCATTTTGTTTCTCTACTTCTTTAATATATTCTTGATGTTCGAGATTTTTTGGAAGTACTTTTTCAATACCAAATGCAAGGTAATGATGCTGATCATCCGGATCCTGGATTTCATATCCAACATGCAAATAGAGTGAATCATACCAACCGCCATAACCATTTTCCTTACCTTTGAGTGTCATATGGTCAGACATCAGTAGAAAATCCAATTGTGCTTCTTTAGCATGATCTATAATTTCAGGAAAGGTACCACTACCGTCAGAATAAATTGAATGTCCATGAATGCAGCCTGTATATTCATGAAATTTTGTCATTTAATTGCACTCACAATCAGATGTCCGGCTGCAGTTCCTGCAAAATCCACAATCAAATCTTTGAAACTGAAGTAGTGTTTACTACCTTTATAATCAAGTATCTCCTTACCAATTCCAAAGGTCAATGAAATTCCATAAGAACTATTGATTGGTTCGTTGATATCTCTATATTTTTGTTGGTAATAATAATTTGTAACGAAAATAAAAGTAGAGGTTGAAAAGTGTTGCATCTTGTCATGAGCAAACCAGTAATCATCTGAACGCCAACAATTATGCTTAAATTGCTCTACAAAAGTAGTCTGATTATTCAGGGTAGGCGTTTGTGCACTTAGGGAAATTGTTGTCACTAAAAGTATGATAAACAAATATTTAATTTTCTTACATCTCATATAGTTATTCACTTTGGCGTTCATAAAAAACCAAAGTATAATTTAACCATCTTTCAGGTAAAAACCATCATTTAAGATTAATTCGTCTAGAAAATACCAATTGACGATAAAAACACAAAAAGAATAATAACTGGCACAACAAATCTCAACAAAATATACCAGGCATTTATCAATCCATCTGATATTTTCAATCCATCTTTGAGATTCTCAAAAACCTTATCCTTTTTCCATACCCAACCAACAAATATTGATATCAATAATCCACCGAGAGGCAGAAGGATATTAGATGAAAGGTAATCTAATATTCCAAAGAAGTTCATTCCAAAAATTGTAACATCGCTAATGATTCCAAAAGAAAGTGCCACAGGAATTCCTATGAGAAACACGATAAAAGCAAAGGATATTGTTGCTTTTTTGCGTGAAATATTGAATTCGTCCACAGCATAAGCTGTGATTACCTCAAGAAGAGAAATTGTAGAAGTCAATGCTGCAATTGAGAGCAAAATGAAAAATAAAATTCTGAAAATATATCCACCTGGGATTGAATTGAATAAAACCGGTAATACATTGAAAATCAATGCAGGGCCTTGTTCAGGTTGCATTCCCAAAGCGAAAAGTGCAGGAAAAATCATGAAGCCGGCAAGTAATGCGATCAAAGTATCTAAAGCCACAATACTGACTGAACAATTGGTTATATCATCTTCCTTTGACATATAACTACCGTAAGTCATTAAGGCTCCCATTCCCAGACTGAGTGAGAAAAATGCTTGTCCCAATGCTAATAATACAGTTTGTGTTGTCACCGCTGAAAAATCTACTTTAGTCAGATATTTAATTCCCTTTTCTGCTCCTGGTAATGTTACTCCGCGTATCACTAATACAATAATAAAGAACAACAACATTGGCATCAGAAATTTACTGGCTTTTTCGATTCCTTTTTGTACACCTGACATGATGATAATTACAGACAACATCATAAATCCCAGACTAAATAATATTGACCAACTTGCAGATGATGAAAGGGAGCCGAAAAGTTCTCCAGCCATACTTGGGTCTTCCATAGTAGAAAAACTGTTTTTCAGGGATTCAAATATGTACCCCAAACTCCAACCAGCAATCACGTTGTAATAAGATAGGATCATGAATCCAGCTAAAACACCCAGAAAACCAATTCCAACCCAAAAAGGATTACCTTTTGTCAACACACGAAAACTTCCAACAGGATTTTTACGGGCAGTACGTCCAATGAGAATTTCTGCAATCACAGCAGGTACACCAACAATTAATACACCCATGAGATATAATAAAATGAATGCTGCTCCACCATTTTCACCAACCAGGTAAGGGAATTTCCAAATATTACCAAGCCCTACAGCACTTCCGGCAGCGGCCAGAATAAATCCCAGTTTTGATCCCCATTGTTCACGTTGCTTAATCATTCTTTATCCCCTCTATCGGTATTGAAAATTGCAGTCCATTGCTTTTAATTTTTGTGTCATTGATAAATTCCAAATCCCCTACTGGAAAATCTGAGAGATGTGCATCGACATAGCAATCTAACATTGCCATAATGTATATTCCAGCACACCACCATATTCTTTTGTTGCGTTGTTCTTCAGGTCGCCAGTAACCTTTATTCAAATTATAATCAGTAGAATCTCTGAGCTTATCCGTTTTTTCTCTACCTGACATGGAATACCAGGATTCCATACCAATTTTTTCCTGAAGTAATTTTTTGTTTGGATTCACAATATTTTTAAGTTGATCATTGAAGTGCCATGCCTGTTGGATTGAGTAGACTTCTGCAGAAAGATAAAATAGAGCTTTTACTGGTTTACGTACATAAAGGTGACCGAATCCAGGCATTACCATTGAAAAAAGCATTGCTTTTTTGGGTGAAAATCCACCATTTGAATCAGGTGCAATAAAACTTCTAATTCCTGTGATTCCATCACTAAACCTATTGTTTGTTAGTTCAATGTATTCTTCTGATGGTTCCAGTCCAAATGTTGAATCCTGACCAATAGCAACACAAATAAATATGGATAATATGATAATAATTTTTCTCATTAGTAGATAATCTCAATAGCCTTTTCTACAACTTGCAATTTCACTTCACCCTTCGGATAATATAATTCACCATCATAGTGACTCGGCATTTTTCCATCACATGAAATAACAATCTCTTTGGCTTTGATGATTTGTACTTCATCAAGTGAATCAATTGTTCCATCTTTAAGTTTACTTAGATTTTTAATGATTTTAAATTTGCTAATATTATTCACAACACAGAGATCAAGAAATCCATCATCAATTTCCGCGTAAGGATTCAGATTCAATCCTCCTCCACAATAATTTCCATTCCCAATAGCTGTGAGAAAAACGGATTCTGCAGGAATCGCATTTCCATCAACTGTAATTTGCATTTTCATTGGTTTCCATAGAACCAGACATTCCAATAAGGAAAGATAATATGACGATGGTCCTTTGATCACTTTGCGGTTGAAATTTCTCTCATTGACATAGCCATCAAATCCGATTCCTACACCATTCATAAAATAGCGATCATCAATTTTGCCAACATCGATAATTTTAGTCTGGAAATGAAGGATTTTGTCTAGTGTTTCTTTTATATCTTCATGAAAATCTAATACTCGTGCGAAGTCATTACCACGTCCTTCCGGGATAATTCCCATCACAGTTTCGGTTCCAACCATTCCTCTAAGAACTTCATTGATTGAACCATCGCCTCCCATAGCAATTACTGCATCATAATTTGGTGCATGAGTTTTTGCCAGTTCAGTAGCATGAGATCCGTATTCAGTAAAATATAAATCAAATTTTGTGTCTTTGATTGTTGAAATGTAATCTTTTAAGATAGGAATTTTTTTGGCAGTTTTGCCTTTTCCGGCTTTGGGGTTAATAATGATACAAAATTTTCTATTCAAATAAACCTCCAAACCATATTAAATTAGTCAATATCCCAAATTTGCAAATTGGTTTCTTCGTCATAGCGACGTTCAATTTCAATTTTTGTAGGATAGATAAACAACTCTAATGTTCCTGTAATCTCACAACGTTGCAAATGTCCTCCAAAACCCTTGAACTCATCATCAGAGAGTGATGCATGAAAATGTGTATAAGGTTTTCCATCCTTCATTGTAATGTTACCAAGAAGTGTCAGAATCTCATAATCGCCTACTAGTTCTTTTTCAATATAAGATCGTTCAGCAGGAAGATAGCAGGAAAGCAATGGATTCTTCACTGCACCGATACCTTTTATATCCGCAGTTTTAATGTTTTTCGCTTCTGCAAATTCAATCAGTTTTTCAGGAAAAGACTCGCCCTTATCTATTCTTAGAAAATAATTATCACCAGATTTTTTGAATTTCATTGTTGTGCCTATTAAAAAATATTAGCGGTGAGATTTATCACCGCTATTTATATATCATTTTATTTTTTATATCTACAATTTACTTCTTTGTTAGCCTTTACTTCATCTAATCTTCGAACTGGAGTTGTAACAGGAGCATTGTGAAGTAATTCAGGATTATCTTTGGCTTCCTGATCAATTTTCTTCATAACATCGATAAAACGGTCGAGAGTTTCCACACTTTCAGTTTCAGTAGGCTCAATCATCAATGCTTCATGAACGATTAAAGGAAAATATACTGTAGGGGCATGCATTCCGTAATCCAGTAATCTTTTTGCGATGTCCAGGGTTTTTACACCATATTCTTTTTTATGCTTTTCGCCACTGGCTACAAATTCATGCATATTCTGATTATCAAATGGTACTTCATAGATATCTTCAAGTGCTTTTTTGATGTAATTTGCATTAAGTATAGCATTTCTGGAAACACTTGATAATCCTTCTAATCCAAGTGAGCGGATATAAACATAAGCGCGAACGATGACACTGAAATTTCCAAGTGAACCAAGTATCTGTCCGATGGATTCAGGAATTTCATTGTTCAAAGTATATTTATCACCATTTTTCTCAATTCTTGGTGTTGGGAGATATTTTGCCAGTTTTTCAACAACAGCAACCGGACCACTTCCCGGGCCACCACCACCATGAGGTGTTGAGAATGTTTTGTGTAGGTTCAAATGTGAAATATCAAAACCCATTTCTCCTTGGCGAACAATGCCAAGAAGTGCATTCATATTTGCACCATCCATATACATTAGTCCATCGTGTTTGTGGACGATTTCACAGATTTTATCAACATTTTTTTCAAAGATACCAAGTGTGTTTGGATTTGTCAGCATCATGCCGGCAACTTCGTCATTCATTTTTGCTTCAAGATCAGCAATATCAACAGTTCCGTCAGGAAGTGATGCAACGTTTATGGCTTTGAATCCACAAGCAGCAACTGAAGATGGATTAGTTCCATGTGCAGAATCAGGAACAAGAATAAATTTTCTCTGTTCACCTTTGGCTTCGTGATATTTTTTCATGATGGCAACACCGACAAATTCTCCATGAGAACCTGCAGCAGGTTGCAATGTCACAGCACTCATGCCAGTCAATTCTGCAAGATATTGTTCCAATTCAAACATGATCTGCAAAGCACCCTGAACAGATTCATCGTCCTGATTTGGATTGATCTCTGTTAGTCCAGTTAATGCAGCCAGTTTATCATTGATCTTTGGATTGTATTTCATAGTACAGGAGCCAAGTGGATAAAAATCTTTATCTACATGGTGATTCAAATTCGATAAATTTGTAAAATGACGAACGACTTCCGGCTCAGAAACTTCCGGCAATTCCGCATCTGTTGCTCTCAACATACTTTTTGGTAATAATTCCGATGGTTGTTTCAGTCCATCAACTTCTGGCAAAGAATAACCAACTTTACCACAACAAGAATGTTCAAATATTAATTTTTCCATGCTCCCTCCAAGGTTGAAAAAGAATTAATTGATTTTTTCTTTAATAATTTCATGAAATTTCTCAAAAGCCTGGTCAAGTTTTGTAATATCTTTACCACCAGCTGTAGCCATGTGTGGACGACCGCCACCACCACCGCCAAGAACTTTTCCCATCTCTCTCACGATATCTCCAGCTTTGAGATTATATTTTTTAATTGTGTTATCTGTTACCATTACGGCAAGCAATGGTTTATCATTTACAATAGAAGAAATTACGCCAACACCTTCACCAAGTTTGTTGCGGACAATATCGCCAATTTCTTTTAGCTGATTCATGTCAACACCTTCAACTCTGTGAGTCAGAACTTTGATATCACCAACAATTTCTGCCTTTTCTACCAATTCATCCAGTTCATACTTCCAGTTTTTCTGCTGAAATTCCTGTAATTTTTTCTGTAATGATTTGATTTCGTTTTGTAATGACGCCACTTTTTCCACAACATTTTCTTTTTGTGCAGAAGTAAGATTTTCTATATCGCGTAATATTCGTTCATTTTCCTGTGTCATCAAAAAAGCTTTTTCACCAGTAACGGCTTCAATTCTTCGAACACCAGAAGCGACAGATGATTCACTAACGATTTTGAACAATCCGATCTCTCCGGTTGCTGCTACATGTTTTCCACCACATAGTTCCATGGAAAATTCATCAACCTGTACAACCCGTACAGTGTCGCCATATTTTTCACCGAAAAGCGCTGTGGCACCGGCTTCTTTGGCTTCATCCATCGACATGATAATTTTTGACAATTCCATGTTTTCACGAATCACAAAATTCACAATGGCTTCCACATTGTCTAATTCTTCGCGAGTTACTTTTTCGTAATGGGTAAAATCGAAGCGGAGGTGTTCATCAGTCACCATAGATCCAGCCTGGTTCACATGATCGCCAACAACTTGTTTTAGTGCTTTGTGCATTAAGTGTGTTGCGGTGTGATTTGCCCGAATTTTGTCGGATTTATCATCATCAACCAAAAGTTTCATTTCAACTTCCGGATTGAATTG
>Ga0070729_10004300_pt1 | contig 15626 bp, 11 predicted proteins | sample tdDd472_FD_66725 | JGI IMG/M metagenome (GOLD analysis project Ga0070729, IMG submission 66725) | Marine sediment microbial communities from the Atlantic coast under amendment with organic carbon and nitrate - tdDd47.2 | ecosystem: Environmental > Aquatic > Marine > Coastal > Sediment | place...
TTGGTGAAGCCCCCGGCACGTTGGAAGAGGTCAATTTGACATTGCCTTTACCGGAGGCCCTGAACGGGGCCTTGGATATGGCTGCAGAGGTCAACCCGGCCGTGGTGGCCGCCGCGTTCGATGAAAAAGCGGCACTGGACAACATTGACAGCACCAGCGGTAAATTGCTGCCGACGGTGGATCTTAGCGGTTCCGCCGCGCGGTCTTTGGAAACGGCGTCACGCGATTATTGGGCCAATGCGTTCGAAGCCAAAGTGACCTTGACCGTGCCGTTGTATCAAAGTGGTTCGGTTTATTCTCAGGTGCGCGAAGCGCGCCAAACGGCGTCTGCGGCACGTATGGATGTGGCTCAGGCCAAGCGGACTGTGATGGAGCAAGTGCGCTCAGCATGGGAAACGCTGGTGACCACCAGGGCACGAATCGAAGCCATCAAAACGCAAGTTCTCGCTGCTGAAACGGCCCTTGAAGGGGTTCAACGCGAAGCCAGTGTTGGTTCGCGCACCGTTCTTGATGTGCTCGATTCCGAACAAGAATTGCTGGATGCAAATGTGAATCTTGTTCGATCTCAAAGGGATAAGGCTGTTGCTGAGTTGACTCTGATGTCGGCGATCGGTCGTTTGACAGCGGCTGATTTAAACCTCGGTGTGGATTTATATGATCCGCAAGGGCATTATCGAAACGTCAGAGGCAAGTGGTTCGGTGGGGACGCTGGGGACCACACCGCCAATTAAATCACTAGGTTAACCGGGGTGTAAGGTTCATCGGGTTATAAATTATTCGAATCGGTGAACCGAATCACAGGCCCCTCGGGGGATAAGCGAGCTTTTCATGAGCGAAGACGCGCAAGGACAAGACGGCGAAGAACCTTCGATGGAGGACATTCTGGCCTCTATCCGTCGCATCCTGTCAGAGGATGGCGAGGAAGAGGACGCGCCGGCCGAAGAAGCCGCACCAGCGGAAGACGACATGGCTGCCGCCATGGAAGAAATGGCGGCTGAACCGGAACCAGAGCCCGAGCCTGAAGAAGAAATGGACATGGCCGCCGCCATGGAAGAGATGGAGGCGGAACCAGAGCCCGAGCCGGAACCTGAACCCGAAGAAGAAATGGATATGGCCGCCGCTATGGAAGACATGGCGGCTGAACCGGAACCTGAACCCGCGCCGATGATTGAATTGGCCGAGGATGAACCAGAGCCGGAACCCGAACCAGAGCCCGAACCCGAACCTATCCCAGAACCGGAGCCAATGCCGGAACCCGAGCCTGTGGTTGAGGTTGCTCCGCCGCCTCCACCTCCCCCCCCGCCACCACCGCGGCCAGGGGGAGAGCCCGATATCACGTCAATCCTTGAATTGACCGAAGAAATGATCACCACCTTGCCCGAAGGGGTGAATGTATCTGAGACAATCATGTCTGCCGGTGCGTATCGTGCTTCGACGGACGTGTTGGCCGATTTGGCGCGCGCCATTCTCAGTCAGCGCGAATTGCAAGTGGGTGGGTCGGACATCACACTCGAAGGCATGGTGCGTGAAATGATGCGCCCCTTGTTGAAGGAATGGTTGGATCAAAACCTGCCATACCTGATCGAACGTCTCGTAAAAAAGGAAATCGACCGCATGATCAACCGGGCGGAACGGTTGGACGACTGATTTCTTTCCCCAAGTCGAACAAAACGCCGCTCAGGGTTTCCCGGGCGGCGTTTTTGCTATAGAACGCAATGCTTATCCATTCTTTATATGAACACACGGTCACGGACGGTTTTTAAGATGTTGGACAAAACCTATACCCCCGCAGATGTCGAACAGCGCATTTATGAACAGTGGGAAAAATCCGGTGCTTTTGCTTGCGGCAAAACCGAAAGTGAAGATGCCTACACCATTGTCATTCCGCCGCCAAATGTGACCGGTAGCCTGCATATGGGGCATGCGCTGAACAACACGCTGCAAGATATTTTGATCCGTTATAACCGTATGTTGGGTAAAGACACCTTGTGGCAACCGGGTGTGGACCATGCTGGCATTGCCACCCAAATGGTGGTCGAACGACAGATGGAAGCCGAAGGCCTGAGCCGTCACGACCTGGGCCGGGAAAAGTTCATCGAACGGGTGTGGAATTGGAAAGCCGAAAGCGGTGGGACCATCACGCGTCAGTTGCGCCGTTTGGGGGCATCGTGTGATTGGGATCGTGAACGGTTCACCATGGACCAGGGACTGTCCAAGGCGGTGCAAAAGGTCTTTGTCGAACTGCACAAAGCCGGGCTGATTTATCGCGACAAGCGCTTGGTCAATTGGGACCCGCTGCTGCACACCGCGATTTCCGATCTGGAGGTCGAGAACAAAGATCAAAACGGCAAGATGTGGTATTTCAAATATCCCATCGAAGGGCGCGAAGGTGAGTTCATGACGGTGGGCACCACACGTCCTGAAACCATGTTGGGCGATACAGGCGTGGCGGTGCATCCCGATGATGAACGCTACACCGATTTGGTTGGTCAAAATGTTATTTTGCCGATTGTGAACCGTTCGATCCCCATCGTTGCCGATGAATACGCCGACCCTGAAAAGGGATCGGGCGCAGTTAAGATTACGCCCGCGCATGACTTCAACGATTTTGAAGTTGGAAAGCGATGCAAGCTCGACGTCATCAATGTGTTGGATCACAACGCCGCCATCAATGAAAATGCCCCGGATCATTTGCAAGGCCTGGATCGTTTCGAAGCGCGTGACGCCATTGTCAAAGAAATGGAAGGCTTAGGGCTGCTCGACAAAGTCGAAGAAAACCCCATGACGGTGCCGTATGGTGACCGGTCCGGCGTGGTGATCGAACCGTGGCTGTTGGATCAATGGTTTGTCGATGCTGAAAAACTGGCGGTGGATGCGATCAAGGCGGTCGAAGACGGCCGCACCACGTTCCATCCAAAATCGTACGAAAACATCTATTTCGATTGGATGCGCAACATCCAGCCGTGGTGTGTGTCGCGCCAAATCTGGTGGGGCCATCAAATCCCCGCGTGGTACGGACCGGACGGTCATCCGTTTGTTGAATACACCGAAGAAGAGGCCCGCGCCGCGGCTGAAAAACACTACGGCGTGGCGACGGACGTCACCCGTGATCCTGATGTTTTGGATACGTGGTTTTCTTCCGCGTTGTGGCCGTTTTCTACATTGGGGTGGCCGGATCAAACGCCAGAGTTGGAACGCTACTATCCCACCGATTGTTTGGTCACAGGGTTTGACATCATCTTTTTCTGGGTGGCGCGGATGATGATGTTCGGGTTGCACTTCATGGACGAAGTGCCGTTTAAGGATGTTTACATCCATGCCCTGGTGCGCGACGAAAAAGGACAGAAAATGTCCAAGTCCAAGGGCAACGTGATGGACCCCTTGGACCTGATCGACCAATTTGGGTCGGACGCCGTGCGTTTCACCATGACCAGTCAAGCGGTGCAGGGGCGCGATGTGAAATTGTCGGTCAGCCGCATTGAAGGCTATCGCAACTTCGTCACCAAAATTTGGAACGTGGCGCGTTTTGCTGAAATGAACGAATGCAAACCGGTTGCAGCTTTCGACCCGTCCAAGGTTGAGTTGACGGTCAACCGCTGGATCATCGGCAAGGCGGCTGAGGCCGTGGGCAAAATTGAAACCGCGATCCAGAGCTATCGTTTCAACGAGGCCGCGGATGCAGGTTACCACTTCACGTGGGGTACGTTCTGCGCATGGTATACGGAATTTACAAAGCCGATCCTGAACGGCGATGATGAAGTCGCCAAAGTGGAAACCCGCAACACTATGGCCTGGGCATTGGATCAGGTGTTGTTGATGTTGCACCCGATCATGCCGTATGTGACCGAAGAATTGTGGGCGCAAATTTCAGATCGCAATTCCATGTTGATGCTGGCCAATTGGCCGAACCTCAAAGGTCTGGAAAGTGCGGATGCCGAAGCGGAAATGGATTGGGTGGTGCGTTTGATTTCATCCGTTCGTGCCGTGCGTTCGGAAATGAATGTGGAACCCAAAGCCCAACTGACTTTGCGTTTGAAAGATGCATCGGCGGAGACCTTGACCCGTTTGGAAACGCATCGTGACTTGATCCACCGTTTGGCGCGTATCGAAGATAGCGGTGCGTTGGATGGTGAAGTCACAAAGGGGGCGGTCTCAATTGTTTTGGATGAAGCCACCGTGGTGTTGCCCATGTCCGGTATCATCGATGTGGAGGCTGAACAAGCACGCTTGGGCAAAGAGATCAAAAAGATCGACCCGGAAATCATGAAATACGAAAAGAAACTTTCGAACCAAGGGTTCTTGGCCAAAGCGCCCGCCGAGGTGGTCGCGGAACAAACGGAGCGCCTTGAGGGGCTCAAAGCGGACCGCACAAAGTTGGACGAGGCACTGTCGCGGTTGGCGGAACTTTAAATGGGTAAAGTCGTCCTCATCACTGGCGCAAGCCGGGGCATCGGTGCGGCCACTGCAAAACTTGCGGCGGCGCGCGGTTACGATGTGTGCGTCAATTACCACAGCAACGCGGACGCGGCCCAAGCTGTCGTTTCTGACGTTGAGGCCCAAGGCCGACGCGCCATTGCCGTGCAAGCGGATATGAGCGTCGAGGCGGACATCGTCCGTTTGTTCACGGAAACGGAACGGGCATTGGGCCCCGTCACCGCGCTGGTCAATAACGCCGGTATTTTGGAAACCCACAGTCGCCTGGAAGACATGGAATGGGCACGGTGGGAACGGGTGTACCGGGTCAACGTACTTGGTGTTTTTGCGGCATCGCGTGAAGCGGTCAAACGTATGTCCACCAAACACGGTGGGCAGGGTGGTGCCATCGTCAATGTTTCCTCTGTGGGGGCAAAGTTGGGCTCACCCAGTGAGTATGTGGATTATGCATCCTCAAAAGCCGCCGTGGACACCATGACGGTGGGACTTGCCAAGGAAGTTGCGACCGAAGGCGTGCGTGTGAATGCCGTGCGTCCCGGTCTTGTGGTGACGGATATTCACGCCAGTGGCGGTGAACCGGACAGGCCCGCGCGTCTTGCCCCGGCCATTCCCATGCAGCGTCCGGGCCAGCCCGAAGAAATTGCCAACACAATTTTGTGGCTGCTGTCGGATGAAGCCTCGTACCTCACCGGGTCAATCATCGACGTGTCCGGCGGTCGCTAAGGGCGTGTTTCCTGACCCCTTGCCAGTTTAAATCTATTCCCCTTTTTGATTTTTTTATGCACCTAAAGCAAGAATGATAATTTTATTGCTACCATAGGTTTGTTTTATTACTGTGGCGAATCGCAATTTATGGTTGCTTAAAAATATAACTCTATAATTTATAGGTGCTCTATGACGGTCCAGTCGCCAACCCGTACGCAGTCTTGCTGTCTTGCTCGTGTGATGAAAGGGGGGCTTGTTTTCGCCACTTTGGTGGTGTTTGCCCTCAGTCCTTGGCAATCGGCCCTGGCCGATACCTTGCCCACGGCCCCCAATTTTCAAGCGGCGCTGAAATGTACGGAACCGGTTCCCGATAAACCGTTATGGGAATCGCGCTGTTACAACGGCACCGTGACGCTACAGAACTACAACACGCTTGAATCGCTTACCAAGCGCCTGGAATCCGAACTGGGATGGGCGCTTGTTCAAGACTTGGTTGGCGCACGAAACCTGGATGACAGTGGGCAGTTTGTGAATGTGGAACAATTGCTGGCCACGACTGTGTTCATGATTGTCGGTGGGCATTTGGGCTGGGCGCACGATGTTGCGTCGTTCAGCGAAGACATCCGCATGACCGGGCCCGTCTTCCAGGGCAAGGGGTTTGATACCCACCAACGGGTGCGTATTTTCTATTCCGACGGTGTTGTGCAATGGCTGAAGAATGGCCGCAAAGGCGACATTGCCAATGGTGAGGTGATCGTCAAACAAATGTATGCCTCCAACCCCTTAGATGCGACGTATGGTGCGGACCGTGTTTCGGGGTGGGCGATCATGACGCGCAATTCAAACCTGTCCAAAGATGGGTGGACGTGGACCTTGTTTTTCTACCCCGGCTCACCACCTTATGGTGCGCCCTTGCCGGTGGTGTATTCCCAAACGGGGGATAACTTCTGCCTCAGCTGTCATGCGGCGGTGGACAATGATTTATCGACCTTTTCCGCATTGGAAAACCTGGAAGGCGCACATCAGCAATACAGTTGGATTTTCCAGTTGTTCCCCGGCATGTTCCCCCCGGAAAAAACGGACCAACCCACGGGTGACGGCCCATACCGCGCCATTCAATTGGCCAGTGGAACCGCACAGTTTCAGCGCTTGGCGCAACTGGCGGCACAAAAACAGGACACGCTGAAACCTGCACAAGGGCGTGATTTTCTGAAAAACTTCCGGGTGGCCTTGCAAACGTTCAAGAACCTGGACCCGGCTGAAAAAGAAAAACGTCTAGCGCGCCTGATCGAGGCACGCCTGCCACACCTGAAAGATGGTTTTGATCAGCTTTCCCATGGGGCCATTGATGCGTCTGGGGGGGCACTGACGCCCAGTGGCGCGCAATTGGTCGCCCTGTTGGATCGTCTCCTCCAAGATATCGAAGGGGTGGTGAAAGGCGATGTTGCCAAATCCCTCAACGATGCGATGGAACTGTATTACCGTTTCTTGGCGCAGGGCCAAACCGTGGCCCCGTTGGACAAACCCAATCCGGATATTTTGGCGGCGTTCAGCGCACAATCGCAAGTGCCGTTGCCGAAAACGCAAAATGATATGCAATGGCTGCCGCTGGATTTCTTGTTTTCGCACACGCCCGCATTGCCAGAAAGCTTGCCCAAAAGTGTTTGTGAATTGCATCGGGGCACCAAAGTGGCGACAGGGGGGGTGAATTCCATTTTGTTGGGTGGGGATGTGCCCAACAAAACGGTGTTTGACGAAACCGAGGATTGTCGCAATGTGTTTGTGACGGCCGACAACTGCAACGGTTGTCATTGGAGCTATGTCCTGCAAGGCAATTCGTTGCCGTACATGGTGACGTTGGATGCAAACGGGGCTGATCCAAAAGACCCATCGCAAAGTAAGTTGTGGGATATTTCGCCGTATGCGGAATGGAGTGCATCCATGATGGGGCTTGCCGGGCGGGACCCGATTTTCCATGCCCAAATGGCATGGGAAGAACGCAACAATCCCGAAATCGCCAAACAGACGGAAAATTTCTGCCTGCGGTGTCATCAGGCCGGCGCACAACGGCAATTCCATCTGGACAATGGTGATCCCAATGATGAACCGATCATCGTGCCGCCACCGCAAAAACCGGATCAACCTTTGTTTACAAACAAGTATACGTATCTGGAACCCAGCAGCGTGATCAGCAATGCCACCAAGTACGGTGCGCTTGGACGTGACGGCATCACGTGTACGGTGTGTCATCAGATCGAAGCGGAAGGATTGGGAACGCCCGAAACGTTTACCGGTAATTTCAAATTCCCGACAAAGCCGGACCTTCTGTACGGCCCGTATCCAACCGATGATGTGAAACCGTTTTTGATGGAACAGTCCATCGGCTATACCCCCGTTTTTGGCGAACAGGTTCAAGATTCAGCCCTGTGCGGGTCGTGTCACACCGTGATCACGCCGATCGTTTCGGAACATCTGGAAGCCTTTAAGGCATCGAACGGAAAGTACCGCACGACCTATGAGCAAACGACATTCCCCGAATGGCTGAACAGTGACTTTGCGAAAGAAGGCGGGCAATCGTGTCAGGAATGCCATATGCCGTCGCGGACCCCCGACCAAGATGAAGAAACACCGGGTGGTTTGGATGAAATCATCGCCAATGTGGAAACGGCTTACCTGCCGCCGTTGCCCAACCGTGCGGCGGATGACTTGATCACGCCGGTGACAAAGTCAGATTACCGCCGTCATACCTTGATCGGCTTGAATGTGTTCGCCAATCAGATGTTTCAGCAATTTCCCAACCTGCTGGGGAATTCGGACAAAAACATTGGTGGCATGCCTCAAGCCCATGCGCCGTTGGTTTTGGCGGAAAAGGAAATGCTGCGGTTTGCCCAAAATGGCACCGTTGATGTCAGCGTATCAAACAAAGGTGTGAGCGATGGGAACATGACGTTTGATGTGACAGTGGCCAACAAAGTTGGCCATAAATTTCCCTCAGGCGTTGGGTTCCGTCGTGGTTTCATTCGGTTCGAAGCCTTGGATGCCAATGGCAAGGTGTTGTGGGCTTCGGGTCGCACCAATGCGGCGGGGCAATTGATTGATGGCGAAGGCAAAGTGTTGCTCAGCGAAAAGACCAAAAACCCGCTTCAGGTACAACCGGGTGTTCCCAACATTGCCGCTGAAGACGAGGTCTATTTGTTCGAAGAATTGACCGCGACACCGCGCAAGGGATTGAAGTCCATTCAAAATGCGAACGGGCCACAAGACCTAAAGGATATGACGTTGACCACGTCGTTCCTAGAAATTGCGGCAGAGGTCAAGGATACCCGGCTTTTGCCGAAGGGGTGGTCCAAAACCGGCCCGTATGCCGATGTGACGACACCGTCTTATTTGGATGTCAAAACGGGGCGTTCGGTGCCGTTTTATCCCGTCGATCCAGGAGTGCGCACGGTACGCTATGCGGTTCCTGCCAATGTGGGGAACGTTGCCAAGGTCGCAGCGTCCATTCAGTATCAGTCCATTCCGCCGTATTACATTCAAGACCGGTTGGAATTCGACACCCCCGAAGCCCGCCGGTTGTATTACATGGTGGCGCATTTGAACGTTGAGGATACAGCGATCGCCGGATGGGTATTGGAACTGGTTCGCGAAGAATTGGATGTGAAATAACGGGTGCCCGCATACATCCCGTATATCCACGATGAACGGACAGAAAAAAAGGGGACGGCGTGCCGTCCCCTTTCAAGGTCCGCGGGTTCAGTTCCACTGGGTGGAATCCATCTGGGCCCACGCTTTTTTTATGTCGAATGTTATCGGCGCAAGGGGCTTCAGACGCAGCCTGTAGGTTTGGGTAGGCCGCCCCACTTGCAGATCAGTTTCATTGGTCCGGTTTCGAAAACGTTGAACAGTTCTTTTTTGTCGACACCCATTTCCTTGGTGAATTTGCGGATGGGCGGCACGGTGCCGTCACGGTCATACATTTGGCGGGCGGCATCGATATAACGCATGTGTTCATCGGTCATGTCGCGACCATCGCGGGATGCGATTTCACGTGCGATTTCGGGATTCCATTGGTCACGGTTGAGCAAAAAGCCCTCACCGTCCGTTTCAAAATCCATGTGTCCCTCCTGGATCGAATATTGTTTTGGCGGCCCAGATGCACGGGGGCAACGAGCGCTTATCCGACTAAATAAGTCGGATTTATGAATTAATCAAGCTTTATATGAGAAAAAACAAATGTAAATCGTATGTTGGCGTAAAAGCTGGATTGTTTCTAAGCGTCAATCTCAGCTTCAGCCATCTCATGGAGCATGAAAATCACATCCAGAGAGGGCGGATTCTCAACGCCTGCCTGGGTCAACATGCAATGAATTTGACCACGGTGATGGGTTTGGTGGTTGAAGAGGGTTAGGAAGACATGGCGCACGGGCGATGCGTACTTATCACCAGCGGAAACAGTGCGATAATGCACTTCGCGGTCCAGCCCGCCATCCAGCCCCACCGATACGCGATCAACCAAACGTACGATGTGGTCGTCCATGGCTTTGCGCGCGGTGCGCAGTGACCCAAAGTCGTCATAGAAGATTTCATCAAGGCTTTTGATGCCCGAATATTCACCGACCACGCGGCTGGTCCAAACCCGATCACCGACCATAATGTGATTGAGCGTGGCATGGATGGAACCAAAAAAAGCGTTGCGGTCTTGGTGGTAGACTTCATCGTCCAGCTCGGCAACACAGCCGTAAAGACGCATATTGGCCCAACGGTTGTAGTGGGCCATAAGTTGTAAGTCGTGTAAGGTGTTCGCGGTTTCCATCATAGAGTGAGAGTAATACGCAACAGAGGGCAAGGGCAATATAAAGCACGAAAAAAAGCAAGATGGGGCTTGCATGGGAACCGCCTATATCCCATTTTTCACGTGTGAAATGACCTCCCCCCAACACACATTCTTATGGAGCGACCATGAGCTACCACTTTACCGTCACCCTGGACTGCACCTTTGACGAAGCCCTTGAAAAGGCCACCGCCGCTTTGAAAGAAAAAGGGTTGGGCGTGTTGACCACCATCAATGTGCAAAACGCCATGAAGGAAAAATTGGGTGAAGACATTAAGCCTTACACCATCTTGGGCGCGTGCAGCCCCAGCCATGCTTTCAAGGCCATTGCCGCTGAAAATAAAATTGGCGTGATGTTGCCCTGCAATGTCTTGGTGCAAGAAAACGATGCGGGCAAGATTGAAGTGTCCATTGTCGATCCCATTGCATCCATGTCCGCCATTGAAAATGAGGCGTTGGGTGCAGTTGCGATGGAAGTGCAGCAATTGCTGAAAGATGTTGCGGACAATTTGGCTGCTGCTGCGTGATTTACGCATAAGCCGCCATATCTAACTGTCTGAAATGGTGAGGTCCTGCCGTATAATGGTGGGACCTCGTTTTGTTTTGGCTGTGTTAGTATCCGCCGCATGAACGCATTGCGCCTTTTTGTTTTGACGGTATTGGTGATCCTGGCTTCGATGGCAGGGGTGCGTGCGGTGTGGGCGGCGAACGGTGATTTGGTCGAGGTGTTCATCGACGCACGTCAACCGGCTTACGTGGTGTTTCAGAGCGTGGCTGAGGACACGCCCGTCTTGGCGCGTCAGGAAATGGTGGGGTATGCGGCATTGGAAAAGGTTTCGCTGGTGCCGTGGATACGTTTTCGCGACAACGTCCAAAGTTTCATTGCGGATGGCATTGTAAAAAATGAATACCCCAATTCCCGTACGGCGTTGGGGATTTTGGCCATACTCAAATCGCGCCCGGGCAGGCCTGTCGCCATCACCTGGAACGGTGGTATTGCGGCATCGTTTTTCGATTTTCAGCATGCGGTGCAAACCTATCGGGCGTTCCAACAAGACGCGGAACGCTATGAACGTGAGCGCCGTCGCGATGTGGCGGACGACCCACTCAACCCCGAGCTGCATCTGAGGATGTTGCAGGGGGGGTAATGCCATACGTTCCGACGGCGTTCCGCAGAACCTGAAACCGTTTCACACTGGTATTTAGGGCGCAGCATCGCTATTTTCCCAATACTCGATTACATGACATCAGGATGACGACCATGCCCGAACTTCGCTCTCGCACTTCCACCCACGGCCGTAACATGGCAGGCGCGCGCGGCCTATGGCGCGCCACGGGCATGAAGGATGATGACTTTGGCAAACCGATTGTTGCGGTGGTCAATTCGTTCACCCAGTTCGTTCCCGGGCATGTGCACCTGAAAGACCTTGGGCAGTTGGTCGCACGCGAAATCGAAGAACAAGGCGGCGTGGCGAAAGAATTCAACACCATCGCGGTCGATGACGGCATCGCCATGGGGCATGACGGCATGCTGTATTCCTTGCCGTCGCGTGAAATCATTGCCGACAGCGTGGAATATATGGTCAACGCACATTGTGCCGATGCCATGGTGTGCATTTCCAATTGCGACAAAATCACCCCCGGTATGATGATGGCGGCAATGCGCCTGAACATTCCCGCTGTGTTCGTTTCCGGCGGACCGATGGAGGCCGGCAAGGTTGTGGTCGATGGTGAAGAAATCGCGGTGGACCTGATTGATGCCATGGTTCAAGCTGCCGACCCCAATGTTTCCGACGAAACGGTGATGGAATTTGAACGAGCCAGTTGCCCCACGTGCGGGTCGTGTTCGGGCATGTTTACGGCAAATTCGATGAACTGTTTGGCGGAAGGATTAGGCCTTGCGCTTCCGGGTAACGGGTCGTTGCTGGCAACCCATGCGGCACGCAAAAAATTATTCCAAAATGCCGGGCGTATCGTCATGGAAATCACCAACCGTTATTATGAAGACGGTGATGAAAGTGTTTTGCCGCGCACCCTGGGGGGGAAGAAAGCGTTTGAAAACGCCATGGCCCTGGATATCGCCATGGGTGGGTCGACCAACACCGTGCTGCATATTCTTGCCATCGCCAATGAGGGAAGCATCGATTTCACCATGAAAGACATCGATGCAATGAGCCGCCGTGTGCCGCATTTGGCCAAGGTTGCACCGTCCACCCAACTGTTTCATATGGAAGATGTGCACCGTGCTGGTGGCATCATGGGCATTTTGGCGGAATTGGACCGTGCCGGCCTGATTCATCGCGACGTCGCCACCGTACACAGCAAGACCATGGGCGATGCTTTGGACAAATGGGATGTGATGACCACCGATGATGAATTGGTAAAGGCGTTTTACCGTGCCGGGCCTGGTGGTGTGCCGACCCAAGTCGCTTTCAGTCAGGACAAAGTCTATGAAAGCCTGGACGTCAATCGTGAATTGGGCTGTATCCGCAACAAAGAACACGCATACAGCACCGATGGTGGGCTGGCGGTTCTGTATGGCAACATTGCTGAAAAGGGCTGCATCGTCAAAACGGCGGGGGTGGATGCTTCGATCCTGACCTTCACCGGCACGGCGCGCATTTGTGAAAGCCAGGATGAAGCGGTTGAGAAAATCCTCGGCGGCGATATCAAAGCCGGTGATGTGGTGTTGGTGGTTTATGAGGGCCCCAAAGGCGGCCCCGGCATGCAGGAAATGCTGTATCCGACCAGCTACTTGAAATCCTTAGGCCTGGGTAAAGACTGCGCACTTTTGACCGACGGGCGTTTTTCCGGCGGTTCGTCCGGTCTGTCCATCGGACACGTGTCGCCTGAGGCCGCCCAGGGCGGCGCCATCGGTTTGGTGGAAGAGGGTGACAGCATTGAAATCGATATCCCCAATCGCACCATCAACGTTGCCGTCAGCGATGACGTGTTGGCCACGCGGCGAACGGCCATGCAAGCGCGCGCTGAAAAGGCCTGGAAACCGACCAAGGCACGCCCCCGCAAAGTCAGTACGGCATTGCGGGCCTATGCAGCGCTGGCGACCAGCGCTGATCGTGGTGCGGTGCGTGATGTCAGCCAAATTGAAGACTGAGGTCTGTTTGATTTGGGGATGTGGAAAGTTTTGAGCGTTTTTTCAGAACTTCAAAGGGCTGTGCTTTTCGTGTCAGGCGTGTATCGAAGCATTCTAAGCCGTGATGCCAACCTCTTCATATATCAGCCATATACACACTTCGTATAAGGGTATTTGTATCCGGTAATAATGTAAATTGCACACCTTAGGTTGTTGTTTGGTGTGATGTGGGGCGTGCCGGTTGTGTATTTCCATTGAATTTGTGTTCTATCTCAAGTAAGCATGTCGTACGCAAAAAATGCGTACGCAGGCCAAACGGGCTTGCACTGTGAGTGGGCGCTTATCGATCAATTCGAGTGAGTTTGTGCGCCCAGGGGAAGGGGACACGCAGGAGCGATGCCAACGCGCATCGGTTCATGCTGAACAAACGATACGGGTCAAACCCAACGAGAGAGTCATCGTGCTGATAGAATGGTCGCAGGACCTGGAAACAGGCGTCACGTTTGTTGATGCCGATCACAAGATTCTCATCAACCTGCTCAATCAAGTTGATGAGTGTATTGATGCAAATGAAGAAACGACGGTTTTAGGCAGTGTGCTCGACGCTTTGGTCGAATACACCGATTATCATTTTCTGCGTGAAGAAACGATGATGGAGTTGAGTGGGTATGCCGGTATTGACACCCACAAAACCACACATCGTATGCTCAGCACTCAGGTGCGCGCCGTTTATGATAATTTTCAGGCCAACCCACAAACCGTAAGCCCGCGCGATGTCCGCGATTTTCTGCAATCGTGGCTGGTCGATCACATCATGGGGTCTGATTTTGCCTATCGCGACACCTGCCGGAACAACCTGGAAGCTGCCGATATCGCCGGCCAAGTTGGCTTTTTGGGCGATGGGCTCAGCTTTAACGGGTGGGAACATATCCGCATCATGCTGGTGGATGACAATCCCAACTTTCGGCGTTTGATCCGCACCATTTTGCGCGCTGTCGGCATCCGCAATATCCAAGTTGTTAAAACGCCGACCGAAGGGATCGCGCGGCTTAGCGAACGCCCGGCTGACGTGGTGCTGTGCGATTGGGTGATGGATGAGATGAACGGCACTGAATTCGCCCGCAAGGTCAATGAATTGGAGTTGCCAACCCGTGTGGTGTTGTTGACGGGGTATTCTGTCGATGTGCTGAAAGAGCGTTCCAGCGATTTGGGCATTGCCGCTTATATCGAAAAACCGGTTAAGGCGCGCACGCTTCTTGAAACCATTTCACGGGTGGCCATGGCGGTGCCATTGGCCAGTGTCAGCGCCTATATTGGCGGTGGTGCCGGGGTGGGGTAATTCAAACCTTCAATTCACACCAAACCGGTGTGTGGTCGGATGGTTTGTCCCAACCACGCGGTGTTTTGTCGATGCCGCTGGCGCCAAGCGTGTCGGCGGCCTGTGGGCTCAGCAACAAATGGTCGATGCGACACCCTTCATCCCGGTCCCATGACCCCGCCCTATAATCCCACCAGGAATAGCGTCCGCCTTCTGTGTTGCAGGCGCGAAATGCGTCGGTCAGGCCTAGGTTCACGATGCAGCGCAGGGCATTGCGGCTTTCCGGCAAAAACAACGCATCGCGTGTCCATTTGTTGGGGGCGTAGACGTCTTCGGGTTCGGGTATCACGTTGTAATCGCCGCCCAATACAAACGCATCTTCGGTTTTCAAAAGAGTGCGTGCATGGGTGTAAAGGCGGCGCATCCAACGCAGTTTGTAATCATACTTGTCACCAGGGGTGGGGTTGCCGTTGGGCAGATAGATACAGCCGAGCCGAACGCCTTGTCCAGTGTCTGAACGCACAATGCCTTCGACATAGCGCGCCTGTTCGTCATCCTCTTCACCGGGCAGGCGGGTGGCTGTGACCTCAATGGGGGTTTTGGATAGAATGGCAACGCCGTTATAAGTTTTTTGGCCCACAACGGCGGCTTCGTACCCGGCGGCGTTGACCTCCATCATCGGAAATTTTTCTTCAACGCCTTTGAGCTCTTGCAGCATCACCACGTCAGGGTTGAATTCACCCAACCACCGGATCAAGTGATCTTGGCGGGCTTTCAAGGAATTGACGTTCCAAGTGGCGATTTTCATAAAGACTCCAAACAGCAAAAAGCCTGCCCAAACACATGCCCAGGGCAGGCCTTCTTGGTAACACGATTCTTAAATCTTCTTAAACCAGGAACCCGTTCTGTGCTAAACGGAAAAAGACGTGCCACACCCACATGTTGATGAGGCATTGGGGTTTTCCATGACGAAATAAGCCCCCATCAGGTCGGTCTTGAAATCAATTGTCGCCCCACCCACGAACGGGATGGAGGTTTCATCCACCACCACCTTGATGCCGTCGCGTTCAAACAAAACGTCATCGTCGTTGACCTTGTCGTCAAGGCTGAAATTGTACTGAAACCCAGAACATCCGCCGCCCGTGATGCCGATGCGCAGCTTCATATCGGGGTTGCCTTCATTTTCGATCAACGCCTTGATGCGTGTCACTGCACCGTCGCCGATTTGCAGGCCGTCTTGGTCA
>Ga0070729_10004301_pt1 | contig 15620 bp, 15 predicted proteins | sample tdDd472_FD_66725 | JGI IMG/M metagenome (GOLD analysis project Ga0070729, IMG submission 66725) | Marine sediment microbial communities from the Atlantic coast under amendment with organic carbon and nitrate - tdDd47.2 | ecosystem: Environmental > Aquatic > Marine > Coastal > Sediment | place...
TTGATTCTGTCTTACGGAGATAGTCAACGACTTCTTGAATAGTGTTAGCATATCCGACAGGGTCATAATAGAGGTATGTTTCCACTAGATTGACCCGTATAGCAGGATTGATAGGGCAGTGTGTATACGATTCTTGTGTTGATAGCACATAATCACGTGCTACTAGTTCCATCGCTCGTTCGAGGTTCTCAAGCTCAAAGATACAGACATGTGCCAACCGCTGTGCGAAAAATAGTATCCAACATGGTTCCGACAATTGTTCTGCGGCAGACCGCCCAGCTTGATACACTTGAAAAGCCACCTCCGGATTAGATTCGCGGAGCATGTCTGCTTGTTGAGCAAAATAAACCAACTGAAGGCGTGGTTGGTCATTATTTTTGAGGGCTTCTTCTATAAATTTTTGCATCCACTCAAAGACAGCCATATATTAATCCAGATGCTATTTTATTTCAGACAAGGCAAATCTATCTGATTGTGATTAGCCATGATTGAGATAATATGTCATATGCTGGAGATGCGTGACAGGATCAATATACTGAATTTGTACATCTGTAGGTACAGAAATATTGATTGGCGCATAATTGAGAATTGCTTTAACACCGGCTTCGACTAGCTGATTCGCCACATCTTGGGCGTATTCAGCAGGGACGGCTAACATAGCAATTTTGATATTATGCTCACGAATTTTATCGTGCATCGTATCCATTGGTAAGACCACGAAGTTGCCGACTTGTGCATTAATTTTGTCAGAATCGGTATCAAAGACACATGCAATCCGAAATCCACGATCTTGGAATCCACGATAGTGAGAAATTGCATTCCCTAAATTACCGGCACCAACAACTGCAACAGGCCACTCTTGATTAACCTGTAAGACTAGGCGTAGTTTCTCGATCAGGTATTTAATCTGGTACCCTGTACCCTGTTTCCCGAACCCCCCAAAATGTGACAAATCCTTACGAATTTGGGCAGAGCTTATATCTAAGCGTTTGCCTAACTCATGGGATGATGTGACATCTTTCCCTTGTTGTTCTAAGCGCGTTAATGCCCTCAAATAGAGGGGTAAGCGTCCAATAACAATATCTGGGATATTATCGGGCGACTTTGCTGACATATGCACATGTATCCCTTTAATTGATTTGTGAAAGATTCAACAATATAATCTTACCATCGCCCCTATTTTAACGCTAGAGAACATATTGGTCACATGATGGCAAAAGCTCTCAAAATAAGGCAATATTGATTGTGCGTTTTATCTATAAATTACAGTAGGATAAATAATAAGTTTGACCGTTTAGTTATATTGCATGAATAGTGGTGTGGTTGTAAGCTATAAGTTAGAGAACGATACAAACCATTGGATAAACTGTAATGACTATGCAAGAGAGTATATCAATTCCACGGAGTCGGGTTTTTGTTTTGAGTGATAGCACATTTGTTGTGCAGTGGGAAGAAAATCGAGTACAAGAATTGTTGAATGGTCGATACCGTGCTTATGATGGCTCTCAATTTGGGAATGCCATAACGGATTTTGAACTGAATCAACTTGTACGCGCAAATGTTGTTGAACATTATGATGCAGAGTTAGTCTCTCTTAGTTCTATGTCTAATATTATGCCTGAGACACCGAGCCGGGTATATTATCTGAATACAATATTGCCCCGTGAGTCGTTAAAGGCTATACAACAAGAATTGGAAACATTGGGATTATCGAATGAATTAACCGCACGATTGCGCCATGACTTTGTCGTGATTTGGAAAAAAGATGGTGCAGCATTTTATCGTTTTGATGATGCTGAGCGAAATCGGGAAAATCTTATTTTAAACTCACCTGAGCTATTTGGGGATACGGTTGTATCATTTGTTGAAATTTTACCCATACGATGAGTTTTACAGGTATCAGTAATTAGTGATAGGTTGAGTGAAATATGCCCAATAAATTACAGAATGACGAACATTCAAACCAAATCGCGCCTGATTTGCGAATTGTTCATGATAGTATGCTAGATGGTCTAGGGCAGTTGGCAGACTACTTTGGGTTTAGTAAGTTAATGGGGCAATTATATGGCACGCTTCTCTTGAGTGATGAACCTCTTAGCCTTGATGATATGATGGAACGCCTTGATATTTCTAAGGCAAGTGTTAGTTTAACAATGCGTTCTTTGGAGCGTATGGGAATGGTTCGTCAAGTTTGGGTACGTGGCAGTGGTGGCCGCCGTAAGTATTATGAAGCAGAAACAGACTTCTGGCAGATATTCTCGAATGTGTTAAGTGGACGCGAAATGCGTGATGTAGAGCGAGCGTTGTCTGTGATGGAGGAAAATCAGGAGCGTATATCTAGTACCATTGATAGTATGTCCAAGGACGAACAAGCACTCGCACAATTGTATTTGGAACGGATTTCACAGATACAGGCGTTGTTCCAGTTTGCTCAATTAATTATGAGTAGTCTGTTAAGCCAAGTTGATAGTATTGATGTGTCGGATGTGTCGGGCGTGGAATTCCAATAGGTTGGTTAGTTTTTGCCCTTGTGTGCATATATGCTGTTGTTTATAATAGCTGTCTAATCAGCGGGGAAGTGGCGGAATTGGCAGACGCGCATGACTTAGGATTATGTCTCCCACGAGGTGAGGGTTCGAGTCCCTCCTTCCTCACTTAGCTGAAGTATCAAAAAGGCGCATCATGCGCCTTTAAATTTTCTGATGGAATTTTTATACACTTGATCATGATTCGGGTGTTAGAATATTAGTAAATCTGCCAAGGATAGTATCTTGAACGTACAAACAGACCGTATTGATAACCACAAAGCACAATTCACCATTGAAATCGAACTTGAAAAATTGGATGAAGCCAAACGTAAAGCTGCTAAGAAAATAGCCAAGCAAGTACGTATTAAAGGGTTTCGTAAAGGTAAAGCACCTTATCGCATTATTTCCCAATATGTTGGTGAAGCTGCTATTCTCGAAGAAGCTGTTGAATTACTTGGGAATGATATTTATAAACATGCACTAGATGAATCTAAAGTTGAGCCATATGGACCTGGTTCGTTAGATGACTTTAAGCTTGACCCTGCACCAACTTTCATATTCAGTGTTCCACTACAACCTGAAGTGGATCTTAAAAATTATGCGGATGTTCGCGTAGATTTTGAAGCTCCTGAAGTTAGTGATGAAGATGTCGAAAAAGCGTTACAACAAATGCGACAACAAGAAGCGGATGTTTCTGAGGAAGAATTTACAGTTGTTGAAGCTGGACATCGGGTGACGTTTGATCTTCATAGTGAATTCAGCGATGGTGAAGAAGCTGATGAAGAGGACGAGGAAGATACCGAAGATGAGTCAGATGCTGATGAAGATACAACCGAAGCTGAAGAAGAACCATATGTTCCGAAAAAAGGCGATAACTTCCTCCATCGTCATGATGTAACCGTTCTCCTTGATGAAGACGAAGAACCTATTATGTCCGGATTTGTTGCTGCACTTGTCGGAGCAGAGATCGAAAAGGAAGCAGAGTTTGAATTAACTGTTCCAGAAGACAACGATGATTTTAAAGACATCGGTGGACGTAAGGTTACCTTCCATGTGACTGTCAAGAAGATTGAAGCAGTGACATTGCCTGATCTTGATGATGACTTTGCTCGTAAAGTGACAGAAGCTGATGGTGATGAACCACTTGATCTAGCTGGATTGCGTAAACGTGTCCGTGCAGATCTTGAAAAAGAAGCTTTACAGACAGCGAAGTCTGAATATGGCGACAAAGTACTTGAGAAAATTGTAGAAGGCGCAGAAATTGCTTTTCCTGAGTTAATGACTGAGGAACGTATCGAGGATATGTTGCGCGATTTGGATCGAAACCTCCAACAACAAGGTATGAATCTGGAAACGTATATGCGTATTACAGGGACAACCAAAGAATCTTTGCAAGATCAATATCGTGATAATGCAATAGAATCTGTTGCGCGGACACTTGTTTTGCGTGAATTGGTGACAGCCCAAAACATCGAAATTGGTGACGTGCAGATCGAAAAACATCTTGATGGTATGATGATGCAATTTGGGGCACAAGGTGATCAGTTCCGTAGTTTAATTGATACACCTCAGATGCGAGAAAACATCCTCAACCAGTTGTTGATGGACAATATCATGACTCAATTGGTTGCAATTGGACGTGGTGAAGATCCGGAAAAAGCTCTTGCCGAACATGAAGCTGAAACGGAAGCCGAAAATGAAAAGGCTCGCCAGCGAATTGAACGGATGATGACTGCTCAAGAAGAAGCTTCTGCCGAGCTTGCTGACGGGGACGAATCCACAACTGACGAAGTCGTCACCGAAGCTGATGATGTAGATGACTCTGAGGAAGAAAATAATACAGATGACAACAGTTCGGATTCTGAATCTGTAGAAGATGCAGACGATCACGAAGACGACTAACTGCATTTACCGTAAATAATTGAGAGGTTAATGGCTGGATATATGAACAACATCCAAAATGTTATTCCAATGGTAATTGAACAAAGTAGCCGCGGTGAACGTGCCTATGATATTTATTCGCTGCTTCTAAAAGAACGCATTGTGTTTGTTGGAACAGGAATTAACGATCAAATTGCGAATTTGATGGTGGCACAGCTATTATTTTTGGAGCGTGAAGGTCCTGAACGTCGTGTCCAGATGTATATCAATTCACCTGGTGGTGGTGTGTATGCCGGTTTGGCGATTTACGATACTATGCAACAAATATCTGCGCCAGTCAGCACTGTAGCAGTTGGGATCACAGCAAGTTTCGGAACAGTTCTGTTAGCGGCGGGTGAACCTGGCTTACGTCTAGCACTACCAAATGCAACTGTTCATATGCACCAACCTCTTGGTGGCGCACAAGGACAGGCTTCTGATATTGTGATTCAAGCTGAAGAAATTGTCCGTCTGAAGAAACGGTTGATTAACATTTTTGTTCATCATACCAAACAACCTGCGGACGAGATTGAGCGCGTTACAGATCGTGATGTATATATGACAGCAGAGGAAGCAACCAAATTTGGATTGATTGATTCTGTTTTGTCTTCCGAAGATAAAGAAGAAGATGAAGGAAAATAATTGTGAGTTACCCAACAACCAATCATCGTTGCTCATTTTGTGGACGTAATCATGATGAAGTTGAGCGACTAATTGCGGGTCCTGATAATGTGTTCATTTGCAACTATTGTGTTGAACTCTGCCATAATTTATTGGCAGATGAAGAATTCAATGAACATTTTGATAATGAATTTGAATTTGAACGCTTGTTGCCCCCGCGTGAAATTATGCAGCGGTTGGACGAGTATGTTATCGGACAGCATTTCGCAAAGCGTGTACTGAGTGTCGCTGTTTATAATCACTATAAACGCATACAAGCGACAAATGAACCACAAGGCGTTGAGTTGGAGAAGAGTAATATTCTGATGGTTGGCCCGACGGGTAGTGGTAAGACACTCCTAGCGCAGACACTGGCACGTATCTTGGATGTTCCGATCTGTATTGCAGATGCGACTGCTCTGACGGAAGCAGGATATGTGGGTGAGGATGTAGAGAATATTCTATTACGTCTGATCCAAGCAGCGGATGGTGATATTGCCCGTGCAGAACGAGGTATCATTTATATTGATGAGATAGACAAGATTTCGCGTAAATCCAATGATAATCCGTCGATTACTCGCGATGTGTCTGGTGAAGGTGTTCAACAAGCGTTATTGAAAATCATTGAAGGTACACTGGCGAATGTTCCACCCCAAGGTGGACGTAAACACCCACATCAAGAATTTTTGCAAATTGACACCCGTAATATCCTCTTTATTGTAGGTGGGACATTTGACGGAATTGAAGATGTAATCAGCAAACGGATTGGCATGAAGGGTCTGATTGGCTTTGGCGCAACAAAAGGTCGTAGCCAAGTAGACTTGACGAATTTGCTCCGTAAGGTATCGCAAGAGGACATGATTAGCCATGGATTGATTCCTGAGATGGTTGGTCGTTTACCTGTTTTGGTTAATCTTGAAACCCTAGAACTAGAAGATTTAGTTCGTATTATGGTTGAGCCTAAGAATGCATTGATTAAACAATACGAACACTTATTATCTTTAGATAATGTGGTGTTGGAATTTGAACCTTCAGCATTACGGGCGGCGGCAGAACTAGCCATTAAACGTGAAACAGGCGCACGTGGTTTACGCTCGATTATCGAAGCAACATTGCTAGATGTAATGTTTGAGATTCCGGGACGGGATGAAATTACGAAGGTTTTGATTGACGCTGATGCGATAAATGGTACTGGAAAACCTAAGATCTTTACGAGCGATGGTTCTATCGTGAAGTTATCAAGTGAGATTAATCCAGCTGCATAGATCGTGGTTTTTATTGTAATGATATAAAAGGTGCCTTGGTCGATTGACTAAGGCATTTTTGCTTTTAGGTGATGGGTAGTAAAAGTACTTCGGCTTTGCCACCCACAAGTTGTTTGAAATTTTGTGCATCTAATGTTGTTGCTTCTTCACCAGATTGCCCCCAATTATAGGGTATGACCCAACGTGGCTTGAGCATATCAACAACTTGAACAGCTTCTTCAACTGATAACCGTCCGTAACCGTCTATCGGTAAAATGATAATATCAGGGTGGAGTAATTCCATTTCTGGAATGATCTGGGTATCGCCAGTATAGTAGATGTCATAGAAATCGACTGAGATGACAAAACCTAGCCCTTGTTCTGATTTTGGATGCCGTGAATCGTTAGGAGAATATGCTGGAATTGCTTTGATGCTGATGTTATCAATCCGCATACTTTGCCATTCACGGATGACGGTTGTATCGGATATTGTTTTGGCGACATTGACATTACCAATGACTTTAGTATTTTCGCCGCGGATTTTTTCGACATCTGCCTGTGAACAATGATCGTAGTGATCATGGCCAATTAAGATCATATCGGGGTGGAAGAGGCTTTTGGCAACACGCCACGGCGCAATATATATTTGTTGTGTTCCTTGGATAACAATACTGCTGTGACCCATCCAGTGAATTTTGTCTATCACAATAACAAATGTCCTTTAATGATGTGAAATAGCTTACGAGAATATGTTAGAATAAGTTGTGTGAATGACTATGCGTCTTTATAATACATATATCTTTCTAGTATAAATCGTTTGTGTTAAGTTTGAAGATTGGGATATTAACATCTTTTCCATAACAGTTCATGTTATGATTTCTATAAATTTTGAACAGTTAAGTATGTAAGAAACTATAGTCGGGGAAAAAAACATGGTTAAATCGCTAAAAAAGATAACATCATCACCACCGCAAACCGAAGAACAGCAAGCATATAACCCACCACCAGTTGACGACGAAGCACCGTGGAATCCTCCTCCTTTGACTAGTTTGGCGGACACAGGGTTATCCAAGCTCAATGTATCGGATTTAATTCTTAAAGTGCTATATAACAGTGGTGATATGTATGGTCATGAAATTTCTGCCCGTCTCAAATTACCATTTACGAGTGTGCTGGATAGTACTGTAGAGTGGTTAAAGCACGAACAGTATATTGATATTGGTGGTGGTGGCGGTATCGGAGAGGTATCCTATCGTTACATCATCACTTCAAAAGGTGTTCAAAAAGCATTAGAGGCGATGGAGCGTACCGCTTATGCTGGTCCTGCACCCGTGCCACTAGATGAATATATTGCATCAACCCACCGTCAGAACCGTACTCAATTATCGGTTAATCGCGAAGATATGATGCACGTTACTGAGAAATTGATTGTCTCTACTGACATGTTGGATAAGTTAGGACCAGCCGTTAACTCTGGTACATCAATTTTCCTCTATGGACCACCGGGGAATGGGAAGACTACACTTTCTGAAGCTGTGGGACGTTTCATTTTGGGTGATGATATGTGGATTCCTTATGCAGTGGATGTTGATGGTCAAGTGATTCAGATTTTTGATGATATTAATCACGAACTATCAGAAAATCAATCACCTGTAAAGTATGGCACAGGTACAATGGCTGACCCGCGCTGGGTGCGTATCAAACGTCCGATGATTATGGTTGGTGGCGAGCTTGAAATGGCTAGCCTTGATCTCATCTATGATTCTGTCAGTAAATTTTATGAAGCGCCATATCAGGTGAAGGCAACAGGCGGTTTGTTCCTGATTGATGATTTTGGACGGCAACAAGTGAGTCCATTGGCATTGCTTAATCGTTGGATTGTCCCGTTGGAAAAGAAGATCGACTTTTTGACCTTGAATAATGGCCGCAAAATCGGTTTACCATTTAGACTCTTGATTGTATTTTCTACCAATCTTGATCCGTCTGATTTGGTTGATGATGCGTTCTTGCGCCGTATTAAATATAAAATTGAGGTTGGTAATCCAACGATGGATCAATTCCGTGAATTATTTGAGTTGATGTGTCGAATTATGAAAGTCCCATTTGATGAGCGTGGACTGGCGTATTTGATTCGTGAATGGTATCAGAAATATGATCGTGATTTGCGTTTTGTACATCCACGAGATATTTTATCGCAATTGTTGGATGCCGCTAGTTATTTAGGTGTTGAGCCACGTATGACCAAGGATCTATTAGATCGTGCGGCTGAGTCATACTTTGTCGAGTTGTAATGTTTAAAGAGACTGATAAATTATACCTGACCCTGTATAATGGGTCAGGACGTTTTATACTCAGATATGACGTATTTTTTCCTATTCTTCTCAACCAAGAGGGAGTGACGGGTGGCTGACAAAAAAGTTGTTGTGATGTCAATGCCTCAAGAAGATGAACAAACTGCAATTTATGATTTGCTTCTCGATATGGATTTAACCGTCCATCGTGCAAGTAGTGGACGTGATACGATTTATCTGATGGAAGATTACGCCCCAGATTTGTTAATCCTTGACCAAAACCTCACTGATATGCATGCTTTTAAATTGTTGATGGAACTTAAAGAGCGTGTCCGTATTAGCAAACTTCCGATACTTGTTATTGCGAACGATCACAAAGTGATACCATTGGAGAATATTTCGACACTGGTTCGCCCCGTTGGGATTCGCCAATTGGAGCAGACAATTACGAGCTTGCTTAAGTCTCATAATGATAAACCTGCGGATTCCTAAACTTAACTGCTTGCTAGTTGTCTGATACTTAGCGATGGTCGTTACAGACCGTTATTAACTGGAAAATAAATGATATTTGTTACTGGTGGTACTGGCTTCCTCGGTAAGCATCTGATTGCAAGTTTATGTCGACAAGGTTTCAGTCTCCGTGTACTAACTCGTACTCCTCATCTTCATACGTGGCTTGAAGATTATGACAATCTTGAGATTATTGGCGGTGATATACGTGATCGTCAACTGATGTTTGATTGTGTTAAAGGTTGCCGTTATGTGATTCATGCAGGTGGTAAGTTTTCCTTTTGGGGTGATGAGCAAGAATTTGAAGATGTTAATGTTAATGGCGCAAAAAATGTCATGGATGCTTGCCGAGAAGCACAAGTTGAGCGTGTGATTCATGTTTCGACAGTAGTTTTGATTGGTACACCGGATCATGATGCTGTTATTGACGAAGATCATCCTGTAAATCCCCAAGACCCTTATCAACGCAGTAAATGGCACGCTGAACAATTGGTGAAGTCATATCATACGGATTACGAGATTCCTGTGATTATTTTACGTCCCGGCGCATTTTATGGTCCGTTAGGTACATATGCGTTCAATCGACTCTTTTTTCTGGATGCGTTGCGCGGATTGATGATTCAGTTGGATGGCGGAAATTATGTGACATTCCCAGTTTATATTGCGGATGTGGTACAGGCGATTCATTTAGCATTGGAAAACGGACAGGAGGGAGAAACCTATAACATTGCAGGCGATTGGATGACCCATAACGAAGTATTTGTGATTATTAAAGAATTATCCGGGATACGATATCCCAAAATTCCTATGCCTAAGCAGATTGTAATTCCGTTTGCACGATTATTAACGCTTATATCAAAGATTACACAACGAGAGCCGTTTTATCCCATCAATTTGCAGTCTGTAATATTTAATAATTGGCGCGTATCGAGTGATAAAGCGCGTTTGGAGCTAGGATTTGTACCGACGGAGTTTTGGGTTGGTGCCAAACGGACAGTAGAATGGTATCAGGCAGGGATGCCAGATGTAATTGAAGAAATGTCATGCCCTTGAGCGACGTGTGATTTTTCATCTTTCATCTACACGCTATACATAATCTCATGTATCCTATTACACTCCTGTTGTTAATAATTGAGGTGAAATCAGCACATGCTGGTTGATGAAGCAAAAATTTTTGTTGCAAGTGGTAAAGGTGGCGATGGAATCGTCGCATTTCGTCGCGAAAAATATGTTCCACTCGGAGGACCTTCGGGAGGGAACGGCGGACGAGGTGGCGATGTTATTTTCAGAGCCGATCCGAATATGAATACGCTGTATTATTTCCGTAAGCAAGTTCACTTTAAAGCACCAGTAGGTGGTAAGGGTGGTTCTAGTAATAAAACTGGAGCAGATGCCGACCCTTTGATTGTGAACGTGCCGGTCGGTACGATTATACGAGATGCCGAAACAGGTGGATTAATAGCAGACCTTGCACGACCTGATGCCGAAGTTATAGTTGCTCATGGTGGACGCGGTGGTAAAGGTAATTCGCATTTTAAATCATCTGCGAACCAAGCACCACGTATTGCTGAAAAGGGTGAGCCAAGTGTTGAACGTTGGATAACGCTTGAGCTAAAGATGATTGCAGATATTGCATTGGTTGGTATGCCGAATGCTGGTAAATCGACGTTGCTATCAGTTGTCAGTAATGCAAAACCAAAGATTGCTGATTATCCCTTTACAACATTAGAACCCAATCTTGGTGCGGTCGTTTACGATAATCTGGATCTGGTATTTGCGGATATCCCGGGATTAATCGAAGGCGCGCATATGGGGATTGGCTTGGGGCATTCCTTTTTGCGTCATATTCAACGAACACGTTTGATTATCCATGTTATAGATGGTTCGGCAGTTGATCCGATTGCGGATTATAATCAGATTTCAGCAGAATTAGCACTATATGATGAGAAATTAGCGGATCGCCCTGAGATTGTCGTTGTCAATAAAATGGATATTGTTGAAGTCCGTGAATATTGGGAATTGATTAAAGAGCAACTTGAAGCACGTGGCGTGAAGCAACCGATGGCGATTTCTGCAATTACACGAGAAAATGTGCCACAATTGGTTCAACGAGTGTTTGAAATGATCTCGCAAATACCTGAGACTGAACTTGATGAAAGTACGGGTATGCCTGTTTATGAGATTGAAGATGAAGATGTTAAGTTTGAAGTAGATGTTCAAGATGGTATCTATTATGTCAGTGGTGAGCGCATTGAACGAGCGGCAGCAATGACATATTGGGATTATGAAGAAGCTGTTTCGCGCTTCCAAAAGACATTAGAAACGTTAGGTGTGTCCGAGGCACTCGAAAAGTCAGGAGTGAAGCCTGGGGACACAGTATTTATTGGCGATTTTGAATTGGAATGGTCTGAGTGAGTTTTAAAAGAATCGGAATTCTAGGGGGGACGTTTGATCCTCCCCAGATGGGGCATTTAATTTTAGCTGAATATACCAAAGAAGCACTGCAAATGGATCATATCTTATTTGTTCCCGTAGCAGATCATCCTGTAAAAAAGGATTCGACACGCTCTCCGATTCATCATCGGTTGGGAATGCTAGATTTGGCAATCGATGATAATGACGCATTTAGTGTGTCACGAGTTGATATTGATCGTGAAGGACCGCATTACTCTGCGGACACCGTCAAAATTATTCAAGATCAATATCCAGAGGCACAATTATTCTTTGTGATGGGTGGTGATAACCTGAGATCATTGCCCTCATGGAAACGAGCCGAAGATTTGTATAAATGTTGTCGTCTAGCAGTAATGAAGCGTGCTGACGAGAATATTGCACCTGATATGCATGATGACATATTGCCGGGATTGTCACAGAAAGTTGATATTGTGGATGTCCCGATGTTGAGTGTATGGTTGTCATCGACACATGTTGTTGATCGCTTGCGTAATAATCTTAGTGTGCGGTATCTTGTGCCTGACCGTGTATTAGATTATATCGCGTCCAATAATCTATATAGATAATAGCTCCCTATGAAACAATTACTCACAATTATCTGTTCTCTTGCGCTTATGTTGATTGGTCTAACCGTTAGTGGACAGAGTAATGATCCTGTGCCGACGTTAGTTCCACCTACACTTGTCCCAACGATTGCCCCTGCCAATACGGATACGTTGTTATCTGAATCTGCTGTGGCAAGCATACAGCAATCGAATGTTTTTCGGGTGGGTATTCTTTATAATGAACCACCCTATGGTGAGTTGAGTGTGCGAGGAGAGATACGCGGATTTGATGCCGAGTTGGCAACACTTATTGCAGAAACATGGGAAGTAGACGTTGAATTCCATCAAGTTACCCGACAAAATGCCCTAGAAATCCTAAATAGAGGGGCTGTAGATGCGATATTTTCGGCATTTATTCACCATCGGTCATATGATACACAACTTGAATTTAGCCAATCCTATCTAATAGGTGAGCAGTCGATGATGGTGTTAGCAGATAATGATGTTGAGGCACCGACTGGATTGATTAATCGTCCAATTGGCTATGTGATTGGTACTCGTGCTGAACAAGCATTACAACACTGGGGTGAAGAGCTGGGTATCCCACTCAATTCTCAATTTTTTGTAACTTTGGATCAGGCATATGTGGCGCTGGCGCAAGGTGAAGTTGATGGTATTGTTGCAGAACAGCAACAACTTTTATGGGTATCCAGAAATCAACCGGAATTAGCACGTTTGTTGGATGATCCCATTGGTATTGAGCCTCATGCGATAGCAGTGCGGCGACAAGATGTTAATATGCGGAATCTTCTGAATAGAACATTACAATTTCTAGCAGAGGATGGTCAGCTTGAGGTTCTATTTACAGAGTATTTTTCCGGTCAGGATTTTCCTGAAGATCTTGTGTACTTATGGAATGAAATTGGCGATAATCCGAAACCTTCACAGTTTGGAACAGATGTTCCCTATCCTCAGCAGTATGCATTGACGCGGGTATTGGATGCAGGCGTTATACGAATTGCTGGGATCACTAACTTGCCGGAGAATCCGACGGAAAGCGATTTACGGATGGATACGCTAAACCGTTCTTTAGCAAATGAAATTGCACGCCGGTGGGGTATATCTGTAGAATTTGTTACCAGTACGCCAGAAATGGGTGTTGATATGGTACGTAATGGTCAAGCAGATTTAGTGATGAGTATTCAACCGGACTGGCGTTTTACAGATGCGGTTGATTTTACGACACCGTATTTGTTACATGGTGATCGGCTAATGGTACCTGCTAATTCAAATATAGAGGGATTTAATGAATTGCGGGGACAGTGGATCGCTGTCATGATCGGAGATGATACCGCGCAGGATCGTGCTCAAGCATGGGCTGATAGCATCAATGCAACCGTGAATTTCTATCAGACACTAGAATCAGATGCGGCGTTGACGATTTTAGAAGAAGATAATGCTGATGTGATTTATGCTAATAGTTTATCGTTGATCCCCCATTTGGAAGCCAGTCCAAATGCGTTACGGTTGACAGATCGTTGGTATAGTCGTTCATATTATGGTATTGGTGTACCGCGTAACGATATTGATTTCCGATTACTGGTTGATTACACGATACAAGAATTGATTACAGACGGCACTTTGGAGCGATTATCTAGCTCACTTATATTGTCGGATGAATTACCTCAGTTTGATATTTGGCCCGGTGACTCAAGTTATATGGGTGTTAATTTGTTGCCTTAACAGGTTTGCGTTGATTTGCGATGACCAATAGCACACCCATTAAAATGACGATACCCCCTAACATTTGTAGTATCGTTGGGATTTCTGCAAAAAGGAACAATGCCCAAATTGCGCTCATAATGGGTACTGATTGCCCTGTCACACTTAATGTGGTTGGTGGTAAGAATTTCAGCGCATAATTCAGTGCACCATGTCCGATGATTTGTGAAAGAACTGTCAAGACTAATATCCAGAAGTAACCTTCAATATCGTAACCCAATATCGGTACACGATTGATTATTAAAACAAATAGAGTAACCACCGAGCCGCTAGTATAAACCAACCAAATATACGGTGCAAATGATACCGTTTTGCGAATTGTACGCCCTATTGTTAAGTACATCGACGCACCAACCGCACTAATTAAAGCAAGAATGACACCAAGGGTTGAGTTTCCATTTTCTACGATGGATGCCTCACCAGATGTGGCTAGGGCAATAATTACCCCGCCAACAAATGCAATTATTATACCTATCCAAATCATCCGATTGAGCCGTGACTTTAAAACACTGACTTCCAATATAGCAACCCATATTGGACTTGTCCCAACAAGGACTTGATTGATTAAGACGCTTATGTGCTGCAAAGATGTGGTCATAGCTATTAGATTAATACCAAACATTGTGCCAGCTAGTATAGCTAACATGAGATTATGCTGTGATATTTTTAGTATTTCGTGCTTATATCGTGACCACACGAAGGGCGTAAATGCTATTGATGCTAGAACCATTCGTAACGATACGATTAGGTCGGGTGGCATATTATATTGAAAAGCGAAGCGAACACAGATTGGTCCAAATGACCATGCCAATACAGAAATGGCTACGATGATATAGATTTGATATGGCTTGGGCTCTGCAGTATTTAGGTTCACTTATTCCTCTTGTCTAATTGACTGACCTTGCCACGGCTTGCGAGCAATACACCACATATGATGATCACGCTACCGAGGATTTGCTGTGGTGGTGGGATTTCTATGAAGATGATTAGTGCAAGAATTGCACTACCGATGGGTTCGAGCTGGGTGAACATGCTGACAAACGTAGCAGGAAAATACTCCAATACATAATTGAGTGATGAATGTCCGATAAGCTGGGGTACAAGTCCCATTAATAGGAGTACGAGATAGCCTTCAAAGCGGTAGCCTGTGATTGGGGTGGTGGTTGCTATAAGGGCTATGCTGATCACTATCGCGGCTGTGCTGTAAACTAACCAGATGTAGGGAATGACAGGTAATTTGGAACGGAGTGATCGTCCAATCAACATATAGACGGAGACAGTAACGGCACCGATCCATGATAAAAACGCGCCGATAAGTGTTTTATCCTGCCCAGTGGTGAATGAGGTTGTGTCTGTTTGGAGAGGTATCCCAATAAAAATCCCGCCTAATAATGCGATTCCAAGCCCAATGATGACCAATTGTGATAAGCGGACTCTTAAGAATATGACTTCTAAAATTGCGACCCATATCGGCCCTGTGGTGACAATTACGACGCTGACAAGAACGGTTGTGTACTGTAATGATGATACCCACGCAATAAAATGAAGGGCTAAGAACAAGCCTGATAATGCAGCGAGACCTAACTCCGTGCGGGTTATGTTGCGGATATGCGATTGGTATCGCCTGATTATGATGGGGGTGAGGATAATTGTTGCGACGAATAATCTAGCCCCTGCTATTAAGAG
>Ga0070729_10004304_pt1 | contig 15618 bp, 15 predicted proteins | sample tdDd472_FD_66725 | JGI IMG/M metagenome (GOLD analysis project Ga0070729, IMG submission 66725) | Marine sediment microbial communities from the Atlantic coast under amendment with organic carbon and nitrate - tdDd47.2 | ecosystem: Environmental > Aquatic > Marine > Coastal > Sediment | place...
GCGTCAGATCGCCGAGCTGCCGGCGCGCCACCTCGGCGCTGCGGGTCAGGATGGCGACCCGCGCCGCGATATCGCGGCCATGCAGCGAGAGTTCGTGCTCGTTCAGCGCGAGCAGGTCCGCCCACGCCTCGGTCTGCGAGAAGAGGCGCCCGAGGGACGCGATGGCGCCGGGGTGCGCCGGGGCGAGGTCCAGCAGCCGCTGCCACGCCGCGATCGCCGCGCCGACGTCGCGCAGGCGCGCCTCGGCCACGTCGCCCGCCTGCTCGAGCAGGTATAGACGCTCGCGCTCGGTCGCCAGCGCGTCGACGGACGCCATGAGGTGGTCGTAGAGGTCCTGCCAGCGGAACTGCTCGGCGAGCAACCGCGCGAGCCGGCGCACCGCCGGCAGGTGCGCCTTCAGCGCGATCGCCGCCCGCAGGTGGCGCTCGGCGGCGGTCGGCTCGTGCAGCTCGAGCAGGTACACCTCGGCGAGGCGATCGTGCAGCCGCAGCCGCTCGCTCTCGTGCGTCTCCAGCGCGAGCTCGTCTTCGGTGAGCTCGGCCAGCGCGTTCCACAGCCCGCGGCGGTGGTAGATCGCGCCGAGCACCCGCATCGCCGGGCGGTACATCGGCGCCTCGGCGAGGGCCTCGCGCGCGAGCTCGATCGCCGCGTCCGACATCCCCAGCTCATGATCGAACCGCGTCGCCATCTGCGTCAGCAGGTCGGCGCGCTCGATGCCCGACGCCGCGAAATCGAGGCTCGCGCCCAGCGCATCGACGAAGTCATCGACGAGCACGTTGCCGTGCGACGAGCGGGCCATCGCCAGGAAGGCGCCCGCCGCCGCGGGTGAGGTGGTGCCGCCCTTCATCGCCTCGCCGAGCACCTGCAGGGCGCCGGCGCGATCGTCGAGGCGGTGGGCCCGCAGCCGCGCGAGCGCGTACTGCCACACCCCGCGCACGGTCGGATCAGCGTGCTCGGCGACGAAGGCCGAGGTCAGCGCCTCGGCGCTCGCCGCGTCGCCCCGGTCGAGGGCCGACCGCACGAGCGGACGCAGCGCGTGCGGCGTCGGCTCGAGTTCGAACGCCGCCATGTACCAGTCGTCGGGGCGCACGCGACCGGCGCCGTAGCGCTCCGCGGCGACCGCCGTGCGCAGCGCCGCGGTCGAGGCTGCGGCCTCGCGCGCCTCCGTGCCGAGCAGCGCCAGTTCGTTCCACCGCTGCACCCGCACGCGCAGCGCCTCGTCGCCCCGCCCCGACGCGACGAGCGCGTCTTCGAGCGTCGCCCGGTACAACGCCGTGATCTCGGCGGGGCACCGCGGCACCAGCTCGGCGAGCTCGGCGAGCAGCTCGAGGGTCTCGCGCAGCGGCGCGCCGCCCGCGAGCAGCACCCGCGCCAGCCCGACGCCGGCGAGCAGACGACGGCCGACCTCGGGCGCCGCCTGCATCTCGTCTTCCCACGCCGCGGCGACGTGATCCCGGTGCCCCGCGGCGCGCGCGATGCGGCGCAGCCCGGCGAAGGCGCGGGCGTCGGCGTCGCCGTGCTCCGACGCGTCGCGGAACCAGGCCCGCGCACGCTCGGCGTCATCGGCGCCGAACTCGGCCGCTTCGCCCGCACGGGCCAGTAGCACGCCAGCGCCGGGGGTCGCCCCCAGCATCCACGCGTCCCGAACCTGCGACTGCATGAACGCTTCGAGAAACGCGCGAGACCGGCGCGTGTCGGACGCCGAGGCGATCACCGACGCGCGGCGCTCGTGGTCTTCGGCAGGGATCAGGTCGTTCAGGCTCATCGCGCGTCCTCGTGCGGAGGTTCAGCGGCCAAAGGTCCGATCGTCGGGATCGGGCGAAAACAGTTCCGACTCCGTCGCCGACATCTCGGCGAGGCGTTCACGGCGGCTCTTTGAGCGGCGGCGCCACGCCATCAGGGCGAGCACCATCGCGACGCCCCACGCCGCCCCGCCCCCGACGCCGATCGGCGCCCAGGTGTATCGGGTGCGTGCGGCGGACTCCCACGCTTCGAGCGCGGTGCTCAGCGGGGTCTCGGTCACGGTGACGAACGCGCGCTGAAACGACACGTCGTCCGTCCGCATCGTGGTCATGACGTCGCGCCACACGTCCTCGCCGTACGTCTGACGCATCCAGCGCACGACGTGAAAGCTCTGCGCGTACGCGAGGTCGACCGCGGCGCCGGTGCTCGGGTAGCGCTCGGCGAGCTCGTCCATGTCGACGAAGCCCCCCGAGATGCCCGCCTGGATCATGAGCGACGCGCGCTCCATCGACCACTGCTCGGCGGTGTAGAGCGCGAACCCCTCGTTGAACCAGCGCGGCACCGAGCGGTCGCCGGTGGCCAGCGCGACGGCGACGTGGGCCATCTCGTGCTCGAGGGTCGCTTCCCACTCCGGGTTGCCCGGCGCGAGCAGGATGACCCGACGCGACGGGATGGCGAGGCCCGCCGCCCATTCCGGCGGGCGAGACGGCACATCCTCGCGTTCGAACCAGTCATCGAAGGCGTGCTCGATGTGCACGCGGATCGTCGCGCCGCTCGGCGCGCCGCTGGCCGCGGCGACCGACGGCCACTCTGACGCGACCACCTCGGACGCCTCGGTGGCGAACCGGCCCATGCCGTCGGCAGCGTCGACGATGAAGTCGGTGCCCTCGGACGCCAGCTCGATGGGCTCGGTGCGGGCGACAGCGACGCTCGCGAAGGCGAGCACCAGCAGCGCGACGAGGCTCTGCACGAGACGACGCATCATGACGCAACCTCACCGAGCCGGGCCGCCGCTTCGTCGACGCCGATGCCCTGCACGACGACCGCCTTGCGCCGCCCGCTCGTCCCCGACGCGATGGTCACGTCGCCCTTCGAGACGCCGAGCCAGCTCGCGAACGCCTTCACGATCGCCTGATTCGCGGCGCCGTCCACCGGAGGCGCAGCGACGCGCATCTTGAGGCGCCCGTCGTGCTCGCCGACCAGCTGCGTCCGCGCCGCGCGAGGCGCCACGTACACGTCGATCCGAACGGCGCCGTCCGCCGTATGCAGCCAGCCGGGCGTCGTCATGCGTCGTCCTCGAGCGAGCGCGAGCGGCCCGCGGCGGCGCGAACGGCGGCGATCATGCCCGCGCGAACGCCGGCGGATTCCATCGCGGCGAGCGCCTCGATCGTCGTACCACCGGGCGACGCGACGGCGTCCTTCAGCTCGGCGGGGCTGCCCTCGTGCTGCACGAGCAGCTCGGCGGCGCCGCGCAGCATGGCGGCCGCGGTCGTGCGCGCCGCCGCGCGGGTCATCCCCTCGGCGACGGCGCCGTCGGCGAGCGCCTCAGCGATGGCGAAGACGTAGGCCGGGCCGCTGCCAGCGAGGCCAATGAACGCGTGCATGTCGGACTCGCGGGCGAGGCGCACCGTCGAGCCCACCGCGCCGAAGACGACCTCGGCGGTCTCGACCGCGGCGGTGGGCGTGCCCGGGTCGGCGACGACCCCGGTCATCCCGGCACCGACAGCCGCCGGGGTGTTCGGCATCACACGCACGACCGCGCCAGCGACCCGACCCCAGGACGCCCGCAGGGCAGCGAGCGGCACGCCCGCGGCGACACTGATCGCGACGTCCACCTCGGCGTCGCCGACCTGGTCGGACAGCCCGGCAATCATCCAGGGCTTCACGGCCAGCACGAGCACGTCGGACCGGGCCGCGAGGTCGGCCACCGACCGCGCCCGCTGCCCGGCAAAGCCTTCGAACGCCGCGTCGCGCACGTCGTACGCGAGCACGAACTCGGCGGGCACGAGGCCCGACCGCACGAGGCCGTCGGCGATCGCGCGCCCCATATTGCCAAGGCCGAGCAGGCCGACCGTGCGTCCAGCGAGAGGCGTCATGCGTACGTCCGGGATCCAAAGATGGCAGTGCCGATGCGAACGAGGGTCGCGCCCTCTTCGATCGCGACCTCGGCGTCCCCCGACATCCCCATCGAGAGGTGCGTGAGCGACGCGGCGGCCGCGGCGTCGACCGCAGCGAGGCGGTCCTGCTCGGCATCACGAATGCGGCGCAGGCCGGCGAACGACGGGCGGGCCTCTTCGGGGGTCGACCCGAACGGCGCCATCGTCATGAATCCGGCGCAGCGCACCTGCGGGGTGTCGCGAATCACGTCGACGAGCGCGCTGACGTCGGCGGGCTCGCACCCGGACTTCGACGCCTCGCCGCTCACGTTCACCTGCACGAGCAGGTCGAGGGTGCGCCCCTCGGGCACCCGCTTCGCGAGGGCTCGGACGATCTTCGCGCGGTCGATGCTGTGCACGACGTGCGCGTCCGGGGCGACCATCGTCACCTTGTTCGACTGCAGGTGGCCGATGAAGTGCCACGTGACGTCGTGCACCTCGGCGGCCTTGTCGCGAAACTCGGGCGCGTACGACTCGCCGAAGTCCCGAACGCCGAGCTCTCTCGCCTCGAGCAGCAGCTCGACCGGGTGCGTCTTCGAGACGGCAACGAGGGTCACGTCACCGGGGTCGCGACCCGCGCGCTGACAGGCGAGCGCCACCCGTTCACGCTGGACTTCGATGCGTTCGGCGAGGGCCGTCATTTCGCGCCCCCGAACGGCAGCCGGCCGAGCGCGCCGGCGTCGCGCAGGGTCTGCACGATGTCACCGACCGGCAGCCCGACCACGTTCGACCAGTCGCCGACGATGTGATCGACGAAGAGCGAGGCGCGGCCCTGAATGCCGTACGCGCCGGCCTTGTCGAGGGGCTCGCCGGTCGCGACGTAGTGCGCGATGTCGTCGTCGGACAGCGTGCGGAACGCGACCCGCGTGGTCGTGCGTCCGTACCGCGGCTCGAACGCACCCGTCGGGGACCAGATCGCCCAGCCGGTGGTCACGCGGTGCTCGACGCCGGACAGGCGCCCCAGCATGCGGACGGCATCGGCGGCGTCGGTCGGCTTGCCGAGGACCTCGTCGTCCATCCAGACGACGGTGTCGGCGGCGATGCCCGCGACGACCTCGTGATCCGCGCCCGGGCCTGCCGCGATGGACGCTTCGGCCTTGCACCGCGCGATCCGCTCGGCCGCGTCATCGCCCCGCTCGCCCTCGACGAGAGATTCGTCGACATCGACCGGAGCCACCTCGACCGAGAACCCGACGAGCTCGAGCAGGGATCGGCGGCGGGGCGATGCGCTGGCGAGCAGGAGGTGAAACACGTGCGTCCGTTGGCGAGGGCGCTTGGGGCGCCGCGGTGTGCGGTGCACCGCCGCAACCTGCCGCAACACACCGCTGACGACGGTAGGTGCGCACCCGGGGGCGGTCAAAATTCGGGCGCGCGCGAGGGGCGCGAAGGCGGCGCCCCGGCCACACGCCCCACGGATCCGAACGCGACCCGCAGAATCTCCTGTTTTCACCGAACACTTGACCCGGGTGCGCCCGTTCAGTAGCAACAGATGTGCAGGCCTGCATCCGCACCGTCTGCATCTTCGCCGACCGCCCCTCACGACGTGGAGCCGACCGATGCGCGGGCTGACCGACCGACAGCGCCAGGTGCTCGAATTCATCGCACAATCGATCACGGACACCGGCTACCCGCCGACGATTCGCGAGATCGGTCACGCGTTGGAGATCCGCTCGACGAACGGGGTGAACGACCACCTTCGCGCGCTCGAGCGCAAGGGCTTCATCGAGCGCGGCAACGCGAAGTCGCGGGCGATCCAGGTGACGCCCCAGGGCGAGGGGGAGCTGGGCTACCAGCCGACCGCGCCGTCCGGCGGATCCTTCGACGAGTCGCTGTCCGTGCCCGTGCTCGGGCGCATCGCGGCGGGTACGCCGATCGAGGCCATCGAGCAGAGCGACGAGCACGTGCGCATCGACCCGAGCCTGCTCGGCCGGGCCCAGGGTGCCGATGTCTTCGCCCTGCGCGTCGAGGGCGAGTCGATGATCGGCGACGGCATCCTCGACGGCGACCTCATCTTCGTGCGTCGACAGGCGGACGCCCGCCGCGGCGAGATGGTGGCGGTCTGGGTCGACGGGTCGGCGACCGTGAAGCGGTACTACCGCGACGGCGACACGATCCGCCTCGAACCGTCGAACCCGGCGATGGACCCGATCTTCGTGCACGCGGCAGACGCGCGCGAGACCGCTGTCCTCGGCAAGGTCATCGGCGTGTACCGCGAGCTCTGAGCCGCGGCGCACGACCGACCACCCACGAGGGCCACTCCGGGTGCGCCCTGCGCGAGCCTCGTCTCGCAGATGCGGTATTGACGACCTCGGCAGGTCCCACCACTTCTGTGGGGCGCGAGGACCCCGGTATCACCGTAGGATCCGAGGCTCCACGCCCCCTCGAATCGGCCGCCATTCGGGCCCCGGGTGCCGTTGACACCGCTCGCGAGCGCGTGCTACTCGCTCCCGGACTCTACGCGGCCCCGAATCGCGCCCCCCGGGTTCGAGCGATTCGTCTTCTGGAGCACCGATGGTCGATTACGTAGCCATTCTGACGCTCTTCGTGTTCGGCGGCGCCATGTGCGCCGTCATCGTCGCCCTCAGCGTCTTCTTCGGGCCCAACAACCCGTCGAAGTGGAAGCAGGAGGCGTACGAGTCCGGCTCCGAGCCGTTGCACGACGCGAAGCTCCGGATGGACATCAAGTTCTACATGGTGGCCATCTCGTTCATCATGTTCGACGTCGAAGCCGTGTTTCTGCTGCCGTGGGCCATCGCTGGCCGCGATCTCGGCGCGTACGGCTTCGTCGCCGCTATGGTCTTCGTCCTCGTCCTCGTGGCCGGTCTGGTCTACGAGTGGCAGAAGGGAGGTCTCGAATGGGAGTAGAGCGCGCCCTACCCGGGTTCGTCACGTCGCAGCTTTCGACCGCCGTCAACTGGGCGCGAAAGTTCAGCCTCTTTCAGTACCCCTTCGTCACGGCGTGCTGTGGCATGGAGTACATGGCCACGGCGTGCAACCGGTACGACATCAGCCGGTTCGGCGCCGAGATCCCGCGGTTCTCGCCTCGTCAGGCGGACCTGCTGTGGGTTGTCGGCACCGTGAACCACAAGCTCGCCCCCTTCCTCGCGCGCATCTACGACCAGGTGAGTGACCCCAAGTGGGTCATCTCGTTCGGCGTCTGCGCCTCGACCGGCGGCTTCTACGACAACTACGCGACCGTGCAGGGCATCGACAAGATCGTGCCCGTCGACGTGTACATCCCCGGTTGCCCCCCTCGGCCCGAGCAGGTGCTCGACGCCCTCGTCATGCTGCAGGAGAAGATCCAGCGCGAAGACTGGGACGAGCACTACGACAAGGCCGCCATGATGGATACGCCGGCATGAGCAAGAAGGCCCTCAAGCTCGTCACGAAGAAGTTCAAGAAGTCGATCATCGATACGCACGATCGCTTCGGCAATCACACGGCAATCGTCGACAAGGCGGCCATTCGTGACATCTGCCTCTTCTGCCGCGACGACGAGAAGCTGAAGTTCGACCTGATGGCGGACCTCACGGCGGTCGATTACCTGCAGCGCGAGCCCCGGTTCGAGGTCGTGTACAACCTGTACTCGATCGAGCTGAAGCACCGCCTGCGTCTGCGCGCTCCCATCGCGGAGGGCGACGAGACCATCGACACCGTGTGCGACATCTGGCGTGCGGCCAACTGGGCCGAGCGCGAGGTGTGGGACATGTACGGCATCAAGTTCGAGGGCCACCCGGACCTGCGCCGCATCCTCATGTACGAGGAGTTCGAGGGCCACCCGCTCCGCAAGGACTACCCGATCCAACAGAGCCAGCCCCGCATGGACCTGCTGCGCGCCGAACGCGACGCCGTCGAGGAGTACAAGACGTACTTCGTCGGCCGCGGCCGGACCGCCGACTCGAAGTGATTCTGCATCCCACCGTCGACGCCTCGCGCGTCGGCCGAGGAGACCCGTCATGAACCAGCAGCGAAGCCTCGCCGCCCTCGAGCAGGACCCCGCCGTCGGGCAGCACGAGGACGTGATGGTCCTCAACATGGGGCCCAGCCACCCGGCGATGCACGGCACCGTGCGCATGGTCCTCACCCTCGACGGTGAGACCGTCGTGAAGTGCGACCCCGAGATCGGCTACCTGCACCGCGGCTTCGCCAAGCAGTGCGAGGTCGCGACGTGGACCCAGGTGTTCCCCTACACGGACCGCCTGAACTACGTGTCGCCGATCCTGAACAACCTCGGGTACGCCCACGCCGTCGAGCAGATGCTCGAGCTCGAGCTCCCCGCCCGGTGCAACTACGTGCGCACCGTGATGGGCGAAGTCTCGCGCATCTGCGACCACTTCACCGCGATCGGCGCTGGCGCGCTCGAGCTCGGTGCGATGAGCGCCTTCCTCTACGCCATCGAGGCGCGCGACCTCATCTGGGACCTCGTCGAAGAGGTCACCGGCGCGCGACTCACGATCTCGTACGCGCGCATCGGCGGGCTCAAGTACGACCTCACCGACGACTTCGAAGAGCGCTGGGCCTCGATCGAGCCGCGTCTGTACGAGACGCTCAAGATTGTCGACCAGCTCGCCACGAAGAACCGCGTCTTCATGGACCGGATGGAAGGCACCGGCGCCATCAGCGCCGAAGACGCCATCTCGTACGGCTTCACCGGCCCGTGCCTGCGGTCCGCCGGTGTGGCCTACGACATCCGCAAGGACGCGCCCTACTTCGCGTACGGCGAGGTGGACTTCGAAGTCCCCGTCGGCACGAAGGGCGACAACTACGACCGGTACCTCGTCCGCATGGCCGAGGTCGAGCAGAGCATCCGCATCATCCGGCAGTGCCTGCGCAACATGCCGGACGGCGCGATCATGGTGGACGACCCGCACGTGGCCCTGCCCGAGAAGGACGTCGTCTACAACTCGATCGAAGGCATGATCAATCACTTCAAGATCATCTTCGAGGGCATCCAGGTGCCCGCCGGCGAGATCTACAGCGCGACCGAAGCCGGCAACGGCGAGCTCGGCTTCTACATCGTGTCCAACGGCACGGGACAGCCGTGGCGCCTGCGCGTGCGGCCGCCCTGCTTCTACATGATGGGCGGCATCGACCGCATGCTCGAGGGCGCGATGATCGCTGACATCATCCCGACCTTCGACACGATCAACATGATCGGCGGCGAAATCGACCGCTGATTCGACCCCCGCGCACTCACGGTAAGGCGACGCATGCCCACCCTGACGATCAACGGCAAAGAGGTCACGGTCCCCCGTGGCACTCCCGTCATTCGCGCCGCGGCGATGCTGGGGTTCAACATCCCCCACTTCTGCTACCACCCGGCGCTCTCGGCCCCGGCGAACTGCCGGATGTGCCTCGTCGAGATCGAGCGCGCTCGCAAGCTCGAGCCCGCCTGCTACGCCAAGTGCGGCGACGGCATGGTCGTGCACACCGAGAGCGAGAAGGTGAAGGTCGCGCGCCGCGCGGTGCTCGAGTTCATCCTCGTGAACCACCCGGTCGACTGCCCGATCTGCGACCAGGCCGGCGAGTGCAAGCTCCAGGACTACTACATGGCGTACGACGCTGAGCCGTCGCGCCTGCGTACGTCCAAGGTGGGCAAGTCCAAGGTGTTCCCGATCGGTCCGCACGTCGTCTACGACGGCGAGCGCTGCATCCTGTGCACCCGCTGCGTGCGCTTCTGCGACCAGATCACCGGCACCAGCGAGCTGGCGGTCGTGCAGCGCGGCGACGACTCGACGATCGGGACCTTCCCCGGTCGCGAGCTCGACAACGCGTACTCGATGAACGTCACCGACATCTGCCCCGTCGGCGCGCTGACGACCCGGGACTTCCGGTTCAAGTGCCGCGTGTGGCTCCTGTCGAGCACCGACTCCATCTGCACCGGCTGCTCGCGCGGCTGCAACGTGCACCTCGAGCACTTCCAGGGCGAGGTCCAGCGGTACCGTCCGCGGTTCAACCCCGAGGTGAACGAGTACTGGATGTGTGACGAGGGCCGGCTCTCGTACAAGCAGATCCACGCCCGTCGCAACGTCACCCTTCGCGTGGGCGACAAGTCCGACCTCGGCTGGCCCCGCAGCGCCCGCACCTTTGGCGCGCTCGCGAAGGACCGCATCGGCGCCGGTGGCGATGGGGTCGCGTTCGTCGCGTCGCCCCTCGCGACCACCGAAGGCCTCTACGCCGGTCGCAAGTATGCCGAGACGGTGCTGGGCGCGAAGCGGTTCTACGTCGGCGGTCGCGCCGACGGTGACGCGGATGCCTTCCTCATCCGCGCCGACAAGAACCCGAACCGGGCCGGCGTCACGGCCGTGTTCGGCGAGCTGCCCGGTGTCGACGCGCTGCTCGACGACATGGCCGCGGGCCGCGTCCGCGCGCTGTGGCTCATGGGCACCGAGCTGGCGTTCGACGACGCCCAGCGCGCCCGCTTCACCGAGCTCGTGCAGAAGCTGGACCTCTTCGTCGTGCAGTCGCTGCACGACGACGCGCTCCTCGCGCACGCCGACGCGGTGTTCCCCGCCGCGTCGCACGCCGAGCTCGAGGGCACCTACATCAACGAACAGGGTCACGTGCAGCAGGTCTACAAGGCCCTGGAGCCCGAAGGCCCGAGCCGCTCGGACGCCGAGATCTTCATCCGTCTGGCGAAGGGAGCGGACCAGCCGTTCGCCTTCACCGACGTTGACGGCATTCGGGCCGAATTGTACGACTCCGGCGCCGAAGCCTGACCCGCCACGCGGGCCGGTCTGACTGGCCGCACGCCCTGCCGACCGAGAGCACATCGTGCTGATCGAGCTCCTCATCATCCTCGCGAAGATCGGCGTCGTCATCCTCGCGTTCGCGTTCCCCATCGGGTCGTTGATGACCCTGCTGGGCGACCGCAAGCAGTCGTCGATGATCCAGAACCGCGTCGGCCCCAACCGCGCGCGCCTGCCGTTCATCAACCTGCCCCTGCTCGGCATTCCGCACTTCATCGCGGACGGCATCAAGATGATCCTCAAGGAGGACATCATCCCGGATGGCGCCGACAAGTTCTGGCACAACATGGCGCCGGCGCTATCGATCTTCCCGGCCATCGCGCTGTGGGCGACGATCCCGTTCGCGGGCCTGTACTGCACCGGCGACGTGGGCGCCGGCTTCGTCGATGGGTTCTACCAGGACACCTGCTCGGCGGCCGAGAAGAACTACTTCAGCATCGCGAACCTCGACGCGGGCCTGCTCTACATCTTCGCCATCTCGGCGATCTCGGTGTACGGCGCCGCGATCGCGGGTTGGGCCTCGAACTCGAAGTACGGCCTCCTCGGCGGCGTCCGGACGAGCGCTCAGATGATCTCGTACGAGGTCTCGATGGCGCTCTCGATCACCGGCCTGCTGCTGATCTACGGCACGCTGAACCTCAACGAGATGGCCGCCATGCAGGGCCACCTCATCTGGGGCTGGCTGCCGATGTGGGGCATCGTGGTGCAGCCGGTCGCGTTCTTCATGTTCCTCACCATCATGATGGCCGAGACGAAGCGCGCGCCGTTCAACGTGCCCGAAGCCGAGTCCGAGCTCGTCGCCGGCTACTTCACCGAGTTCAGCTCGATGAAGTTCGGCGTGATTCAGCTCGCCGAGTACGTCGCGACCGTGTTCGTCGGCGCCCTCGTCGCCACGCTCTTCCTGGGCGGCTGGCAGGTGCCCTTCCTCTTCGCGGACGGGTTCCACTTCGGCACGGACGGCGTCGTCGACATCGCCATGCCGTATTGGCTGGTCATCCTGCTGCGCGTCGGCGCCTTCTCGGTGAAGACCCTGTTCATCCTGTGGCTGCAGTTCATGCTGCGCTGGACGCTGCCGATGTTCCGGTACGACCAGATCATGAACCTCGGCTGGAAGATCATGCTGCCCCTGTCGATCGCCAACCTCTTCGTGACCGCGTTCATCATGTTCGTCGTCATCGGATGAGGTTGCGCGGGCCCTCAGCTCGCACCACTCTGACGGGGCTCGCCCCTCTGCCCTCGGGACGCCATGCCCGCCACTGTCGTCACTGTGAACCGGCCCGAACGCACCCTCTGGGTGCGCGCGTACCTCCCCGAGATCGCGCGTGGGCTGTCGATCACGACGAAGCAGTTCTTCAAGAACCTGTTCACGAAGAAGGACGTCGTCACCATCCAGTACCCGGACGTGAAGCGGGAGTATCCCGCCCGCTACCGGGGCCTGCATCGCCTCACGTGGCGGGACGACGGCCAGGTGCGCTGCGTCGCGTGCATGTGCTGCTCGACGATCTGCCCGGCGAACTGCATCCACATCGAAGCCGCCGAGCACGAGGACCCGTCCATCGAGAAGTACCCGGCCAGCTTCGTCATCGACGAGCTGCGGTGCATCGTGTGCGGTCTGTGCGTCGAGGCGTGCCCGTGTGACGCCATCCGGATGGACTCCGGCATCCACGCGCACCCGTACTACGAGCGCGACAAGGCCTTCCTGGACAAGGACGCGCTGCTGGCGCTGGGCACGGCGAGTACCGCCGTTCAGGGCGGCGCCAACAAGGGCGCAGCCGGCGGCCACCACTGATCGACGTGTCGGCCCCCGCTCCCGAACCGGATCCCGCCGCGCCCGTGACGTCCCCGTCGCGGGCGCAGCGCGTTGCGGGCATCGTCGGACTCGTCGTCCTCGTGCTTGCCGCGGGGGTGTCGGTGTTCGTGCAGACGTGGGACGCCCGGCGCATGCCCTCGGCCGACGTCGCCCGCGCCGCGAACGCGGTGATTGCCGACGGGTTCCGTGACGGCGACGTCGTCCGCGCCGAGCCCTGGTGGTTCGATGACGCGCGGCTCGGTCTCCCCGGGGTGCCCTTCCTGATGTCCCGCGACATCGACCCCTGGGACCTGCCCCTGCACACCCGACTGTGGATCACCGCTCCACGGACCCACGACGACGAGGCCGACCGGGCGATCGCCGCCATCGAGGCGCCCGAGACCGCGTACGACGAGCGCGGCTGGCGCGTGGTCGTCGGCCCGGTCGCCACCGACGACGTCGTGCACGCCGACGCGTGGCGCGACCTCGACGACGCGGTCGTCACGCGGGTCGGCGCGAACGGGCGCGAGCGTCGCTGCGACACGTGGCTGCAGTCCGCGTGGCACTGCGGGCGCTTCGATCAGTACCTCTACGTCGGTCGCGCAGACCGCGAGCTCGACGACAGCTACCAGCGGTGCGTGTCGGCGAACGCCCTGCCCGACGGCGACCGCTGGCGGATCGAGTGGGCCGACGTGCCGCTCGGCGAGCAGCTCCGCCTTCGCGCCGCGAACACGATGTGGGCTGTCCGCCACACCCGCGGCGCCCCGGTGCACTTTCGGCTCTCGCTCGACGGTACGATCGTCGCCGAGCGCGCGTTCGAGATCGACGAGCTGCCGGTGCACGAGGTGACGTTCGACACCGCTGGACGCACCGGCTCCGTCGGCGACGTGCAGGTCGAGATCCACACCGAAGACCACCTGGACCGGTACTTCTGCTTTCGATGGCAGACCGTGTCCCCCCGCTGACTCCCCCCGCTTCGGCGCCGAGGTCGCGTTGACACTCCAACGCCGCGCGTCGTAGCATCGCCCCGTCTCGTAGCCCGCCGGTGACTGCATGAGCGAGAACCAACGCCTCGGTCGCTACGTCCTCGAGCGCAAGCTCGCGACGGGCGGGATGGCAGAGATCTGGCTCGCCCGACAGGCGGGTCCCGAGGGGTTCGCGAAGGACGTCGTCATCAAGCGCATCCTTCGCCACCTCGGTGACGACCGGAAGTTCGTCGAGATGTTCCTCGACGAAGCGCGCCTCGCGGCGCAGCTGAACCACCCGAACATCGTCAACATCTTCGACCTCGGCCAGGCCGACGAGGACTTCTTCATCGCGATGGAGTTCATCGATGGCTGGGACATCGAGAAGATCGTCGAACGCGCCGTGCAGGTGCAGCAGCCGCTGAACCCGGCGTTCTGCGCTCGGCTCGTCGCCGACGCGTGTGGCGGCCTCGACTACGCCCACAATTTCTCGACGAAGGACGGCCAGCGGGTCGGCCTCGTCCACCGCGACATCAGCCCGCAGAACCTGCTGGTGTCGAAGGACGGCGTCGTGAAGCTCGTCGACTTCGGCGTGGCCAAGGCCGCAACGAGCTCGCACAAGACCCAGACCGGCGCGGTCAAGGGCAAGCTCTCGTACATGTCCCCCGAGCAGATCTCGGGCGCGCGCCTCGACGGGCGCAGCGACCTCTTTGCGCTCGGCATCGTGCTCTACGAGATGGTCACCGGGCAGCGCCCGTTCGGCCACGAGAGCGAGCTGCTGGCGGTCACGGCGATCCTCAACGAGACGCCGCGGCTGCCGCACGAGCTGCACCCGGGCACGCCCGCGGAGCTCGAGTCCATCATCCTGCGTGCGCTCGCGAAGCAGCCCGAGGACCGGTTCCAGTCCGCGTCCGAGATGCAGCTGGCGCTCGAGCACGCGCTGCGCCAGATGGGCCAGATCGTGACGCCGCGTGAGGTGTCTGCGTACCTGGGTGACCTGTTCAGCGACAACCCCCAGGGCGACGTCATCGGCGGCCCCTCGGCTCCGATTCTCGCTGGCGGCGGCTACATGCCCGGCGGCACGACGCACGAGCACCAGTCGCCGGTGCGGGCGACGCTCGCGCAGCCCGGTGCGTACGACCAGCCCCAGTCGGTGATGTCCGGCGACGCCGACGACGACTTCGCCCCGCCGAAGCGCGGTGGCGGACTCGCGGCGGCGCTCGTCTTTCTCTTCGTCGCCTTGATCCTCGGCGGTGGCGGGTACGCGCTCTACACCCTCGTCATCGCACCGGGTGGTGGCGGCGGCGAGACGGCGTCGGACTCCGACACGTCGGACGAGACCGACGAAACCGCGTCCAACGGCAGCGACACGGCGAACACCGACGAGAACGGCAGCGGGCAGACCGCGAACGCCGGCTCCGACGGAGCCGACGCAGGGGACGAAGCCGCGGACGAGGACGCCGACGCCGGCGAAGCCGTCGCGGTCGCGAACGACGACGCGGGGGACGACGCCGAAGCGGACGGGTCCGGCGAGACCGCCGCCGTCGAAGCCGATGCCGCAGACGACACTGCAGACGACACCGAAGGCAGCGGCGAGGCCGTCGCTGCAGCGGATGCGGGCACCGAAGCCGACGCGACGGACGACACGGACGACGCCGAGGGAGACGCGACCGACGACACGGCGACCGCTGCGGTCGAGCCGGACGCCGGCGACGACACTGCGGCGCCGGACGCCGAGGCGACCCCGGACACCACCGAGGACACCGCGGTCGTCGAGGCCGACACGTCCACGCAGACGCCACCCGACAACACGCCTCCGCCCCCGCCCCTGCCCGGTCGCGTCACGGTCCAGATCCAGACCGGCGGCGGCTCGGCGCAGGTGTTCATCGGCGGGCGCAGCGTCGGCACGGTCCGCGGTCAGCAGGCGTTCCCCGTGCCCGCCGGCTCGCACTCCGTGCGCGTGGTGCACTCGTCGGGCGCCGAGCAGACCCACCGCATCTCGGTCAGCCCCGGCGGCAACGAGCGGCTCCGCCTGCGGTTCTGATTCCGTCCGCCACGCGGTGACCGGTCCGGCGCTGCGCGGTGGCGCAGCCGCATCCGATGTCGGTCAGGCGCTGCGCGGTGGCGCAGCCGCATCCGGTGCCGGTCAGGCGCTGCGCGGTGGCGCAGCCGCATCCGGTGCCGGTCAGGCGCTGCGCGGTGGCGCAGCCGCATCC
>Ga0070729_10004309_pt1 | contig 15609 bp, 13 predicted proteins | sample tdDd472_FD_66725 | JGI IMG/M metagenome (GOLD analysis project Ga0070729, IMG submission 66725) | Marine sediment microbial communities from the Atlantic coast under amendment with organic carbon and nitrate - tdDd47.2 | ecosystem: Environmental > Aquatic > Marine > Coastal > Sediment | place...
TATGGTGCGCGATCATGGAAGGATCTTCCTGCGGCTGCTGTGAAATATGTTCGCCGCATTGAGGAGCTGATTGGCGCTCCGGTGGCGATGCTTTCAACTAGCCCAGAGCGTGAGGATACGATATTGGTGACGGATCCTTTTGTGGATTAGGCTGGGGCAGGTATTTCTGTTTCTGGTGTTTCTGTTGTCGGGATGTAGGAAAGTGAATCTACCGTGCAGTTAAGATCCGCTGTTTCTACGTCTGCTTTTACTTCTTTTATTAGTGTAGGGAAGGATGGGCTTTCTTTTGGTAGTCCTCTTCCTCCTCTGCCGAGTGCTTGTTTTATTGCACCAACTGTTATTTGTCCGGCATAATAGCCGTGTTCTAGAACATAGCTACCCTTTTTTTTGTCTCCCCCTTTTTTTGAGCCTGATAACCATTTTCCTGTTGCGAGGTAATGGGCAAGGATGCATTCCTTAATTTTTTCAATGGTTAGATCTTCTTGATCTAGGTGATTGTGGTAATCCAGTTTAAGTTCTTTTGCTATTTCTTCTTTGAGTGGGGCTAAAGAGGTACCCATCTTTCTTATTGCTAGCTCTATTGAGCAAATGGTTTTTCCTGCGTAGGGGCCGTGTTCTAGAATGTAACCACCTTTTCTGTTATTTTTATTTTCTTTGCCAGCGGTTAACCATTCTTCTGTTGCGAGGTAATGGGTAAGAATGGACTCTTTAACTTTTTCAATGTTTAGATTTTCTTGATCCAAAGGATTGTGGTAATCCAGCCCATGTTCTTTTGCGATTTCTTCTTTGAGTTTGGCTAAAGAGGATCCTTTTGGCAGGTTTCTTCCTCCTCTTCTTAATAGTGCTTCTAATGCTCCAATTGTTATTTGTTCGGCATAGGGGCCGTGCTCCAGGATGTAACTACCTTTTTTTCCGTTTGTTTGTTTTTTGCCAGATGTTAGCCATTCTTCTGTTGCGAGGTAATGGGCGAGGATGGATTTTTTAATGAGATCGATATCTAAATTGGGAGCTTTGTTACTCCAACTCTGGACGTTAACTTTTTTCTTTGTGGGTTGTGCTTGTCCAGATAGGAAATCAGAGATCTCTTGCCACCATTGCTGGTCGTTGTTGCGGGTTACGTCAATGATATCCGCGCGGGCTTTAAGTTCGTCTTTGCTCATGTGATCCCAAAAATCTTCACTGATCGTTCCTTTTTTGACAAAGGTTGTCTCTCCAATTTGTTCACAAAGGGCTATTTCCATGTTTATACTGGGGATCTGGATGATGTAGTAGGGATGTTGGCGCATCATTTTATCGTTAACACCGCCTTGGGTGATTACCAGATCATCCATGTAAATGGGATTTCCGTTCACGCCGTCATTACGCAAATGGGCAAGGAGAATGGCTAGGCGGGCTTCTGTTTTTATTTTATAAGGTTTTGAGCTGCCAGAGCTAGGAGCTGATAGTGCTTGCCCTTCATCTGTTTTAACAAAAACCCGCGTACTTTTTTTAACGACAGCACCTGCATTTTCTAAAATGGCTGTAATATCTGGCGTTGTTTGTGATTTTTTTGTATCTATCAGGCGGTCGTAGAATTTTCCTGCTTCATCCAGAAAGCTATCAATTGTTAGAGGCATGTCTTTGGGGATTTCCGGGAAGGCCATTTTTGCGATAAGGGTTTCCATTTCGCCCGGTGTTTTCCCCTCATCTTTGTGAGAGCGCGCAAATTCATCGAATAGGGATAGGTGGGTAATGAGATCATCCTCGGATGATTCTGATCCATTAAATTTTATAGATGAAAGGAAGGCACTGGTTAGCCATTCCTGTATTTGTCTTTTTTGACGTTTGGTTAGATCTTTCACGTAAAACCCGCTTATTATTATGGCAATAGTATAGCTACTTACTGAATAAGAAGGCAAATTTTTTATTAAGGAGAAGCTAATGTTGTAGGTATCTGTATAAAACGGCGTGTCTTTTTACATGTAGTTTTACTTTTATAGTGAAGAGTTTTAGACTCTTATATGTGTGTGTAATTAAGGGTGTTTTCTGCTGCCCGTTTTTTAAGTGACAGGATGTTACAAGAGTATGTCTAAGATAAATGAAAATCCACAGCAAACACCGCAGAAAGAGGTGAGTTAAATGCAGGATGGTGTATCTAATGGTGCTGCTGGCGGTGCTGAAACAACAAAACTTGATGCCAGTGCGCAGTCAGCTGTTACGTATCTCGGTCAGGATATCGTTATTGATTCATCGAAACGTATGCCGCAATTCGATAATGGTGATTCTCATGCTTTTGCGGCTGTAGACGGACGTGATGCTAGTAAAAGGTATGTTGCAGTTATAGCAGATAAAGGGCAGTTGCCCCGGTGGACGTCTGCGGATAGTTACGAGAGTTTGGCTGAACCGTCTTTATTGCGTTTGATTGATCATGGTGTTGTGTATTGGCCTTCTAATGGTAAACAACAATATGCTTTTGTGTATGATGCCTCAATAGGTGAGTGTATTATGCCAGAGAGTGGGTTTGCTCATTTGAGTTGGCGCCAGACCGAGATTAATGATTATCTTATTGAGCCGATGGCCCGTATATTGAAAACGATGTCAGATCGTAGTTTTTGTCATGGTTCGATCTGCCCGAGTAACATTTTTTTTAGTGGTCGTAATAAAAATCATCCAATAATTCTTGGTGATTGTTTATCTGTTTTCCCCCATAGCTCTCAATCATCTTTGTTTATGTCTGTTGAAAAAGCTTCAGCGGAGCCTTTTGGTCGTGGGAACGGTACTATTGAGGATGATATTTATGCGCTTGGTGTTAGCTTGGCGATGATTTTGCGCAAGAGTGATGAGCTTGAGGGGCTGAGTGATTATGAAATACTTCAGCAGAAAATAGAGCATGGAAGCTATGTTGCTATCATTGGTACAGAGCGCCTTCAGGCGCGTTATGCCGAGCTGTTACGTGGGCTATTGCATGATGATCCCGCACATCGCTGGACTATAGAAGATATTTTTTCGTGGTTAGATGGGTCACGCATAACGCCACCAGCGATGCAGCGGCGTAAAAAGGCGAATCGACCTTTTTCTTTTCGGGGTAAGAAATATTTGTTTCCAGATGCTTTGGCGCTGGATATGGCAGAAAATGTAATTGATGCGGTTAAGGTTATCGAGAATGGAGATTTGGTTCAGTGGATTGAAAAGGCTTTCGGTGATAAAGAGCTGAGCGATAATTATTTAATGGCAATTGATAGGGGGGGGAGCATACTTTCAGGTGGGAATAATGCCGGTATTATCGTGACGTATGTTGTTTTAGCGCTTAATCCTATGTTGCCGATTTTTTATAAAGGTCGGGTTTTTACTTATGACGGTATTGGCGGATTGATGGCGCGCAGCTGTTTTGAGGAAGCGGACATGTCAGTATTTAAGGATGCTTTGCAACAAAACGTCCTTGATTTGGCGGCTAGCATGAAAACTATTCCGCAAAATGAAGTGTTGGCTTTAATAAAGAGCTTTGATGTGTGTCGATCGATTTTTAGACAAAAGAACCGTGGTAATAGTATTGAAAAATGTATTTATCATTTATGTCGTGTGGCGTCCTGTTTTAGTCCAAATTTTAAAAATCATTTTGTTCATGATGCAAAGGCATGCGTGCAAAGTTTTGAGGATTTAGCAGCCGAAGGAGGGCAGATTGCTATTTTTCTGGATCAGCACAGCACTGCCTTTTTTTCTGTGCATGAAAAAAGACTGATTGAGCGCGTTTCGTATGACCTGAACCAGTCTGATAAAGACAAGCAGATTGCAGGGAATTTGCGTTTTTTGGCAGCGTTGCAGCATAAGGCAAGGATTAAATCATTGCCTGCTGTTGCAAAGGTTTTTGTGGAGTCTTTATCCGGTGTGTACCAAGTTTATAACAATATTGAATTGAGAGAAAGAATTACTAGAAGCGTCAAGAATGAAGCTGATAAGGGTAATTTGGTAGGTATGTCGGCGTTTATTGACGATCATGTTACGCGTCAGCATGATAGTAACGCTTTTGAGGTGGCTAAACGCGAGTATAAATTGTTGCAGTATGAGTACGATCAATACAACCGGAGGCTGGCGAATAAGAATACTTATGGTGTGGTAAACGGGCAGGAAATAGCTTCTTTAATATCCTGGATTATAGCTACTGTTATAACGGTTATGAGTGTGTTTGCTTTTATGTCGGGATACCGAATATTTTAATGGGTAATAGAAATGGCGAAGAAAAAAAAGAAGGTAGAAGACGGAAAGGCCGCTTCTAGTAAGAAGGGGAAATCAAAGTCTTTTAAGGCGCGCATTTGGCTGGCATTTACTATTTTGGCAGGGGTTGTCTTTTTGCCGACCTCTATGTTGCTTCTTGTTGGTATGTTGCCAAGTATTGTCGTTTTTGTTGTCTCGGTGCGCGTTTCCGGGGCTAAGGTATCTACGATTACGGCTTTGAATTTGGCTGGATGCATTCCTTTTGTGTTTAAGCTTTGGTCTTCAGGAAATGATTTTGAAGCAAGTCTGGATGTAATAACAAATGCTCGTTATGTGTCTATTATGTATATGGCCGCGGCTTTTGGTTACATGATTGATTGGGTTGTTACGGGTATTGTTTCTTCGTTTTTGTATCAAAGAGGGATTAAGCGTATGGAGGCAATTAAAAAGCGGCAAAAAGTATTGGTGGTTCAGTGGGGGGCTGTTGTAGATGGGAATAATTCACAGAAGTCTGGTTATTCTATGATGGGTAAGTAACATTTTGATAAATAATGGAAAATGTTTGTTTGAGGGGCGCTATCGTGAATATTCAAGATAAAGGGCGTTGCAGAGATTTTATCGGTTTTAACCGTTTCTTTATAAAAGGGGCGATACAATGGGATTGTAGTTGCTATGCTGACGTTAATTGTGTGGATGCATAATTTTTAGCAACACAAGGGGCGGGAAAGGTTACCGCTTTTTTTGTGCTCGAAAACAAGACTGTATTTAATCTAAATGCAGTATAAATCGAGTTTTACTGGTTTTAGTGGATAGGTTTATGAGACTGACAAGTAGATGGTTTAAACGGCGCGATGGGGCTGTGGCAATTGAGTTTGCTTTGCTGGTTATGCCTTTTATGCTCATTACTTTGGGTATTATTGAGCTTTCTTTGTTGTTTCTATCTGCGTCTATTGTTGAGGGAGCGACTGATTCAGCTGCCCGTTTAATTAGAACTGGACAGATTCAAAAATCTACAGGAGATCATGAAACCATGTTTCGTGATGCGTTATGCTCTTTTACAGCGGCGTTGGTAAAATGTGAGGATATGGTCGTAGAGGTTGTTCCAATCGAAAGTTATGCTGATTATACAGATCCTGTTTATGATAGCGATGGCGCTATGATTTCCCAAGGGTTTGATGCAGGTGGATCTAATGACAAAGTGATTATCAGGGTAGCTTATCGTTATAAGATGATAACGCCAATTGTGGGAACTATGCTTAACGGGCCTGATGGTGCAACACAATTTATATCAACCATTGTCTTGCAAAGTGAGCCTTACGAATTTGGAGGGGCGTGACAATAATTATGGCTGTTTTTTCAAAATTATTAGTATTGCGTGAGAGATGTTGTTTCTGCATGGAAGGGGCTGCGCGTATTTTTTATAGATGGAAAAACGAAAAATGTGCTGTTGCATCCATTGAGTCAGCACTGATCTTCCCGGTTATGCTGCTGATATTGGTAGGTGTTTATGACTTGGGTAACGCTATTTTGGTTAACCAGAAGGCCGTGCGGGCATCTCAAGTCGTGGCCGATTTGATTACACGCGAGAATGTGGCAACCGATGAGTCTATTGGTGAAGCTATAGAAGCGGGGAGGCTGGCATTTGAGCCTTTGTCTACGGTTAGTTACGGGGTTGATATTGTTAGTATGCGTTTTGATGAGGACTCTAATAGCGAAATTGTTTGGCGGGAAACGTGGAATATGACGCCGGTTGCTGATCCTTTGGGTAAAGTCGAGGCGTTGGCAGCTCCTGATGAAGGGGTGGTTATGGTTTCGATCGTTTATAATTATGAACCACTGATTAGTAATTTTGCAATTGGTGAGATAGCTATGCAGGAAACGGCATTTAGTCGCGGACGTAGTAAATCTGTTATAACCAGAAAATAGGGCGAGCTTATAATCTGGTGGATGATGGTTTGCCGAAAAGTTGGATTTTTAAGATTGCGCGTGAGGCATAATAAAGGGGATTTATCATGGATAATAATATGAAATATTTTGGTGGTTGCATTAGTCGCTATATCCGTGAAAAAACCGGAGCTATAGCAATTTTGTTCGCAATTTTGGTTCCTGTATTATTGGGGGTCGCGGGCATGTCTTTGGACTATTCGCAAGCGTATCTGGTTAAACAAAGGCTTGCGCAGGCGTTAGATGCTGCGGCGTTGGCTGCTGTCGCTTCGTCAACAGACGAGCAGGAAATAACCCAGCGTGTTAAGGAATTCTTTGATGCAAATTACCCGAAAGAAAAACTCGGTTTTACTTTTGAGCCGTATGTGCAAATCAATGGCGAAGAAGTGGTTGTGTATGGTTATGCGCGCTATGACACAATGTTTTTGGCTGTTTTGGGGGTGGATTCTATCGATGTAACTTCTTCTACAACTGTGCTACGTGAGGTGCAGGGGATTGAGGTGGTTCTGGTTATGGATAATACCGGATCGATGGGCTCAAATGATAATATCGGTGCTTTGCGTACGGCGGCGTCTAACTTCGTTTATATTATGTATGGTATTGATACGGAGGCTGGGGAGGCTGCTGATCCGTCAGCTTTGGATACAATGGCTACGCGTGAGAAGGAATATATTAAAATTGGTTTGGTTCCTTATGCGGCAACAGTGAATGTTGGGCCGTATGGTCTGGGTGAAAATTTACACGGTAATTACTATGATGAGCCGTTTATGAATAACCCGCATAATCTGGATTATACAACGTCTACATATAGCAATGAGTGGATGGGATGTGTTATGGCGCAGGACTATCCTGATGATACGGAGGATAATGATGGGCCGTGGGAGATGTATCGTTATTGCCTAGATGACGATGAGGATCCGTATTGTAATTTGAGATATAATTATTATACGCGCACATATACTGTTCGGCAAAAGCCTAATTATGGGTGCCCAAGGGCTTTGCTTACTCCGCTTACGACTAGCCCAACAGATCTTAAAGATGCGATTGATACTATGAGGGCTAGTGGTTATACGCATGGTAATTATGGTATGGTGTGGGGGTATCGTGTTCTTTCGCAAGCTTATCCGTTCACAGAAGGGGTGGAATGGGATAACCAGTATTGGCGTAAGGCTGTGGTTATGATGACCGATGGTGTGAACACGGTGCATCCGTATTACTCTGCATATGGTCCTACTCAGGATAACGATATTTCGACATATAAACTTAATGAACGTCTTTCGGATGTTTGTGAGAATATGAAGGAAGATGGTGTTATCGTTTACACAATTACCTTTACTTCAGGTGTGAATGAATCAACAAAAGACTACTATCGTCAATGTGCAACGTCTGAAGATTACTACTATGATGCACCAAGTCAAGAGAACCTAATTACGGTGTTTGAGAAAATTAGTCGTGAGTTAAGTAATCTGCATATAACGGATTAATATCTAGTATTTTTCTAAATAAGCGTTTCATGTAAAGGGTGTTTTCTTTTTTGAAAATACCCTTTATGCGCAGTTGTTCATTTTTGACTTTAAAAAAGTTGGGTTTGATGGCGTAAGTGTGTGGGGGGGGGTGCTCTAGTTAAAAGAATCTAATAACGTTTTTTTATTGCTAACAGATTGAGTAAAAGGGGAAAAGTAGTGTTTTTTACTCAGGCGTTTTTTTGCACTGCACACCGTGTTTAAGTAATGGTTAAATAATTACTTTGTGAATACTTGCGTTTTGCATTTGTATAAAATTTTATGTAAATAAATATAAACTATATACTAAGAATAAATTTGCATTACTTCATTTACTTAATTGTTTTTTAAGTAAATAGGGGTTATGATAAAAGATATCGGTTAAGGAGCTTCACGGTGCTTTTGGTGGAGTTATGGGTTTACCGGGAATGACGTTTTAAATAATTCTGTATTAAGGAGATGAACATGTTACTTAAATTGATGGCTATGTATGCTAGTAGAGAAGATGGCGCGACTGCTATTGAATATGGTTTGATCGCGGCTGGTATTGCTGTTGCTATCTCAGCGGCTGTATTCTTGGTTGGTGAGGACATTACTGGTCTGTTTGGTGAAGTTAGCGGGAAGCTTAATGAAGCTGGTGGTGGTGCGTAATATCGCCAAAACAAGGTTTGTTAATTAGTTTAAGAGAAGTCCGTCATTATTATGGCGGGCTTTCTTTTTTTAGGCGAACAAATTGTCGCTACGCTCGATTTGCTTGTGCCCTTTGGGTGCTTCGCGCGCTTTTCTCAATGATGGAGGGGGCTGGAATGGCAGTTTTGTTTTTCTGGGGGACAGTTAAGGGGGAGTCTATCGCCTTTTATAATCCAATGGTGTAAATATAATCTATGCTAATTTTAATTATTTATTTGATGTGCTTGTTTGGTGCAATTGGTTTGGTGGGGCTTGCTGGTTGGTCGGATATACGCGGCCTGACTATCCCTAATAGCTATAGCCTGTATATGATTGCGGTGTTTGCTATTGCCTATACAGCGCTTTATTTTGGCGCTCCGCAGGCTAATATTTTTGGTGGTATTGTATCCCATTTCTTGTCGGTTCTAATTTTCTTTGTTGTGACATTTATCTTGTTTGCTTTGAAAATGCTGGGGGCAGGGGATTCTAAATTCGGGGCAGCTTGCGCATTATGGGTTAGTTTAAGTCACTTGCCGATTTATTTGTTTTTTATGACTCTTTTTGGTGGAATACTCGGGGTCGTTACGTTATATATAAAACATAAGAAACCATTTAAGTCTCCAGCTGAAGGAAGTTGGATCGCGCAAGCGCAAAACGGCATTGATAAAGTGCCTTATGGCGTTGCAATAGGCGTTGGCTTAGTGGGGACTTTTATCTATGCTGAGTATCTTTCGCCCGCTGTTCTTGCCTCGTTTTGAGGATTTGGTTAATGGCTATTTTGTTAATAGAATCAAATAATTATAACTTTTAATTAAAGTTTATTTGAAAAGAAAAAGCCGGCGAAGCAGAGTTCACTATTTGTTAAGAAACTGCCTGTACTATGGTAGGTGCGCTAAAGAAATCTTCTTAGTGTTCACTGCCTTTTGTGAGGCGTATTTAATTTTGTTTTACAAGTCGTGATCTGCGTAAAATTTTTCGGTTATATAGTTCGTTTTTTTTTGAAGCGATAATTTAAAAGTCCTTTGTGGGGGCAATGTAATGAATAAGAATATTTTGGTCGTTCTCGGTGGTGCTGTTTTGGCTGCGGTACTTGTTGCTATGTTGGTGCAAGTGACGCTTGGCGGGAAAAAGGGAACGGTTAGTAACGGTGTTGAAGTTCTGGTCGCAGCAAAGGAATTGCGCAAAGGCTCGGAGCTGAAAAAAGGTGATCTGGCATGGAAAAAGTGGCCGAAAGATGCTGTGTTTAAGAGTGCTATTGTTCGTAAAAAAGGTAAGAAGGCCAGTGAGGTTTTGGACGGGCGGTTAGATCGTTCTTTTTCTGTGGGAGAAGCTTTGGTTCGCAGCGCTGTTTTTAGCGGAAAAGGAAATGTTGTTGTTGCTAGGCTCGATCAAGGTGAGCGCGCAGTTTCTATCAAGGTTAACGCTGCGGCTATGGTTGCCGGGTTTCTTGCTCCGGGATCTTATGTCGATGTAATTCTCACATATAAAAAGCGCGTTACTATTGGTGATGATTCGCAAGTTGTTGATGAGTTAATTAGTCGCAATATAGATAAAATGGCTGCTGAAACTATTTTAGAGAATATTCGTGTTTTGGCGATTGACCAAAAGGCTGAACGTGGCAGTGAAGATAAAATTAAGGTTGGTAAAACTGTGACTTTGGCGGTTCCTATTCGTGATGCGGAAAAGCTGGCTTTGGCTGCTGAAATGGGTGATATCACATTGGCTATGCGTGGTGTAGGTGATGAGGTTGCTAATGAGGCGGCTCCGGCGGTAACAGACGCGCGGATCAGCACTATTGATGATGAGATATTTGCAGAATATGAGCGTATGAAAGAGAAGTCCGACATGAGTTCTGCGGATATTAAAATTTATAATGGCTCGGAAGTTGAGGTTTCAGCAACCGTGAAAAAAGGTTCTAGTGGTGGAAATTATGAAGATAGTGGCGAGGTTGCTGAGGAGGGGGAATAAAGTTTTATATCCCGCATTATTATTACGTTAACTATTTTTATGTATGAATTTATATAGCGGTACCACCCATTTTCTTGAGTTTCTTTGGTACCCTTGGCTTAAAGGCCGTTCTGATTAAAGTTTTCTGTGTTTTTATTGGTTCGATTTTTCTGTGTTTTTCTAAGATGAAAGAAAAAAAGATGATAGCTTTGCGAAAACATCTATTTATGGTCTTCCCGTTTCTCGTGGCTTTATGCGCGGTGGCGGTGGTGTTTGGACATGGAAAATCATATGCCTCGACAAAAGGGGATTTGGTTTCGCTTCGATCTTCTGCCAAAACGGTAGATGCGCCTTTGTCTTTGACTTTGGGAAAAGCGGATATCCTTAATTTGCCGGAAGGCGTATCTGACGTGTTGGTTGCTAATCCAACTATCGTAGATGTGCAGGCTGTTCAAGCTAATAGACTTTATGCGGTGGGGCTTAATATAGGGGATACGAATATCATTATCCTTGATGCTAAAGGTAATGTTCTTAAGCGCATAGATATACATGTGACGTATGATCTTCAGGCGATACAAAGCATGGTTAATAAGTTGTTTCCTGATGAGCAGGCGCAGGTTCGCTCTATTCATGATCAGATTGTTCTGACTGGTTCTGTGTCTAGTCCTGAGGTGGCGAGTAAGATTTCAAATCTTGTAGGACATTATGTTAGTGATCTTCAGGACATTAAAGAGGGAACGGATGCATTAATATCCAATCTTCTTGAGGTGCGTGGCGAGCAACAGGTTATGCTACAAGTAAAAATCGTTGAAGCGGAACGTAGCGTAATTAAAGAGTTGGGTGTCGATTTTAAAGCAAACGATCCTAATGAATTGGCTGTTAGCACTTTGTGGGGAGCAACTCCGTATTCAAATATGGGAGGTCGAGGCAATGGTGGTGGCTTTGGTGGGTCTTCCGGGCTTACTTTGTCACAAGATGCTGTGGGCAGCGCGAGCGCGTTTTTAGATACAAATATCAGCGGTATAGGAACATTAGGTTTGTTCTTGGCAGCGCTTGAAGAGCAAAACCTTGTTAACGTTCTGGCTGAGCCAAATCTAACGGCTGTGTCTGGGCAGCAGGCAGGTTTCCTTGCTGGCGGTGAATTTCCAGTTCCTTCCGGGCGTGATCAGTATGGTAATATTACGATTGAATATCGTGAGTTTGGGGTGTCTTTAAACTTTAAGCCGATTGTGATGTCAGATAAGCGCATTAACTTGCAGCTTAATACCGAGGTATCTTCTTTGGATCAAGCAAGTGGTGTGACGCTTGCTAATCTTGTTGTGCCGGGGCTTGATATCAGGCGCGCTGAAACAACGATTGAAGTACCAAGTGGTGGTAGCTTGATGATTGCGGGATTGCTACAATCTCAAACTACAGAAGGGCTTAAAGGGTTGCCGGGGATTAAAGACACGCCTGTTCTCGGGGATTTGATTTCTTCTGACAGCTTTAAGCGCAATGAGACTGAGCTGGTTGTTATTGTAACAGCCTATCTGGTTGAGCCTTATGCAGAAAAGCAGGATTCTGAAAAGCTTCCAAAGAAAAAGCAGGGGCGTTTGGCAACGATTTTCTCGGACAATATCCGTCGTACTTATAAGCTTAAGGATAATCATGCTTTCGCTAAAGCTGGTACATATGGATATATTGTAGATTAAATGCATGTTAGTATGCGCAGGATCTTTGCTCCGCACCCGTATTAAGTCATAATGAGGCGTTTGGCGTTGCTTAAAATCTCAATGGAAAGCCAAGAACAATATTTTAGATTAGGAGTGAAATAGGTACATTATGACCCGCTCAATACATAATACGTCTATAGAACGTCATCAAAAACATAAAAATCCATTTAAAGTAATGGCCAAGGCTTGCGTTGCACTGCTTTCAATTGGTTTGAGTGGTTGTATGGATTTATACGAACCCCCGAGCGTTAATGATAAGTCTATTCAGGTGAAGGAAGAGGCGTTCTTGCAGGATGTTCCTGTGGCTGATGTGGATGATACATATATCAGGACGTTGGCCCATCATTATAATAGGTATGGTGCGTCAACTATGGATTTGCTTGTGACTTATAATCCTCATTCCAAAGACAATACGGCTATGAATGCGACCGATAAGGTTGGTGATATTGCTGAGGTTTTGCGCGGCGTATATGATGTTAACAATGTGAAAGCAGGGATTATGCCGATTGCCTCGCAAAATGAGGCTCCGCGTTTGTTGGTTTCATATGATTTTCTATCAGCTCATGCACCGAAAGGGTGTGATGGAATGATGCCTGGTCTTGAGGGGCGTTCGTTGGAAGATGATTCCAAATATAAATTGGGTTGTTCAATAGATACTCTTGTGGCTCGGCAGGTGTCTCGTCCAGCTGATTTGCTGGGGCGTGGTAGTGCTGGCCAAACGACAGAAGGACGATCTGCTGCCAATATCGTTGATGTATATCGCTCGGGGGTTGAAAATGAACCGTTGAATGGGCAAACAGCATCGGAAGATTAGGAGGATGTGCTGTCACTTAGTTTTAATTTTTTCTCCTAAAATGAATTTTTATTGATGTTTCTTATGCGCTTACATAAAAAAACGTTATTTCGTTAGGAGATTTTTAAGAGCTAAGGTGCTATTGTGTGCGTGGAAAAACGTTTTTCCTTCAAAATTCTATAGGGCCGCATCGGCACAAAGCAGGTTAATATAATTATGAGTGAGGCAGAGTATCAAGCAACCGATATTTTATTACCAGACGCACGCGTGTTCATTTTCTCTAATGACAAGGAAACGCTAGGTGCTGGTGGGGATATGGTGAACGACTGGCGTTTTGCTCGCGTGGATGTAGAAACGCGCGAAGGTGATGTTTCAACAGCGATTGAAACTTTCAAAGAACAATCTTCACCGGATTTATTGATTATCCAGACAGACGATATTGATGATGCTTTTATCGCTGGACTGGGAGAGTTGTCTTCATATTGTGAAGAAGGGACTTCGGCGATTGTTATTGGTCCGGTTAATGATGTGTATCTATACCGCAGACTTATTGAGATGGGGGTTAGTGATTACCTCGTGCGCCCTATTAAATCGGAAGTCCTGCGCGAGGTTATTGCAAAAGCATTAATTGACAATCTTGGTGTATCAGATAGCCGTTTGATTAGCTTTATTGGTGCAAAGGGCGGTATTGGGACAAGTACGTTGACTCATATAGCTGCGTGGAATGCGGCTAAAACACTGGGGCAGAAGACGTTATTAATGGATGCATCTGGCGGGTGGTCGTCTTTGAGTGTAGGCGGTGGATTTGACCCAGCCGCTACGTTGCATGAAGTTTCGGCGGCAGTTGAATCTGGTAATGATGATGCTTTGGCGCGTATGTTTCACGAATCTTCCGATAAGCTGAAAGTTTTGTCTAGTGGCGCTGATGCAATGCTTGATGCCGGTGTAAGCGCGGCTCAGTATGAAGCAATTCTGGATAATTTGATGGTTAAAAGTCCGTTGGTTTTTGTTGATTTATCAGCGGCGAAATCGTCTTTGAAAAAGGCTGTGATTGCGCGGTCTCATCATAGCGTTGTGGTGACATCACCAAGCGTGACGTCTTTGCGTTTTTGTCGCTCGCTGATTAAAGAATTGAAAGATGTGCGCGGTGGGCAGAGCGATGATATCTCAATTGTAATTAATATGCAGGGCATGTCTAAGGCTTATGAAGTTGATCGCGCGGCGATTGCCGAGGCTTTGGAAGTACAGCCGTCTTTGGTTCTAGATTATATTCCGACATTGTTTATGAAATATGAAAGTGATGTCGAGAAAATCTTTTCTGATAAAGATGGAGAAAATTTGAGTAAAGTTTTCTTGCCAATATTGAAGAAGGTTATCGCAGTCGATGCAGCGCAGGAAGAAGAAACAAAAGAAGGGGGCTCAGGCTTCTTCGGTGGTTTCTTAAGCAAGATGGGATCGAAGTAGTAATTTGGATTTTTGGCGGTTAGATAAGGCCGGAAGCTAGGAAATGAAAGATGTTTGGAAAGAAACAAGCAGGACCAAAGTCCAAGAAGGTCGTTGATAAAAAAGCGGACAGTAAAGCTATTTCTGCCGCAAAGAAAGATGTAGCCGATAAGCCAGCCAAAAAAGCTGCGGATTTGTCTCCTGTAGGGAATGCGGGTGATGAGGATATGGCTGCCATGTTGGGAGACCTTCAGGATGCTCTTTTGGATGGTGAGCCAGCTAAGACGCAAGAGAAGAAGGTTGCGCCAAGGCCAAAACCAAATCCAAAAAAGGCGGATGAAGGCAGTAAAAAACGTAAAAAGATGGATGACGATCCGAAGCTTATTCAGGATGAAGAAGATAGCGAGGATGAAGATCAGAGCGATAGTGTGACCTCTTTGCGTTTGCAGCGTTGCCGTAACCGGATATGGCTGGATTTGCGGGATGGTATTGATCTTAAGGCTTTGGCGCGGATGGATGCGAAGGCTGCTCGCGAGGAGGTTTATTCCGCTGTTGAGGAAATTGCTCGTTTCCGTAATCTGGATCTAACGCCTATAGAATTACAGCAGATCGGCAAAGAATGTGCTGATGATATGTTGGGCTTTGGGCCTTTGGAAGAATTGCTCGAGCGCGATGATATTGCTGATATTATGATTAACGGGCCTGATATCACCTATATCGAGGTGGCCGGTAAAATCGAGCGGACTAATATTAAATTTCGTGATAATCAGCACCTGACGACCATTTGTCAGAGGATTGTGGGGGCGATTGGCCGCCGCGTGGATGAAGCATCGCCGATTTGTGATGCGCGCCTTGCTGATGGTTCACGTGTGAATGTGATTATTCCGCCTTTGTCTGTGGATGGGGCGTGTATGACCATTCGTAAGTTCAAAAAAGACAAACTTACGCTTGAGGATTTGCTGGGGTTTGGTTCTATGAGCCCCTCATGCGCGAAGCTGATTATGGCGATTGGCCGCTGCCGGGTGAATGTTCTGGTTTCCGGTGGTACGGGTTCTGGTAAAACTACTATGCTGAATTGTTTGACTCGTTATATTGAGGCGGGTGAGAGAATTGTTACCTGCGAAGATGCTTGTGAGCTTCAGTTACAGCAGCCGCACGTCGTGCGTTTGGAGACGCGCCCACCCAACCTTGAAGGGGTTGGTGAGATTACTATGCGTGATCTGGTTAAGAACTGTTTGCGTATGCGCCCAGAGAGAATAATTGTTGGTGAGGTGCGTGGGCCTGAAGCGTTTGATTTGTTGCAAGCAATGAATACAGGTCACGATGGCTCAATGGGAACGGTTCACGCTAACAACCCGCGCGAGGCGATTTCTCGTATGGAAAATATGATTGCTATGGGTGGTTTGAA
>Ga0070729_10004311_pt1 | contig 15607 bp, 12 predicted proteins | sample tdDd472_FD_66725 | JGI IMG/M metagenome (GOLD analysis project Ga0070729, IMG submission 66725) | Marine sediment microbial communities from the Atlantic coast under amendment with organic carbon and nitrate - tdDd47.2 | ecosystem: Environmental > Aquatic > Marine > Coastal > Sediment | place...
GTTACTTTTGGATCGTCATGATAAACCGTTAATGTTTTGGTTTCCGGAAACCTCAACAGACCACGTGGTCCACTCCATTTAAACAACTTTTCGTATGCCAGTCCTATCTGATCAAATGCGCCTGTATGACGACAATATACTACGTTTAGTTCCGGCATCTGCTTTACTTCAATGTTTTTCATAATATACCTCCATTGGTTTATGTTGTCATCGCTAATGTACGACGCGGAACTGTTTTCGGATTTACCGATATTGCTATCCGATTGACGAATCTTGCTAATATAATCTTTATTGGAAATCCGGTAATTATTTGCTGTTGTCCCAAAGTGCTCTTTAAACACCCTGCAAAAAACCGACGAACTATTAAATCCACAGGATATAGCTACATCACTAATAGCACGATCCTGCTGACTTATCAGAATAGAAGCAGCTTTTTCAACCCTTATACGACGGATAAAATTGTTGGGTGTTTCACCAACAAACAAGGTAAAAATACGATGAAAATGGAATGGCGAAAAGCAAGCTTCCCGGGCCATGTCATCCAGATTTACAGGCATGTCAATATGTTGCTCTACATAATCAATCACCTGATTAATCCGACGGATATATTCTTTTCGGAAGGAATTATCTATTATCATCTTTAATTAAATCTTTTGAAAGTATATCGAAACTTATCAGCACCTTTTCAAGATAATAATTCAGAAACCTGTTCTTTCGCGAATTAAACAAAACAATCAAAACAGCCTGAATAGCCGTAATGACCCAATAACTAAATTCAATATAAACAGGTGTAAACCAAGGAATCCAAAAGGTAAGAAACAGATATACTAAATTCATTACCAATCCAATTCCGGAAGCAACCATTAATCCACGATATAAACTATGCAAAGAGTTAAAAAGCGATATATGCCCGCTAAAATCATTGGACAAACTGTATAAATAGCAATATTGAAAAACGGTTTGCTCACTGGTATCATCATTTAGTTTAAAAAACGCTTTCGCTCGTTTAAGCACTTCTGGATTATATCCGTGACTTCTGTCTGATGAGAATAAATTAGATATTGCCTGCACAATATGACCAAACAGATAACTTAAAAGAATTAAAACCACAGAATCACCCAATTTAAAATTATCAAATAATTCAAAAGGAGATTTGTATTCTGTGAAATTAAGAAAGACTTTAAGCAGTAAAATCTGATATAGTCCTACAAAGATATATCCAAACTGGTCATAAACATTAAAGCGGCTTACGAGATTCTTCATGGTATTATATTTAAGTCGCATGAAGATACAAAAAAGTAGTTTGCTTGCTATTTTAAAACGTACAAATTACCGACTTCAACTATAAACTTTGCATATACTTTTCAAGCTCCCTGATATTGCTGAACCGTTTAATATCCGCAAGCTTCTCTAGTGGTGATATCAATGCCTGATCGCCTAATATTATCAGGCGCTTTTTATCAAACAATTCGGAATTTTTAGTTAAAATTCTTTTTAACTCATTTGCTGCTTTTGTTGAATTCAAGTAAGTTACATAAACATCCGGTTTATAAGATTCCGAAATAGGTTGTAGACTCGACTCGTTTATATTATTTCCAAGATATAGTGAATGTTTATGTCTATCTTTAATTATAAATTTAGCCATCAATATACCATTTTCGGTATACTCATACTTAGGTAGAAAAAACAAATATTTTTCGCTTTCAAAACCATTATCAATAAAATTATCTAAAGCTATCTGTAACTTTTGTTTTAGCAGGCCAAGCATAAAGTTCTGGTGCCCTTTTGTAATATCATTTGTTTGCCATAGTTTTTTTAACTTATCCATAAACGGACAAACAACATTTAAAAGGGTATCTTTAAAACCTCTTTTAATTAAACTTGTAGTAAAAACTTTTTCGAATTTCGTTTTACTAAGCTCTAGCATAGCCACAACCAGACCATTAATATCATCCTGTGAGTGCAGCTGACTTAATTTATCCTCATCCTCATCGTAAACCACTTTACTTGCCTCGACAATCTCTTCCTTGTTTAATTTCGCTATTTCAGATATACGATAGCCCTTTGTAAGTAAAAGAGAAATATTTAAAAACTCCTTTAATTGCTCATCAGAATAATAACGAATATTCGTTGATGTTCTGTGAGGTATAATAAGATCATAACGCTTTTCCCATATACGAATGGTATGGGCTTTTATTCCAGTTAGCTTTTCGATTTCTTTAATTGAGTATTTCATGGGGGAGTCATACTTTATATACTATTTATATATGTTCTATTCTGTGTTAACGTTTTATATTTTTATATCCGGATTTTTCTTTAAAACAATTCTAAAGCATGTACCTCTATCAATCTCAGACTCTTTTACAAATATTTTACCAAAGTGATATTTTTCAATTATCCTTTTTGAAAGTGAAAGTCCAAGTCCCCAACCACGCTCTTTTGTTGTAAAACCAGGTTTAAAAATAGTTTTATATTGATTTTTACTAATCCCTTTTCCATTATCAGCAATATCGATAAATATAACCTGCAGATTATCGGTAATTTTAATGTTTATCTTTCCATTGCCATTCATTGCATCGATAGCATTTTTCAATAAATTTTCAATTACCCATTCAAATAAAGGTTTATTCATAGGAATTGAAAGATTATCGCTTTCTGCAATAATTTCATATTGTACTTTATTTGAAGATCTTTTCTTTATATAACTAACGCTATCATTTAAAACAACTAATATATCCTCCTCCTTAACACTAGGTTGTGAACCAATTTTTGAAAAACGATCTGTGATAACCTCCAGGCGTCCAACATCTTTTTCCAATTCATTAATAAGATTCTCCTCAACCTTTGTGCTTTTAAGAATTTCGACCCAAGCCAAAAGTGAACTTGTAGGTGTACCTAATTGGTGAGCGGTCTCTTTTGATAATCCAACCCATACTTTATTTTGCTCCTCGTTTCGGAATGCATTTAATATTAGGTAAAAAAACAGGAAAAACAGTGCAATTATCGTCAACTGAACATATGGATAATACGATAAACGAAGCAGTATAATAGAGTCTTGGTAATAAACATAGTTTATATCCTGAGGCATATGAATTACTATTGGCTCGTTCTCAGCCTTCATATCAAGCATTGCATTTTGCAAATAGTTTGTCTTTCGCCCAGTAGTATCAATATTTTTGAAGGATATAATCTGATCTAGTGAATCGGTAAGAATTACCGGTATAGTTGTGTTTGTTAGAATTACCTCCGAAACAAATGAAACATCTTGCTTTTCATCTCCGGAAACCTCAACCAGGTATTTAATTCCTTTAGCCCATAACTCAACCTTCTTGCGCTCTTCTATAGATAAGGATTCAACAAGATTTTTGGTTACTTTCAAAAAAACCAAAACAATACTAAAGGCAATTAAAAGAATTGCAATCTTCCACCGGGTTTTATGAGTAAAGTATTTCAATATTTATATATTTTAATGTTTACAATGATACTAAATAAAAATTATTCCTCCCATTCAATCTTGAACGTGTTTTCCTGCTTTTTAGTATCTTTTTTCGTGGTTTTCTTCTTAAAAAGGTTCTTGAAATTTTCTTTATGGCTCTTTATGGTTCCTGAAAGTGCTTTACGATGAGCTGTAAAATCGTACTTAACACTGCTTTCTCCTTTATTCCCATCCACATCAAGGAAAATAGCATAACGATTCGGCGACTCCTCAACAACATTTCCTTTTATATCATCATTATTAGAATTATAAATAATATCCGATAAGTATAATGTTAAATCGTAATGATACAAACCATTAAAATTTTGTTGTCCGCTTACTTCAGCATCCATTAATGATGACTCGAGCGACATGGCCGGAACTGAAAGAATATTATCTTTTATGGTGATATAATTTCTTAAGGTTTTAAACTTAACATCTGCAAGTTGCTCTTTATCTACGTATGCGGAAAGCTTGTAAAGAGGTTCAAAATTGATTATCCTTCCATTTTCAATTAAGGCTTCAATCTTACAATCTAAATTTTCCATTCGAGGTTCAAGATTTGGCTCAAAATTTAAGTTCAAAAACAGATCTCCTGAAAAATCACCTTTTAAATTATCGCTAGTTATTGTATTCTGTTTAAAATTATTGAATGTTTGAAAGACCTCATCAATCCTAAGTCCTGAAAGATTATATTGGGAGCGCAAAACAAAGCTTTTATCAAATTTCTGTATAATAACTCCTCCCCCACTAATTGCACCTTCAAATGCCTCAAAATTAGTTTTAGCAACATTAAGCTTCCCTGGTAAATAGCTAAGTCGTGACTCAATATTTTTTGCAGCAAATTTATTAACATCTAACTTACTTATTTCTAACTCTATTTTACCTTTCAAATCAGAAGGAAAAACAATTGGTTTCGGCTCTGCTTTATCAGAAGTTTTGATGTTTAAGTGTTTATCCAAAGTCAGATAACTGGACTTCAAACTTAAATCAAATTCCAGATTCTCGTTCTCAAGAAGAAAATATTCCAAATAATTATGAGCATTACCTCGAATCTTAAAGTCACTCTCTTCTATATTAAAACTTAAAGAGTCAATTGATAAATATTGGTCAAGACTGATCGCAGCATCAATATTTGAGTATTGGTAATCTTGTGAATTAAAATTCAAGTTTCCATTTTTAACATACACTTTACCATGCGGATTAAAATGAACAAAAATTTCAGATTTAAATTTCCGAAATTTCTTATTTGAATTAAAATCAATATTCCCGGATATAAAACCATTGGCCTGAGAAATATAGCTAGGTAAAAAACTCTTTATCAGGCCGGCGTCCATTGAAAAGCTTGTACTTATACTAGTTTGATAAAAATTATTTAAGCCTCCTTTTAATTGCAAGCTACTACTTCCATTATAAGCTATTAACTTTTGAAAATTAATCTCCCAACCATAATTATACTTAAACCCAAACTTCATATCTAACAAAATAGGTTGGTCTTTAACTGTCAGATTCAAATTGTCTGAATAACCAGAAAGAAGAATTTTCGGTTTTTTAAAATCATCTACAGAAACATTAAGCTTAAGGTATCCATCCCTGTATTTAATATAATTCGGAACGTAGCTATCTAATATATCCCGATACTTCCCTAGACTTAACTTATTTGTATTTAACACAATATTCGACTGACCTAATTTATTAGGAAGCAGGCTTAATGAACCTGAAAAATGCGTACCCCTGTTTGTTAATTTCAAATTAATTAAATTAATTTCATCTTCACTTATTTGAATATTTGACTTTAGGAAAAACTGCTCTTTATGTAAGGACAGTTTTTTATCTATTTTTAGCGGATCAACCATAAAATCGGCTTTCACTAAACCAGAAAAATCAGATGAATTATCTGCCTTAAAGGATAGTTTATTAATGGAAAAATCAGAGCTAAATTCCTTTGATTTATAGCATAATAAAAAATCATTAAACAATATTCTATTTACTTCAAAAGAAAAACTGTTGGAATCATCGACACTCTTATTAATCAAACTTTTGAGATTAGAAACATTGTCATTATTTAGTTCATAATTAAAATTGGCCTTGTTGATTTCAATCTTTTTAACAACCAACTTATTTTTCTTTATCAAATCCACCATGCTAATATTTATTACTATGCTTTCGGAACTAAACAGTTGTTTGCTTTGAAATACAGCAGTAGTTGGATTTTGAACATTCAGATTTTTTATTTCAATACTTGCATTGGGAAAGCGCTTAAACAATGAAAAGTTTACCGAGCTTGCAGTTGCAGTAGTATTCAACGATTTATTTAAAGCTGGCTGAACCAATTTAATAACTAACTCATCGCCTTTAGCTGAGAAGATAATAAGCACTGTTAATAAAGTTGAAACGAAAGAAATAAATAATATTAGCAATGTCTTTTTCATACTTAAGCAATAAAACCAGTGGTAAAGATAAAATCAAAAACAGAATTTTACATACTTAATTCAAATTTATAATTAATAACATACTTTTAGTAATAAATTATTACATATATTTGAAGATAAATAATAAATCATTATGGCTGACAAATCACTTATTGACGAAACTGACAAAAAAATACTCTATTATTTAAGTCGAAATGCACGAATGCCTTTTCTTGAAATAGCACGTGAATGTGGAATTTCAGGAGCTGCAATTCATCAACGCGTTAAAAAACTGGAGGACAATGGGGTTATTGAAGGCTCGCGCTTTATAGTGAAACCACAAGCACTTAACTTAAAAGTATGTGCCTATGTGGGTGTTCAACTTGCAAAAGCAGATCGTTTATCAGCAGTAATTGAAGAACTTGGAAACATCAAAGAGGTAGTAGAGTGCCACTTTATTACAGGAAAATACGCATTGTTGGTAAAAGTGTTTTGTAAAGACAACGAAAAACTAATGGAAATACTAGTCAACACGTTCCAGAATATTGATGGTGTATCAAGTACCGAAACATTTATATCGCTTGACCAGGCAATAGATCGTCAGATTGAGATTTAATTTTATTATACTCTTTTCTCATTTTTACTAAAGACTCATCAATCCATTCTTTTGATTGAGAAAGTAAAACACGATGATCCTCATTGTGGAGTTTAGGTCCAAAACGTAATTTTACATGACTGACAGGTTTCCCCATTTGACGAAAGAAATGACCCACAAAAGTATCATCGTCAATCCAGGCATCACGGTCGTCCTTATAATCAATCGCAACTGGCACTACAGGAATATTATTTTCTGAAGCAATTCTAAAGGTACCTGTTTTAAAGTTTTTTGTTAACGGACCTATATGAGTTGTTCCTTCAGGGAAAAGAATTACAGAACTACCACCATTCAATACTTTTATAATCGATTCTATAGTCTTAACACGGCTTCGGTTACTACTTCTATCAACCAAAATAATTTTATGTATTTTAATGGCAACTCTTACTATAGGCCAACGCCCAACTTCCTTTTTTGAAACAATCATTGAAGGATAATAGCCCAACACCACAAAAACATCCAGATAACTTCGGTGATTTGGCAAAATCAGTGTCTTGCGTTCCGGAAAACTTCCCTGAACTTCAACTTTAACTTTCATAATTTCTAGAGTGGACCTACCCCAACTACGCGTAATTCGCAGCGCTCTTTCTTGATTAAAACGTTTAGAAACAACCAAAAACACACTCCAATACATGTGATAAAGGGCATTTAATAAAACCAGAATCAAACGAAAAAAAGCTATTATATATTGAAAAATCTTCATCTTTGTTTTTATTTTATAGGCTGTAAAAATACAAAAGTAAACCGAATAAAAAAGGGCAGCTCGAAAGCCACCCTTAAGTTTATAAAAAAGTTTTCTTTATACCATACTTGGATTGATACACAAAACCGGTATTTTTGCCTGATTAGCTATAATATACTGTTCTGTTGCACCTAAAATATAATCACTGATATCAATATTTTTTGTTGTCATAATTATTATTAAATCAGCATCAAGATCCATAGAAAGCTTAACAATCTCACTTTCAAACTTTGTCGATTTTGAAGTATTGTGAATTTGATAATCAATACCAAACTGCTCAAAATACTTTTTAGAAAATATAATATTCGCCTTTATTTTTTTCACTACACCAGAGTCAGATGTATATGGTGTAATCATATGAATTTTTGAATTATGCATTTTTGCAATATTCTTTGCCCATAATAATTTTTCCTTTGTCTCCTGGCGGAAATCTACCGGAAAAACAATGTGTTCAAATAAGCTCTGATGATTTGGCGGATTCTGAACAACAATAAACGGAACATTAGATCCGGCAACAACCTTAAGGGCGAAACTTCCGGTTAATTTCTGCATTCCCTTTATGCCATGGGTTCCCATAACAACTAGAGAAGCTTCAGTTTCACCTGCATAATCCGAAATTGCATCGAATAATTTCCCTTCCAAAATAGTTGGAATTACCTCAACTTGATACTTTTCATTAATACCAACAGCAGCTTCTTTAAGCTTTTCAGCAACTTCAGATTCTTTGATTTTGCTTTTACTGGAAAACAAACCACCTCCCGGATCAAGAACATGAAGTATCTCAATGTTCAAATGTTCGTCCTGCTGTAATTTAAGCGCATATTCCAGTGCATACTCCGAAACCTCGGTAAAATCCCATGTAACTAAAATATTCTTACTCATGGTTATCAATTTTAAACTAGCTTACAAGTTAGTAATATGTAATATTTAATGCAAGTATTATTTGTTATAAAATTTTCTTTTTTGAAACTGTTGCTACGAATTCCTTTAAATAATAGGGTTCAAAGTAGGCTACATCTTCAAATTTTTCTTGTAAAAATGCTTGATATGAAAGCTCAATCATATTTTCTGCTTTCGGAAAAATTTCTTTGATAAAGATAGCATTTTCATTTGAAATTACCTCTTTACACTTATCCGATCCATTTCCAAAGAAATATACTTTATAATTATCAAGCTCAGTCACAAAACTGTTTTCATCAATTATTTCAGCACAAATTTCTTTAACAAGTTTAAAATTACGATCATAATTTGCGGTATAAACTTCCATACGTCGGGCATCAAGCATCGGGCAATAAAGGATATTTTGAGTATCCATCGCGCCTTCCTTCGATAACTTATTAATCGCTTCAATGGTCAATATTTCTAATGTACCAATTGCGATTAAAGGTATGTTTTGCGCATAGCAAATTCCTTTTGCAACTGAAACTCCGATGCGTAAACCCGTATATGAACCTGGTCCTTTTCCAACAGAAACCGCATCCAGAGCCGAAATATCAGTATTACTTTTCTGAAACACCTCGTCTATGAAAAGTGTTAAAAGACGACCATGGGCCTTGTCTTCATGACTCTCTTTATAACAAAGCAATTGCTCCCCTTTCGAGAGAGCAACTGAACACACATGGTACTTGTTTCAATGTGTAAAATTATCGGTTCCGAATTCAATTTAAATCCTCCTACTTTTTACTGTTGAAGAGATGCTTTCTTTTTACTACTTCAACTAAGGTTCCCTTTTTCAATTTCTTTGAAATTACACTATAAGGAGCAACAACAACACGTAAACTACTATCTGCACCTTCGGCAACTTCAATATATGAATTATCCTGAATACCTGTTTTCACATCAATTCGTTGTGCCCGGTTTTCATCATCGACCACAAAGATAACTTCTTTTAAATTTTCACGGTTCATTTTTTCGTCCTGATTTTCAAAATTTTTCTCTTCAGAAGTCGTATCAGCCCGTGTAGTGATTGCTGGAATAGGTAATGAAAGAATATTTATTTTAGTTTCCGTTAATATATCAACACTAGCTGACATGCCTGGACGGAAAGGATTTTTTTGACCTTTATCAACTAATTCCTGATAACTTTCTTCCAATAGAAGAATTTTTACATCGAAATTAGTTACCTGATCGGTAGAAGTTCCGGTAACATTTGCTGAATTTGCAATTTCGGTTACAATACCCTTAAATTTCTGATCCATATAAGCATCAACTTCAATAAGTGCCGTATCGTGCATGGCAACGCGAACAATATCATTTTCGTTTACCTCAACTTTTACTTCCATACGATTTAAATCGGCAATTCGAAGCATTTCGGTACCGGCCATTTGAGCCGTTCCAACAACGCGTTCTCCTTGTTCAACATTAAGTCTTGAAACTGTACCACTCATTGGTGCATAAATAGTCGTCTTTGCAAGATTCTCTTCTGCCTCTTCCAATGAAGCCTCAGCACTTTTAATATTTGATTGTGACGATTGTAATTCTGCTTTAGAGACTTTATATGCGGATAAAGCAGCCTCATATTCGGCATCAGAAATCGTTTTTTGTTCCCACAAAGTTTTGTTTCTTTTAAAATCCAACTCATTTTTCTCAAACTGAGCTTCCGCCTGCGCGAGCCTTGCTTTAGAACTGTTTAGAGCAGCAATCGCACGATCGCGCATCGATACATATATATCCGGTTTAATTTTCAAAAGAAGTTTTCCTTTATCAACAAAATCACCTTCCATTACATTAAGCTCAACAATCTCTCCTGAAACATCCGGACTTATTTTCACTTCAGTTTCAGGCTGAACTTTACCATTGGCCGTAATAAATTCAATAATTTTACGATATTCTGGTTTCTCAATTGCGACTTTAATTCCTTTCTCTTGACCAATCCAGCCCTGCTTTTTCCCAACAACTACTACGATCAGTAAGACAACTACTACAATTAATAAATAGACTAATAATTTTTTTGTTTTCATATGGTTAATTTTTTTTATTAAATGTCATATGGAACTCGCCATCACATGAATCGTATTTACATGATAATTTAATACTTATGGCTCGTTTCATCGGTTTTTAGGTTTTATAATGAAAATGGATTTCCTCTGTAAAAATCTAATATTTTGGTTTTAAATACATATTCGTATTTTGCTCTTAAAAGCTCCGACTGAGCATTTGCCAGTTGATTTTTCGACAAATTGTAATCAATTGAATTTAACTTTCCAACATTGTACTTTTCCTGAGAATAACGGAATGATTCCTCCAGCGATTCAACAGATTTTTGCGTTGCATAATACTTTTTCAATGCCGCAACAGCATCAGCATTAGCCTGCTGAATGCTTTTATAAACATTCTTTTTAGTATTTTCCAGATTCAACTCTGCCTGAGACATTCTGATTTTTGAATTCTTTACATTATTACGAACCTGAAATTTATTAAAAATTGGAATTTGCAAACTTAAACTAATATATCCACCATAATTACTATTCGTAATTTGATCCCAAAATGGTGTTAAAATAAAGGCACTGTTAATATCTCCAGGAGTTGCTAATGCCCCAATGGTACTAGAATAACCTGAATTAAAACCTGCAGAGACGCTTAATGAAGGAAAATAATTAGCAAAAGCAATTTTATGATCTTTCTCGCTAGCTTTTAGATACGCTTCATACTGTTTAATTTCAGGCAAAACACCCAAAGCAACATTATACGAAGCTTCTACAGTCATTGGATCTTTTGCTTGTTTATCAACACTAACTTCAGGAATTTCAATCATAAAATCCTTTGGACTTTGCAATTCTAATATCTGTGACAGTGTTAAATATGAACTCTCCAACGAATTTTGATAACTTACTAATTGTAATTCTTCCTGAGCCAATTGAGCATTAATCTTCAACAAATCGCCTTTTGGAAGTTTACCCGCTTCAACCAACTTATTTGTTCGGTCGAGTTGAAGATTTGTGGTTGCTATCTGATCCTGACTTACTTTTACCAATTCAACATTATAAAGAATATTCAGATAAGCACTGGCAATATTCAATTGAATATCATTTTTTATCTTATCCAAGCCGGCAATTCCTGCCAATAAATCTAGTTCACTCTTTTTTATTTGATGGTAATTTTTAAAACCATTAAAAAGTGTTGCAGAAGCAGAAACCCCAACTGAGGTACTATTAGTAGTTTTATTTACATAAGTATTGGTTCCATAATCAATATTACGCCCCATGTTAATACTCTCTCCTAAGCTACCACCAACACTTGGCAGCAAATTATATTTCGACTGTTTAGAATTATTACGACTAATCTCTGTTTGTAGCTCTTGCTGTTTTATTTGAATATTATTTTGCAAGGCATGATCAATGCATTTTTGAAGGCTCCATACTTCCTGGGCCGAAATGTACATCGAACTCAAAATTAAAATCCCCGCTAACAACGGTGTTTTAAACTTCATATTGCGAATGTTTTAGGTTATAGATTCAGTTTATTATGACGAATAAAGAGGACAATTTACTACAATCTTTCTAAATTCTGACCAAATTTAACAAAAAGCCTATGTTTGCGGGATTTGCAAATGTAAAAAACCGTTAAACTATTGATAAATTTGTTAAAAAAAGCTATGTTTAGCCCTTAATTGCAAATCAGATTCTATTTTCGCTAAATAAAACTACTATGAAGATTAAGTTAAAAATAAGGCAAAAAATCCTCCTTTTTGTCTTAACAAGTTCAATTTTTCTTTATGTTATATCCATAGGTTATATCATTTTTAAATCAAGAACATCGGCCTATAACGAAGCTATTGAGTTAACTCAGACGCAGGCTTTGAAATCAGCCGGCGATGTAGCCATCTTACTTGAAAAAGATCTTTCACTTGTTCGTACACTAGCTGAAAGTTTTGTTATATATGATAATATGGAAACAGATGAGTGGCTGGAAATGATGCATGATATGTACCTGCCATTATACAAATCAAATCCACACTTTTTCGCACTTTGGGACAGCTGGGAATATAAATATTTTAAACCTGGTTGGGATAAAGATTATGGAAGGTACTCTTATTCACTTTGGAAAGAAAATGGAAAAATAAAAACCAAACTGGAAGAAAGAAGCTTGAAAGGCGATCCTCCTATTTATGGAAACTTCAAACAAAATGCTGTTGAAGCAATCTGGGAACCGTATTTAGACAACTCCACTGCAGTTACCGATCGTAATTTAATGGCCAGCTTATGTGTTCCAACCATTATTGGTGGAGAATACAGAGGTATGGTTGGCGTAGATATTATTCTTAATCAATTTCAAAAAATTGTTGAAAGTATCCATCCATTTAAAGAAAGTTATGCATTTTTAATTTCAAACACAGGTATTATTGCAGGACACCCTGATGGAGATTTAATCAACCAAAATGTTACAAACGTATTTACTGACGATAACAGCAAGGAGAGTATCGTCGAAAATATTCAGAAAGGTGAACCTTTTGATTATATATCGCGTGACCGTAATGGCTTGGGTAACTATTTCACATATGCTCCGGTTCATATTGGTGAAACCGGCACCCCATGGTCTTTGTGTATTGTAGTTCCGCTAGATGAAATAAATGCTCAGGCTGATCAAAACTTTAAAGTTTCGATGATTATTGGAATAGTTGTATTGCTTTTATTAACTATTCTTTTATCATTCATTGCGCAAACTATTGCTCGTCCAATTGTTAAAGTTACCAAATCGTTAAAGCAATTGGCCAGTGGTGAAATAGATGAAAATATGATTCTGAATATTCAATCCGGCGATGAAATTGAAGAGATGTCCAATGCCTTAAACAAAGCGATTGAAGGAATAAATAATAAAAACGACTTTGCCAATAATATCGGACAAGGAAACCTTGATGTTGATATTGACCTGCTCGGAGAAAATGATGAACTGGGAAAATCACTCAAAGAGATGCAGCAAAGTTTAATCGTTGCAAAAGAAGAAGAAGGGAAGCTTAAAGCAGAAGATGAAAAACGTCGCTGGACCAATGAAGGATTAGCTATGTTTGGAGATATTCTTCGTCAAAATTACGAAGAGCTTACCGATTTATCATACAATATTATTCGCAATTTGGTTAAATACTTAAATGCTAATCAAGGTGGTTTATTTGTAAAAGATGAAACACTTGACGAAGAAGATAAACCTGTATTCCTTTTGGACGCTGCATTTGCTTTCGATCGTAGAAAATACATGAATAAAGAGATTGAAATGGGCGAAGGATTAGTGGGAACTTGTGCCATTGAAAAAGAAACAATTTACATTACTGATATTCCTGAAGAATACATCGAAATTACAAGTGGATTAGGTGGTGCAACTCCAAAGTCTATCTTGATTGTTCCATTGCGACTTGAAGAAGAAGTTTATGGTGTTATGGAAATTGCCTCATTTAATGCTTTTGCTCCACACGAAGTTGAATTTGTTGAAAAACTTGGTGAAAGTATTGCTTCTACAATATCAAATGTGAAAGTAAATGCCAGAACAGCTATGCTACTTGAAAAATCACAACAACAAGCTGAAGAGATGGCTGCCCAGGAAGAAGAGATGCGTCAGAATCTCGAAGAACTTCAGGCAACTCAGGAGGAGATGGCCCGTAAACGTGCCGAAGGAGATGCTCTTGCTGAGGCAGTAGATGCATCAGTAGGACTTATCGAACTAGATTACAACAAACGAATTCTTGATACTAACGACTTGTTCTTATCTATGGTCGGCTTGCAAGAAGAAGATTTATTCGGCAAATTCCATATCGATTTTATTAGCGATCAGCGTGCTGCTTCTGAAGATTATGCCCGTATGTGGGAATCGCTAAGAGCTGGAGCTAAATACAATAATGTTGGCGAATATACTTTTAACAATAAGATCCAGGTATTCAAAGAAACCTTTGTTCCTGTAAGAGATGAAAACGATGAGTTCTCGAAAGTATATTTAATCGTTAGTGAGCTTAAAAAATAACTAAATATATAGTTCAAAAAAAAGCCGGCAATGCCGGCTTTTTTTGTTTCTGAAAATATAAATAGTCTTTTAATCCTCAAAAATATTACCTAGGAAAGATCGTGATTCTTTTGTAGTGTTTTTACCATATGGCGAAATAGCCTGTATAAGCTTACGAATAGGCATTGACTGTAACCAAACCTTGCCACTACCCCTTAAAGTGGCTAAGAACATACCTTCACCACCAAAAACCATCGATTTAAGTCCACCTGCAGCTTCTACGCTAAAATCAATGCCTGGCTCAAATGCTACAATACATCCTGTATCAATACGTAAAGTTTCATTATTCAGTTCTTTTTCAACAACTGTACCTCCAGCATGAACATATGCCATACCATCACCCTGCAGTTTTTGCAGGATAAAACCCTCTCCTCCTACTAAACCAGCTCCTATTCTTTTATTAAATACCATTGAAATTCTAGTTCCTTTAGCTGCACATAAAAAACCGTCTTTCTGAACAATAAGTTCACGTCCCATTTGAGTTAAATCAATAGGAATAATCGTCCCTGGATATGGCGCAGCAAAAGCAACCTTCTTTTTTCCATAGCCTAAATTAGTGAAATGCGTCATGAATAATGACTCCCCGGTTAACATTCGAGTACCGGCTGAGAATAGTTTATTCATAAAACCTTGATTTGGTTCAGAACCATCACCCATTTTGGTTTCAAACTGAATCCCCTCCTCCATGTAAATCATAGCACCAGCTTCTGCAATAACAGTTTCTTTCGGATCCAACTCAACTTCGACCAACTGAATATCATCTCCTTTAATTTGATAATCTATTTCATGTGAATACATAAGCAATTTTTTTAGCAATTTAAAAGGAAGAAGATAGAGCTGCAAATTATTTAAGGAAAATTATGAAAAATGTAAGAGATAATCGCGAAGGCGCAGAGACGCAAAGAAAATGCTGAAAAATTAATGAGGTTTTATAAATGTTCGATAGAAAGTATTAGTTTATAAATTGCCCAATCACAAATCACTAGCTACCAATCACCATTACTCACTAAGCACTAATCAGTATTTTTAAAATTTCAAACGGTGTTTTTCATTTTCATCTTCCAGAATACTTAAGTAACTAAGGTATCGTGTTTCAGAAATCCGCACCTCTTCTACCGCTTGTTTTACTGCACATTTTGGTTCATGAGTATGGGTACAATTATTAAACTGACACTTATGACTCTCTTTAAAAATTTCAGGAAAATAATGCCACAACTCCTGCTTGTCAAGGTCTATAATACCAAAACCTCTAATACCTGGTGTATCGATAATATACGTGTCCTTCTCAAGCTCAAACATTTCAGAAAAAGTAGTTGTATGTTTTCCTGTTTTATGGG
>Ga0070729_10004312_pt1 | contig 15605 bp, 14 predicted proteins | sample tdDd472_FD_66725 | JGI IMG/M metagenome (GOLD analysis project Ga0070729, IMG submission 66725) | Marine sediment microbial communities from the Atlantic coast under amendment with organic carbon and nitrate - tdDd47.2 | ecosystem: Environmental > Aquatic > Marine > Coastal > Sediment | place...
CGCGCCGCTTCGATCGTCGCGTTGAGCGCCAGCAAGTTGGTCTGATCCGCGATATCGGTGATAAATGACAAAATTTCACCGATTTTTTTGACGGCGTCGGACAACTCGCGGATGCGCGAGGTCGCATCGGACGCCTGCATCACGGCCGAATCCGAAATGGTCGCCGACGACGCCATGCGGCTGGAAATTTCATTGATGGATTGGGATAGCTCGCTGGTCTGAGAGCTCATACTCTCCATTCCCGAATTGGCGGTGTCGGCGGCGCTGGTCACGCTCTCCACATGGGACGACGTGCCTTCGGAAATCGTCAGCATGGAATTGGTCGAGGTTTCAATCAACGCGGTCGCTTGAGAAATCGAGTCCGCGACGCTACCGATGCTTTGTTGGAACCGGTCTGCCAATTCGTTCAAGGTCCGGTGGCGTTCTTCGCGCGCCTGATTCGCGAGCTCTTCTTCACGCCGCTGTGCTTCAGCCTGCTGGGCAATGGCCTTACGCAATGACGCTGCAGCCTTGCCGATGTCTTGAAACTCCGTCAAGCACGAAGACTTGACTTCTTGCTTGGAATGCTTGCCCTCGACCAAATCGCGTAACAGTGAGCTGTAGGATTGCAGGGGCAGGAGAATTTGGATCTGCGACAGGATGCCGAACACCACCAACGAGCCCAGAACCACCGCCCCGCCGATTCCCAGAACGACCATCAAGAACGCCGTTTCCTTTTCGATTAAGTGCGTGTCCTCAATAATCGAATCCGATGCGGCGGTCGCACCCTGCACTAGGTTTTGCACGATTTGCGAAACCTTAAGCGTCGCGTCTTCGGTGGTGGCGTTGACCTCATTGAGTTTCTCGATGATTTGGACGTGCAAATCGAAAATCGAATTCATTGTCTTGAGTTCTTCGATCAACTCATCCAAGCCCGCGTACGATTCCACGGATTTGTTCAAAGCTTCGCGTTCGCGCATCACGCGGCTGACGCCGCCGCGAAATTTGCGGATTTGTTTTTTCATCCGCTTGGGGTTGGTTACATGGGGCGTCGCCTCGACCCCGGACTGGGCATCGCGCAGAGCCAACAACATTCGCTGTGCGGTCTGCAAGGCATTCATATCCGCCGACAATTCATCCATGGCCGGTGACAAGATCAGCGCAATATCATCGACCAACTGCGGTGCGCGACGCACAATTTTGGTTTCCTGGGCCCGCAGGGCATGCGCCGCATCGGTTGCGTCGTAAGCCAGACGCAAGGCGCTCACCGCCGCCTCGACCATGGACTTGTCTTCAAGCACGTCGGACTGCATGAGCATCTCGGCGTTTTCATTGAATTTCGCCACGGCTTCGGTGCGCACGGCTTCATCCGAAGACTGAATAGCTTCCTGCCCGTATTTGGACATTTGCTCCGCCGCCAAAGCCAAACGCTGCTGTTCGATGGCGCGCGGCGCATTGATTGATTGTAGGGCGGTCATGGAATTGACGCGCATCAGCGTCGGCGCAGACATGACTGCAACCGCAATGACGACCAACGCCAGAGCCCCGCCGGCAACGACAGATACGCGCGACAGACTGACGCCTTTATTACACGATTTGTCTTTTGACTTCATGACAGAAGCGACCCCACCCTCTTGTTGATTTCTATTAAAATATTTGAATATCAATCACTTCGTCAATGCGCCTTAAATGGATGTGATTATTTTTATTTAACATTGTTAATTTGTTTTTATGTTTTTGTTATTTATTTGGCACTTAGCCCACAAACAAAAGTATTACCCGGAAGTTATTGTGCATCTGCACAATGAATTTTATTGATATGACTATTCAACAACACAAGACGTGTGTATTTTCTTATTGGGATACCATCATCGCTCATTGGAATAACTCAATGCAAATAGGCCGGATTGATAACTGCGGCACCTCTTAATTAGCGCTTATTCTCCGGCCTTGAAACCATGCGTATCAGAAGGCAACATTGTGCGGGGCGTCAGACTGAACTTTGGAATTTGAAATTGGGGAGTTATCCCTTTTTTTCGAATGCCTGAACCCAACTGGACTGACGTAAAGCCAATGAACCCATTTGCAATTGCGCACCGCGCTTCCCCCAAATTTACGCACTGTTTGTCATCCCTGCTGGTTGGCGCCATCGTCGTAACCAGCGCCTGCTCTGGCGCATATGCACAACCGCAATCCGCACGGGTCACAATCACCATCGGAACGGGAAGCCAGGCGGGCGTCTATTACCCGACGGGACAAGCCATCTGTGCGGCTGTGAACAAACGAACGAAAGAGCATGGCATCCATTGCAAAGCGCAAAGCTCCAATGGCTCGGTGGAAAATGCATATAAGCTGCGCAACGGCACCTTGGACTTCGCATTGCTGCAATCCGACGTTCTGTTCTTTGCCGTCAAAGGCTATGACGCATTCAAAAGGCAAGGGCCGGATAAAAATCTACGCTCGGTTTTATCGTTGTTTACGGAAAGTTTCACGGTGGTGGCACGGCCCGACGCACAGATCAAATCCTTTGACGACATACTCCACAAACGCATCAACATCGGCAATCCGGGGTCCGGACAACGCGCCAGCATGGACTTGGTGATGTTGGCAAAAAAAATCAAAAAGACCGATTTTGCCGACATCAAGGAATACGCATCCGACAAGCAGGCCGATGCGTTGTGTGCCAACGAAATCGATGCGTTCATCTTCACGTCCGGCCACCCCAACCCGTCCATCACCAAGGCAACGAAAGAATGCGGCGGCGTTATTGTCCCGCTGCCCGGCAACCTAATCAAGCACCTGTCCAGTCGACTGCCGTTTATTAAACCGGCAACCGTGTCCGGTGGAATATATCCCGGCACTGACTGGAGCATCCCCTCGTTCGGCATGACGGCCATGTTGGTCACATCAACGAAAATCCCCCACACCATCGTCACCGAAGTGGTCAAGTCGATTTACACGGATTTCGCACAGTTACGCATGGGCCACCCCGCATTCGCCTACGTCAGCCCCACCAGTATGGCGACACAAAACGTTCCCACACCACATCATAAGGGCGCGCTTTATTATTTCCGCGATAACGGCTATCTCGATACAAAGCGTCAAAACAAGCCCTGAATTTGGTTGTCCTCGTCGATACGGATACTTTCGGCGGACGGTTGCTTCGGCAGCCCCGGCATGGTCATGATGTCGCCGCAAATGACCACGACGAATTCCGCCCCGGCGGACAGGCGCACGTCACGTATCGGCACCACATGATTGGACGGCGCCCCCAACAGATCGGGATCCGTGGAAAAGCTGTACGGCGTCTTGGCTATGCAGACCGGCAAATGACCGAACCCATCGTCTTCAAACATCTTGAACTTGGCGCGAATTTTCTTGTCGGCGATCACCCCCTGTGCGCCGTACATGGTGCGCGCAATGGTCCGCGTTTTGTCCCACAACGGCATGTCGTCTGGATATAGGGTGCGAAAAGTCCCGTTCTCCTCTTGCGCCAAACGCACCACGACCTCGGCCAAGGCTGCGGCACCCGCACCGCCATCGGCATGATGGGTGCATGTCACGGCCTCAACCTCCAATTCCGCACAGTGCTGGCGCAGCAAATCGATTTCAGCATCCGTGTCTTCGCCGAACCGGTTCACCGCCACCACCACCGGCACACCAAAATGGCGGAGATTCTCGATATGGCGCGAAAGGTTGCCGAAGCCTTTGACCAAGGCCTCTTCATTCGGCTGGGCATATTCCCCTTTTTGCACGCCGCCTTGCATTTTTAATGCGCGCAACGTCACCACCAACACGGACGCACTCGGCTTCAGGTTTGCGACCCGGCATTTGATGTCGAAGAATTTTTCCGCACCCAGGTCTGCGCCGAAACCCGCCTCGGTCACCACGTAATCGGCGCATTTCAACGCGGTTTTGGTCGCCATCAAGGAGTTGCAGCCATGTGCAATATTGGCAAACGGCCCACCGTGCACAAACGCTGGGGTGCCTTCCAGGGTTTGCACGAGATTGGGCATCAACGCATCTTTCAGCAGCGCCGCCATCGCACCGTGCGCGTTGATTTCATGGGCGCGCACGAAGCGGCGTTGCTCCATATCCTGGCCGATGATGATGTTGCCGAGGCGGCGTTGTAAATCCTGCAGATCCGTCGCCAGACACAAGATCGCCATGACCTCGGAAGCCGCCGTGATGTCGAAGCCGCCTTCCCGTGGCGCGCCGTTGGCGACACCGCCCAGGCTGCTCACCAATTGGCGCAACGAGCGATCATTGATATCGACGGCGCGCTTCCAACTGATGCGCCGGTTATCCAAGCCTAAGTCCTTGCGCCAATAAACCGCATTGTCGATCAATGCGGCCAACAAATTGTTGGCGGCCGCAATGGCATGAAAATCACCGGTGAAGTGGAGATTGATGTCTTCCATCGGGATGACTTGGGCATAACCACCACCCGCCGCACCGCCCTTCATACCGAAGCACGGACCCAGTGACGGTTCGCGCAAACAAATCGCGGATCTTTTTCCAAGCCGCGACAAGGCATCACCCAGCCCGACGGTGGTCGTGGTCTTACCCTCCCCCAGGGGCGTTGGAGTCGTGGCGGTGACCAGTATCAATTGGCCGTCTTCGTGCCCATTGGCTTTCGCAATCCAGTCCAGTCCGATCTTGGCCTTATCACCGCCGTACCGCACCAAGGCATGTGCCGGTATACCAAGCCGTTCGGCAATCGCTTCGATGGGCAGAGGGTTCGCAGCGCGTGCGATGGCTAGGTCGTTCATCGGGTCCCCACTTCACTGAAACGCAAAAGGACGAGGCTTTCACCCCGTCCTTTGATTTAACCGCGCATCGTTCACCGGTGCAATGGTGAGGAGCCGTTCTTACTTGGCCGAACAGACCCGCGCCGCTTCACGCATCAATTCCAAGAAGCGCTGACGCACAACGGTGTCGTCGATCTGATAGAACGTACGGACCAATTCCAACGTTTCGCGACGGTCGAGAACTTCCGCATCCGGAGCACTGGCCGGAATGGGCTTGCCTTTCTTGGCGCCCGTTTCGGCATACGTCTTCAATTCGGACGTCATCTCATCGTAAAAATAAGAAATGGGAACGCCGAGAATGCGGCTGAATTCGAACAAGCGGCCAGAGCCGATGCGATTGGCACCGCGTTCGTACTTCTGGATTTGCTGGAACGTTAAACCAACTTTTTCCCCTAAATCCTTCTGGCTCATTCCCAAGAGACCGCGACGGGCACGAATACGCGCGCCCACGTGAGCATCGATGGGCGTGGGGCCATCTTTTGTCTTACGCGGAGCAATTTTTGCAGTAGCAGGATTCATCATAAAAGCACCCTTGTCGTTATTGTTGTTTTTAAATTCACATTCAATCATAAGCTGGAATGGCTCCGATTTCCTCATATTTTTTAACCACAACCAAAGATCTAATGATCACAACCTTTTATAGATAAGTCGTCGACGTGCAATTACAACCCGAAGCATCACAAACCCGTCATAATAGAACATATCACTGAGAATCGGCACTTCAGATGCGCTGTTCCTGTACTGCACCGGTATTTCAGAAACCACCCAAACCAAGACAAAACAGGCATTGGGAATGGTTGCGTCAACACCCCCCTTGGCCCACTCTAAATAAGCGGTCATGATAAAGAAACGAGTCCACCGCACGAACGAATGACCGTCATACGTATGATCGAGCAAACTAAACCAGTTGGAGAACGGATCACCGGACTTTTGCAAAAAAGGCCCGCACGCGTGAAGCGTGACGACGAGCTCAAAAGAAAGATCGGCACGATCATCAAAGACCATCCCAACAAAAGTCTCAGCGTCATTCGCCGCTGGCTTCACGACAATCACGGATAAGCGCAATCCCATGAATTTCAATCGCCCGAGCATCCTGCTTTACGCTGTTTTTGCCTTCTTCATAATTTTGACCGTGTTTCGTGGCGCACCCGCCCATGCACAAACCGCCCTTCAGGCGCAAGGCGATCTGCCCGGACCGGGGGACGGCGGGGTCTATGCCATCCGCACATCCGCCGATTGGCAAACGTTCCAACAAGAACGCGGTTTGACGTGGGCCATCAACATCGATTTCAATCGTGACATGGTCATCGCGGTATTTCTCGGCACCCGCAACAGTGCCGGTTACAAAATAGAGTTGGCGGAAATTCGAGCCGAGCCCTGGCATACCGAGGTGACGTATCGCGAAATTCCGCCGTCCGCAACCACGCCGGTGGCACAAATGCTGACCAATCCCTACATCCTCAGGGTGATTGGCCAGTCCCAAACCCCGGTGGTGTTTTCCAAAGGTTTCTTTTCCACCGTGCACATTCCTTACGGTGAGTTCTCACGGCTGGTCCGTCACATGAGCGAAACCGACTATCGGCTTCAAGACGAACGTCGCCTTAAAGAGCTCGCCGAAGGGCGTGTGCGCGATCTAAGCGAACTTCTCACCCGCAATGGCCCACATCCCGGACAGTGAAACCTCTCAACCATGACCGCAGCCATCCTGCCGCAACTCAAAGACATGTTCGGCGATCGCCTGAGCATCAACCCCGGGATATTGGAAACCCATGGCCGCGGCGAAGGCACCATGGCTTCACAACCGCCCGACGTGGTGGTCTTTCCCAAAACCACCCAGGACGTCAGCAAGCTGGCGAAGCTCTGCCATGCCGCTGACGTGGCCATGATCCCGTTTGGCGCCGGCACCTCCCTGGAAGGCCACGTCGCCGCGCCCCAAGGCGGCGTGTGCATCGATTTCAGCGAAATGAACGCCATCCTTGCTGTGCACGAGCCCGACATGGACGTCGTGGTGCAACCAGGCGTGACACGCAAGCAGCTCAATGCCCATCTGCGCGATACCGGTTTGTTCTTCCCGGTCGACCCCGGCGCGGACGCGACCATCGGCGGCATGGCGGCGACACGCGCCAGCGGCACATCGACGGTGCGCTACGGCTCCATGAAGGACAACGTCTTAGGGCTGGAGGTCGTCTTGGCCGACGGTCGCATCATCAAGACCGCCAACCGCGCACGTAAATCCGCAGCGGGCTACGACCTGACGCGCTTGATGATCGGCTCGGAAGGTACGCTCGGCATCATCACCTCGATCACCCTCAAACTGCACGGCATTCCCGAAACGGTGACGGCGGCCGTGTGCCCGTTCCCCACAATCGAAAACGCCGTCGATTGCGTCATCGCCGCCATCCAAATGGGCGTGCCCATGGCGCGCATGGAGCTGATGGACACGGTCTCCATGCAGGCGGTGAATGCGTACTCGAAACTCGACTACGCCGAACAGCCGACTTTGTTTTTGGAATTCGAAGGCACACCCGTATCGGTGGCCGAACAGGTCGAGACCGTCAAGGCCATCGCCGAAGACTTAGGCGGCACCAATTTCCAATGGGCCGAAAAGCCCGAAGACCGCAACCGGTTGTGGTCTGCCCGCCACGACATGTACTACGCCGGACTGGCATTGAAACCTGGGGCCAAAGCGCTGACAACGGACGTATGCGTGCCGATCTCCAACCTGGCCGAATGCATCCACCGCACCCATGAAGCCTTGAAGAACAGCGCACTGACCGGTTTGATCCTGGGCCACGTGGGCGACGGCAATTTCCACACCCTGTTGCTGTTCGATCCCGACAAACCCGAACAGAAACAAGAGGCCGAACGCCTCAATGCCGCCATTGTCGGCCAAGCCCTGGATCTGGACGGCACCTGCACCGGTGAGCACGGCATCGGACAAGGCAAAGCGAAATATTTGCGCCAAGAACTCGGTGTCGATACCGTAGACGTCATGGCGCAGATGAAAGCGGCGCTCGACCCGACCAACATTCTCAATCCCGGCAAGGTCTTGCCGCTGAACTAACATTTTTTTTATGGAAGGATGAAGAGACCACCATGAGCACACCGCAGCGAGGGATATTCATCGAAGGCAACCGCTTCTTGCACGTCTTGGAATACACCCTGAACGACGGCGCATCCCCCGAAAGTATCGCCGTGGCTCTGCAAGCCGCGCGGGAATCGAATGTCGAGGTTGTGGTGGCGTTCGGCTCCAGCCTGTGGGCGCGTCTGGCGCACGACCGTATGCCTAAGGGTTTCACCGATTTCCAAACCATCGAAGGCCCAAAAGCGAGGATCACCTCCACCCAGCGCGATATCTTGGTGTGGCTCCATGGCCCAACCCGCGACGATGTGCTGGACGCCGCGATGGCCGTCGATGGCGTGCTGTCCACTGTCGCCAAGCTGGAACTGGATTTGCCGGGGTTCGTCTATCGCGATAGCCGTGACCTGACCGGTTTCGTTGACGGCTCCGCCAATCCTGAGGACGACGCGGGCAAGCGCGAAGCCGCCCTGGTTCCAGAAGGCGAGCTTGGCGCGGGCGGGGCCATTGTGTTTTCATCGACGTGGGAACACGATCTGCACAAATTCCATGCCCAAAGCGTGGAGGACCAGGAAAACGTCATCGGCCGCACCAAGGCCGACAGCATCGAAATGGAAGGCGACGACCTGCCCGTCAATTCCCATGTGGGGCGTACCGACATCAAGGTCGACGACGTGGCGCAAAAGATGTACCGCCGCTCCTTCCCCTATGGCACGGCGGGCAAGCCCGGTCTCTATTTCATAGCGTTCTGTTGCGAACAAGAGCGGTTGGATAACGTCATCAACAACATGTACGGACTGGGCCAGGACGGTGTCACCGATCACCTGCTGGACTTCACCACGCCGGTGACCGGTAGCTACTGGTTCGCGCCGTGTGAAGAGGACTTAAAGGCTGCGCTTGAATGAGCAAACCAGATCTTGAAGCAATTCGTGCACAAATCGTCGACGCAATAAAGCAGGGAATAACAGGTAATTGCTTTAGAGCAGAAAGGGCGCTGTTGATATACAGAGAAATTGGTGCGAATGCAGAACGCATCAATAAAGATGGTTATGGAGCGGTGTTCGGTGGGGTACAAGAGGCTCTACTTAAGGAAATTGTGACTTCAATTGCTGCCATCTATGAGCCAAGCACGAACTATAAACTCCGAAGTATCCCCTGTGTTTTAGATTACCTCCGAAGTAGGCATGCACATCAAGCTCTTAACCTAGAATTAGAGGCTCTGAAAACCCTCGTTGAAGAGTGGCAAGCAAAATTGGACGAGGTATTTGATGAAACGCATAAAGATGCTTTATGCAGAATTAGGGACGTTCGTAACAAAAGGATGGCCCATGATGAGCTTATAGCTGAAGACAAAATCAAACGCCCAACGTGGGAAGAAATTGAAGAGCTACTCGAAGCCGCAAAAGCCATCCACGCGGATATGGGGTTTCACCTCTTAAGAATCATTTATCGCACGGATGACGGAACATACTTCCTTTCTGGCGATGCCCAAATGGCTCAACAATCCCTCAAGCGGCTACTAAATTCAGCTTTTCAGAATGATAAAAGCTCTTAAGGCGTCCAGGTTTCAATATCGGCGGGCGCTTGCTCGCCGGTCTCCATATCCTTGACTTCGTGCTCCGGCTGTTCGGCGTTGGCGGGGAACCAGACGAAGGGGATGCCTTTGCGCGACGCGTATTTCATCTGCGCCTTAAGCGACTTGGCTTCGTGATACATTTCCACTTTGAAGCCGCGTTCACGGAGTTTTCGCGACGTTACCCCCAAGTCCGTGCGGCTTGAGCCCGGCAGGCACGCGACCATGATATCGGTCGGGCACTTGGCCCCGGCTTCGATCAGGCCTTCCTTCACCAGCTTGGAGAAGATGCGCGAGAAGCCGATGGAAATGCCGACACCCGGCAACTTCTGGCGCGAGTACGATCCCACCAAATTATCGTAGCGTCCGCCAGCGCAAACCGTTGGGAAGTCCGGGAAATCCACCAGTTTGCCTTCGTAGACGGTGCCGGTGTAGTAGTCGAACCCGCGCGCAATGGACATGTCGGCAACGACGGTGCCCTTGGGTAGGTGTGCCAGTTCCAACATCACGAAGGTGAGTTCTTCCAACCCGGCTTCAAGTATTTCATTATCGATACCGAAGGCGCGGATTTCGTTGGCGAAGCTGGCGTCATTGGTTCTGATGGTGGCGAGTTCGACACACTTGTGCGCGATCACCGGCGGGATTTCCAATTCCCCGATCAACCCATCCTTAACGCCATCTGGACCGATCTTGTCCATTTTATCGGCGATGCGAATTGCGCCAACCACATCTTCAATGCCGAGGCCTTGATAAAAGCCCTGCAAAATTTTGCGGTTGTTGATGTGCATGCGCACCGGGCCGACGCCCAGGCGGCTCAATACATCCAGGGTCATGGCGGGAATTTCGGCGTCAAAATGGAGCGACACCTCGTCCATATCGATCACGTCGATATCGCACTGGGTGAACTCGCGCAAACGGCCTTCCTGCGGGCGTTCTCCGCGCCAACAGCGCTGCATCTGATAGCGTTTGAACGGAAACACCAGATCACCGAAGTGCTGAGCGACGTAGCGCGCCATCGGCACCGTCAGGTCGTAGTGCAGCGCCAAACGCCCGCCACCGCTGGCGTCGTCTTCGTCCGGGTCGGCGGCCAAGCGGCGCAGGCCGTAAATTTCCTTGTCCGCGTCGCCGCCCTTCGCGGCCAACACGTCGATCTCTTCGACAGATGGGGTTTCGATGGAACAAAAGCCATAGCTTTCAAAGGCCTCGCGGATTTGGTCCAGCCAATGGAGTTCGACCAAGCGGACTTCGGGCAGCCATTCCAGGAAACCGGAAATGGGGCGCGGTTTGTAGATGTTTTGTTTGCCGCCGGCGTTTTTGCTCATCCGAGGATTCCTGTGCTGGTCGTGTCGGTTAAGGCGCTATTTGTATCCGAGTGACGCTGGCAATCAAGGGTTAAAGCGATTTGGCCTCATGTGAGGCCTTGAACCGCTCCAACGGGCCCTTGAGTTTGCGCGCCCGGGCATTGAGTGCCGGGACCGGACTGTTAATCCCGTCTTCGAGCATTTTCAGTGTCTCATCAAGCAGCGCCGGTTCCTTTTGCGCCAGATCGAACATGGCTTGCAGGGCCGCCGTACGCACGATTTTGCTGGCGGCGCGGCGGAACCAACGTCCAAACACCTCACTCAAATCATCAATTTCTTCAGCGTTTAAATCCAAACGCGTGACAATCTGGGCCAAATGCCAGCGCACCTCGCTCTGTTGGGCGTCTTCGGTGAGCTCCAACAATTGATCCTTGTGCGGGGCCAGCATATCGGCTTGTTGCACCGTGGCTTTTTCCAAGGCATCGGCGGCGCGCATGCGCACTTCCGGTCGGGGGTCGGACAACAGGTCCATCAATTCGGTGATGTATTTCGGCTTGCCCACGGCCAACCGCACCGCATCGGCCACCTTGCCCACTGTGCGGCGATCCCCATCTTGCAACAAATTCAGCATCTTACCCATGGGGTAAGCATATCACATTCGGGTCACTTGGGGGCGGGGCACTTGGGAGAAAGTGCAAACGGCTTATGTTCGGCGATTTCCGCGTCGCTGAGACCGTGAAGCTCATGGGGGAACACCAGCCACTTGTCGGTGGTGTGAACGTAGTAGTCCGGTTCGATGTCTACCCTGCGCTTGGTCGGCTTGTAATAGACCGTCGCCACCTTGATGGTGGACGGTGTATTGGCGCGCGAAAGGGTCCTGATGGCGTCAATGACGGCGGCCACGCTGCGCCCACTGTCAAACGTATCGTCTATGATCAGCAGACTGTCCGCGGCGTTGGCGTGCTCGACGATGTAGTGCAGACCATGGACACGGATTTCGTCCGCCTGCTCCCACATGCCGGTATAGGACGAGGTGCGGATCGCAATATGGTCTGTTTGTACGCCGTGATAGTCCAGCAATTCCTGCACCGCGATGCCCACGGGCGTGCCGCCCCGCCAGATGCCGACAATGTAGTTCGGGCGGAACCCGTCATCGTAAATCTGGTGGGCGAGCTTGTAGGAGTCTTCCAACAATTCGTTCGCGGTGATGAAAATTTTATCGCTCATGGCATCTCCACTGCGACCTGCGGCAAAACCGGGGAAACCGCAAAAGCCGGTGAACAGCAGTTTACAGGCCCAATTGAAGGTCATATATAGTGCCAATGGACAGAAAAATCGCCCCGAAAATCGGCATCATCTCGCTCGGCTGCCCCAAGGCGCTGGTCGATTCGGAACGCATCCTCACCAAACTGGGTGCGGAAGGCTATGAAATCACCGAAACCTACGACGACGCCAACGTGGTGCTGGTCAACACCTGCGGCTTCATCGACAGCGCACGCCAGGAAAGCCTGGAAGCAATCAAGGAAGCCATGGCCGAAAACGGCCGGGTAATCGTCACGGGGTGTCTGGGCATCGACGAAGGGGCGATCCGCGAGGTTGCACCGAACGTGCTGTCCGTCACCGGCCCGCACCAGTACGAACAAGTGGTCGCCGCCGTGCACGACGCCGTGCCGCCGCTACATGATCCGTTCATCGATTTGGTCGGCCCGGAAGGCATGAAGCTGACGCCACGCCATTATTCCTATCTGAAAATTTCCGAAGGCTGCAATCACCACTGCAAGTTCTGCATCATCCCCGATATTCGCGGACAACTGAACAGCCGCCCCGTGGGCGAGGTGCTGCGCGAGGCCGAGCGCTTGGTGGAAAGCGGCGTGAAAGAGCTGTTGGTCATATCCCAAGACACCAGCGCTTACGGTTTGGACTTGAACTATGCCGCCAGTGACTGGCGCGGTCAGTCCGTCAAGACCAACATGTACGATCTTGCCAATGCATTGGGCGATCTGGGGGCATGGGTACGGCTGCACTACGTCTACCCCTACCCCCACGTGGACGACGTCATCGAGCTGATGGCGGACGGCAAAATCCTGCCCTATCTGGACATTCCGTTCCAGCACGCCAGCGCATCCGTGCTGAAATCCATGGCACGCCCGGCGCACGCCGAAAAGGTTCTGGAGCGGATCGAACGCTGGCGCGAGATTTGCCCCGACATCGCGTTGCGCTCCACTTTCATTGTCGGCTATCCCGGCGAAACGGAAGAAGATTTCGAAACCCTGCTGAACTTCCTGGAAGACGCCCAGTTGGACCGCGTCGGCTGTTTCCAATATGAAAACATCGACGGCGCGCAGGCCAACGCGCTGCCCGATCACGTGGATGCCGAAGAAAAGCTGTCGCGTTGGGAACGCTTCATGGAGCTGTCCCAAGACATTTCCGAGCGCAAACTGCTGGACCGCATCGGCCAGGACTTGAACGTTCTGATCGATGATGTGACCGATGAAGGCGCGGTCGGGCGCAGCTACGCCGACAGCCCGGAAATCGACGGCAACGTCTATCTGGACGGCGCCACAAACCTCAAGCCCGGCGACTTGGTCCGGGCCACCATCACCAAGTCAGGGGCCTACGACCTCTGGGGAGACGTCAAATGAGCCTCAAAGTCGCCGTTATTCCCGTAACCCCCCTGCAACAAAACTGCACCGTTATGTGGGACGAAGACACCATGACCGGTGTCGTGATCGACCCCGGCGGGGACGTCACCGCCATCAAGGATGCCATCGAAGGCTTGGGCATCAAGATCGAGAAAATTCTCCTGACCCACGGTCACTTCGACCATATCGGTGGGGCCATGGAACTGGCGGAAGACTTGGAGGTCCCCATCGTCGGCCCGCACAAGGAAGACGCCTACATCACCACCACCGTGACCGAACGCGGCCCCGATTTCGGGGTGCCGGATGGGCGCAACGTCGAAGGCAACCAATGGCTGAACGAAGGCGACACCGTCACCTTCGGCAACCAAACACTGGATGTTTTGCACACCCCCGGGCACACCCCCGGACACTTGGTCTACGTCCATAAGGGCGAGAAAATCGCCCAGGTCGGCGACGTGCTGTTCAAAGGCTCCATCGGGCGCACCGACTTGGGGCGCGGCGACCACGCCACCTTAATCGCGTCGATCCGCGAAAAGCTGTGGGCGCTGGGCGACGACGTGACCTTCATCCCCGGCCACGGCCCGGCCTCGACGTTCGGCGAGGAACGCGCCACCAACCCGTTTTGCGGCGACGCCGTGGTGGGTTAATCCCCTTTCGTCCGTCATTCATCTTGCAATTGCCCCGCGCATCCGCTTCCCTGTTATCAGCGCATTAGGGAGGCCCCATGGCGTTCGGCCATCGTTCACGACTGTACGATCCAGTCTTACCCCGCCACATCGTTTTGGCTGGGTGTATCGTTGTCTTGGGTGCATGGCTGCGTTTTCGCGGTGCACAGGGCGATTTGTGGCTCGATGAAATCTGGTCGTTGAACCTCACCGCCACGTTGAACGCCTGGCATGAAGTCTTTTGGAAGCTGATCCACGACAACAATCACCACCTCAACACGCTATGGCTCTACATTGTGGGAGAAGGCCGTGAAGCCTGGATTTACCGTTTGGCATCCATAGTCGCCGGAACGCTCAGCATCCTTGTCGTCGGCTGGGCCGTTGCACGCGACGGCGCGGCAAAAATGCTCATTGCCATGTTGCTATGCGCCATATTGTATCCCCTGGTTCATTTTGGTTCGGAGGCCCGGGGCTACGGCCTCATGATGCTGTTTACCTATGTCGCCTTCATCGCCGTTGACAGGGCCCACGATCACAGGGCATCCAGCCGTTGGCTGTTCGGATTGGCAACACTGTTGGCGGCAGCTTCGCACCTATCCAGCCTGCCGATTTTATTCATGATGTGCGTTGCGTATATGGGGCACGTCTGGCGCATGGAACGTCGCTTTTGGGAAGCCTTTCGCCAAACGCTCTGGTTTGCAGCACCCGCAGCCGGTGCGTTGGCCGTCATCGGTGGCGCAATCACCTACGGCCTCAAAAACATCACCACAGATTGGTATGGAGGGCGTGCCACGACCTGCCCGCCGGAGGGCTGCTTTGTGGGGGCCTGGGACGAGTTGGTCCTCTATGCCACCGGCGGCTTCGCCCCCCCCTTTCCAGGTCTTTACGCAGGCTTTTTCGCCCTACTTATCATCACGTTCATTTTGAGTTTTATATCGATTGGGCACCGGCGGACATATTTGTATGGGGCACTGTTCATCGGCACGCCTGCAATTTATCTCGCCCTCAATCAGCCCAATTTGCCATTTGGTCGGTACTTCATAAGCGTATTCGCATTTGTGCCACTGCTGATCGCAGATACTTTGGGGGGGCAGTTCAAACGTTCCCTGTTCAATCGTACCCTCTGGGGCATTGCGCTCATGACCTTGATCGGCGTCAATGCCTGGGGCCTGCAAAAATTTTTCCATGATGGCCGGGGGCACTATCGGGCGGCGGTTGCCAAGATTGAAAACGCCACGACGCATTTTCCCATCACCATCGGCAGCGATATGGTGTTTCGCCTATCCACAGTCTTCGATTACTACAGAGCCAGTCCGGTGAAATACGTGATGTCCCAAAACGTGTCTGGTGAGCGCCCTGACTGGTTGGTCACGGTTCTCAACCGGCCAGCGGACATGCCGCCACACATTTGTCTCGGCGGCGCGCAAACAGACGCACCGTCCGTCGTCTACAAACGGGCAGCGATTTATCGCACATGGGGTCTCGCGGGAACCGATTGGGGTGTCTATAGGATCGAGCTTAACGCTCCTGAAGGGCAGTGCTGAAGCTGCCAATG
>Ga0070729_10004313_pt1 | contig 15603 bp, 9 predicted proteins | sample tdDd472_FD_66725 | JGI IMG/M metagenome (GOLD analysis project Ga0070729, IMG submission 66725) | Marine sediment microbial communities from the Atlantic coast under amendment with organic carbon and nitrate - tdDd47.2 | ecosystem: Environmental > Aquatic > Marine > Coastal > Sediment | place...
CCGAGGGCTGCGCTCACCAAAATTGCCAATGAAATCAGCGTTTGTGATCGGACCTTATAGAGCACATTTACAATCGGTGCAGCAGGTGTAGAGATTAGAAGTTCTTTCACTCCTGCGGTGGAGAGTGAGTTGCTTTTGATGAAATATTCGCTATTTGCCCATCGGGTCATCGCGGGCATGTCTCCGGAAGGGCTCCATATGTTCAGGCCGCCCTCCAGAACGGTGATTTTACCTTCCCCGTCGGAATGTTGGTCAACTATCCCAAGCTCAAGAGGTGGGCGACCATCTTCAAATGTAATCTGGGCAGAAAAGCCACCAAGTTGAGTGTGAATATCGTTGGGTTCTTCTAGGGTTCTTTTTAAGGACTGGGTATTTACCTTTGCATTGCGATGAAGTAACTGGATTTCTTTCACAAGGGCGGCTTGATAATCGAGCATGTGACTTAACAGGTTTTCTTCCTGCAGGGATTTCACACGATATCCGTTTGCAATGATAGGAACGGCACCAGCCAGAATGGTGACCAGGGTCAACGAACTGGTCACTAGGTGTTTGGCAGAAAACTGATGTCGGATCTTGTCTTTTCGTTGGAAAATTATACGACCTAAGCTCACCGCTAACGATGCAATGACAGCGTTAAACACGCCATTGATGAACTGCTTAAGGGCAATCAACAGGCTGGCGTTATATCCGACCTCAAGAATCCCTTGATAAAAGACAAAGACCAATGGAATGCCGATGATGATCCAGTAGAGGAAATCAGCGAATGCAATCATTTGAATTCGATGTCTAAGGAGGGCAATAAAGATAATCTCAGCGGAGAATATCAGAATCGCATAGGGATGCCCCCACAACACATAGGTATATGTGCTGACAATAACCCCAATGAGAACACCGGCAACGCGTCCAAGGGTTAGCAGGCCGACCAAGGCGAAAATAGAGCCGAATAACAGACTAACAGAGAAAAATAGGTGAACATTGAAATGGTTTGCCAGAAAACCAAGACCAATCAGTATGGGCACATATATAAGAAACTGTTTCGACGTAATGTCGCTATTGCGATTTTTCATGCACCCTAGCCGATAAATATAAGGGAGTTGACGTTATCTAACCCACGTTAGTTCCGCGTTTAGATTAAAAAGACTAGGTTAACGATTAGTGAATACAAGGGGATCTAATGTAAAAGAAAACTGGTCTGTTTTTTCAATTTCTGGTGATGTTTTCTTCTTTAGTTAAAGAAGATAGGGCCGTTTGCAGAAGTACTTTTACTGTTTCTTCGGACGGTCGGATGTCTAATTCAGAGCCAGCCTTTAAAAGACGCCCCGCCAGTTGAAGAACTTTGTCCGCATTAAGGGTAACGGTTTGACGGTGGCTGGGATCTGCCGCATCAAACAGGCTTAAATAGACATTTTGTGTTTCGGTATTTGCGGTAACTTTGATGCCTGTTCTTGTCATTTTTTGATCCCAAGCTGTTTGTTTCTTTTACCATTCTGACATTAGCCGACTGAGGGTAAATAGGAGCTTAAGCTGAAAAAGCCGCTTTTTGAAGCGCGGCTTGTCACAATCTAAAAATAAAGAATTAGTGCCCACCAATTGGGAGGTCCGAAAATATCGGAATGTTTGAAAATGCCTAACGTTTGTTTTGCAAGTAATTGATTTTATATCAATTTTTTCGGTTGAAACTATGGGTTGGCAGGCATAAAGATATTTATGGAGCGAATTGAAGTTAATCTCACTATAGAAATGCACTCGCGATACTATTCATGTCAGCGCACTCACTAGAATACTGCACGAATATTTTCCTATTTATTATTGAAATTGAGTTGAATGGTGCAACATATCCAAAATGACAAGAGAACATTAACCATATTGAGATTAGTGTTTCAGTAAGTTCACATATAAATGTCTGTACAACCGGAATTTAAGGACATCCCAGCATGGCACTGACGGCACAGGAACTCAAAAACGAACGGATTACCGAAATTCTGGAAATGATTTCGGGCAGGTTTGAGAAAAAGCAGGCCGAAGATCTCACTATTTTCGTTCAGAAACTCTATGAGAGAATGGCGCCGGATGATGTGTTGTCCATTCAGCCGGAAAATCTTTATGGCTCGGCATTATCCTTGTACAAGTTTGCAGCCAATCGAAAACCGGGGGAGCCGAAACTTCGGGCCTTTAGCCCAACACTGGAAGAGCATGGCTGGAAAACCTCCCATACTGTCATCGAGATCGTTAATGATGACATGCCTTTTCTGGTGGACAGTGTCACAGCGGCGCTAAACCAGCGGGGTTTGAATGTTCATGTTTTAAATCACCCGATCCTGTGTGTTGAACGCAATGCCAAGGGCGATCATAGTCGGGTCTTTGACCCGTCTGATGCAGCAAAATCAAAAGGTAAGCCTGAAAGCTTCATGCATATTGAAGTGGATGAGCAAAGTGATCCTGAGGTGATGAAGGAAATAGAGGCGGAGCTTTCCATCGTTTTGGATGATGTGCGCGCCTCTGTTGAGGACTGGAAACAGGTTCTTGGAAAAGTTGATGAAATTACAAAATCTTTGAAACCTGGCTCATTACCGCTCGAAGATGCAGAGGTTAAGGAAGGAATTGCCCTTCTACATTGGATGGCTGAAAACCATTTCACCTTCCTCGGTTTCCGGGAATATAATTTCAAGGTTTCAGGCAAGAATAAATCCGAGAACTGGGAGCCGGTTCCGGGTTCCGGGCTCGGTATCTTACGTAACCCTGACCGCCGTATCATGGCGGGTAAGGCCGAAGTTTCGCCAGAGGTGAGTGAATTTCTACATCGGCCGGAACTGATTATTGTCACCAAGGCAAATGCGCGCTCCACCGTTCACCGCCCGGTGCAGTTGGATTATGTAGGCGTTAAGAAGTTCGATAAAAACGGCAATGTAGTGGGTGAGTACCGATTTACGGGCCTATTTACGTCTGCTGCCTATAACCGGATCCCCCGGGATATTCCTTATCTGCGCCGGAAAGTGCAGCAAACACTGGATAAATCAGGTTTTGCCAAAAGCAGCCATGATGAAAAGGCGTTAGCACATATTCTGGAAACCTATCCACGTGATGAATTGTTCCAGATTTCTATTGATGAGCTTTTTGATATTTCCTGCCGCATTCTAGCATTGCAGGAGCGCCCACGTATTGCGGCCTTCCTGCGCCGGGACCGGTTTGAACGGTTTGTCTCTGCACTCGTTTATGTCCCGCGGGAGAAATATAATACGGATATCCGCCAAGGTTTTGCCGCCATCCTTGCCGAAATGCACGGAGGTGAGATTGCAGCGCACTATTCGCAAGTGGGCGATGATGTGTTGGCACGCATTCATTTTGTTATCAGATTGCCAGCCGGTAAAAACCAGGATGTTGATGAAGAAGTTCTGGAGCAACGTCTCGTGGCCGCTGCCCGGGAATGGTCTGATGACCTGAACGATGCGCTCTTAGAACATTGGGGTGAAGTGAAAGCCCTGAAACTGAAAGCGCGCTATGGCGAAGCGTTTCCAGTTGGCTATCGTGCCCGCTTCAATGCCAATCTGGCTCTTCGTGATATTGAGAAACTGGAAGAGGTCACTAAAGATGGGCGGGTTGGCCTCAATCTGTATCGTTGGGTTGAGGATCCGGATAACCGTGTTCGCTTCAAGGTTTACAATCAAAAAGACCCGATGCCTCTTTCTGATTGCTTGCCCATGATTGAAAATATGGGTTTGCAAGTATTGTCAGAAAACCCCTATCTGGTTCGCAGTGAACAGATGCCGGATGGTATCTGGATTCATGATTTTGAATTGGAAGATCCATCTGGCCACGGGCTGGATTTGCATCAGCTAAAAGTCAAATTTGAAGAAACTTTCCGCCGGGTTTGGCAGGGTACGACTGAAAGTGATGGTTTTAACCGATTGGTGATGCGGGCGGGGCTGAGCTGGTCTTCGGTAGCGGTGCTTCGGGCATATGCCAAATACCTCCGTCAGGCAGGCATTACCTTCTCGCAAAATTACATGGCGAATACGCTGTATGATAATGCCGACATTAGTAGTCTTTTGGTGGAGTTGTTTAAAACCTGTTTCGATCCTGATTTTAAAGGAAAGCGAAATGCGCGGGTCGAAACCCTCCGTCAGGAAATCCATGATGCACTGGAACAGGTGGACAGTCTGGATGATGACCGTATTTTACGCCGCTATCTTAATCTGATTGAAAACACCCTGCGCACCAATTTCTTTCAGGAAGGTGCTGGTGAAGCAGAGAAACCCTATTTCTCCTTCAAACTGGACAGTCAGGAGATTACAGATTTACCCCTACCTAGGCCGCATGTAGAGATTTTTGTCTACAGCCCAAGGGTCGAAGGGGTTCATTTGCGGGGCGGGGCTGTCGCGCGCGGCGGGCTTCGTTGGTCGGATCGGCGGGAGGATTTCCGAACTGAGGTCCTTGGCTTGATGAAAGCGCAGATGGTGAAAAATACCGTCATTGTGCCCGTGGGATCAAAAGGTGGCTTTTACCCTAAACGTCTGCCGCAAAATGGAACGCGTGAAGAAATTCAAGCAGAAGGGATCGCCTGTTATCGGATCTTCATTTCCGGACTGTTGGATCTGACCGATAATCTGGTGGCCGGTCACATTGTACCGCCGTCTCGTGTTGTCCGTCATGATGGGGATGACCCGTATTTGGTTGTGGCCGCTGACAAGGGAACGGCAACCTTCTCTGATATCGCTAACGAGGTTGCCATTTCATATGGGTTCTGGCTGGGGGATGCGTTCGCATCTGGCGGCGCAGAGGGTTATGACCATAAGAAAATGGCGATTACGGCTCGCGGTGCCTGGGAATCTGTTAAACGCCACTTCCGTGAACTGGGTAAAAATATTCAGGAAGAGGAATTCACAGTTGCCGGCATCGGCGACATGTCCGGTGACGTCTTTGGTAATGGGATGCTGCTGTCGCGGCATATCAAGTTGGTAGCCGCTTTTGATCATCGGAATATCTTCATCGATCCAACTCCAGACCCTGAGAAAAGCTTTAAAGAACGGGAGCGGATGTTCAAGCTGCCACGCTCTTCCTGGGAAGATTATGATCAGAAACTGATCTCCAAAGGTGGCGGTATTTTTGATCGGAAAGCAAAATCGGTCACTTTGACTCCGGAAATTCAGAAGCTGCTGGATATCAAGGATAAAACCCTGACCCCGAATGATTTGATTTCGGCTATTTTGAAGGCAAATGTTGACCTTCTGTGGTTCGGGGGCATTGGCACTTATATCAAGGCAGGGCATGAGAGTAACTCCGACGTTGGCGACCGGGCTAACGACGCTATTCGGATCAACGGCAATCAGGTCCGGGCGAAAGTTATCGGCGAGGGGGGTAATCTCGGCGTCACACAATATGGCCGGATCGAATATGCCTTGAGTGGTGGTAAGTTGAACACGGATGCTATCGACAACTCTGCTGGGGTGGATTGCTCTGACCATGAAGTGAACATCAAAATCCTGCTTCGGGCGGTGCTTGATGACGGGGAAATGACAGACAAGCAGCGTAATCGTCTACTGGTGGATATGACTGATGATGTGGCAGCGCATGTTCTGAAAGACAACTACCTGCAGACGCAGGCACTGACGACAGCCGAGCGTCAAAGTATTGCTAATTTTGAAGAACAGGTTCGCTTTATGCGGGCCCTTGAAAAGCAGGGGCGCCTTGATAGGGCGGTCGAGAATCTGCCTAACGAGGAAGAACTCGCAGATCGGCGTACAGCAGGTCAGGGTTTTACCCGCCCGGAAATGAGTGTATTGCTCGCCTATGCGAAGATGACCCTCTATACGGATGTTCTGGAAACAGAATTGCCGGACGATCCCTTCTTTACGACTTGGTTGGAAGGGTATTTCCCGCCACCACTTCGCAAAAAATATAAAAAATACATCGAAAATCACCGTTTGCGGCGGGAAATCATCACAACGGTTGCGATTAACAGTTTGATTAACCGCGCTGGTATTACCTTCGTCATGCAGATGGTTGATGAGCTGGGCGTTGGGGTTGATGATGTGGTTCGGGCGTATGCATTGGTGACAGATGTCTTTAATCTGCAACAATTATGGGCGGATATTGAAGGGCTGGATAACATCGCTGCCAGCCATGTTCAGGGGCATATGATTGATGCGACGCAAATGTTGCTTCGCCGGGCAACTCTCTGGTGTTTGCGTCATTTGAGTTCCCCGATTTCTATCAAGGAGAATCTCCAGGAACTGGCGCCAGCCATGCAGGCTCTTGAAAATGAGCTCGAGGATCTGTTGAGCGTTGAAGGCTGCAAAACCTTCCGGGAGCGGGTTAAGTATCTCACCGAAACAAATGTGCCGGAGGCATTGGCTCGGCGGGTTGCCTCATTGGCGCCGCTTCGCTCCTCCCTTGATGTGGTGCAGGTCGGGCGAACCTCTACTCGTTCTATCCCAGAGGTGGGTAAGGTTTATTATGCTGTTGGCGCGGAACTGTATCTTGATTGGCTGCGTCTGGCGGCGGAAGCAATTGAACCTGAAAACCATTGGGAGCGGCTCGCAATTACAGCAATCATTGATGACCTGTATGGTCAGCAACGGGCGCTGACCAATACAGTGTTTATTGATGCTGAGGGACATAAAGGTATTGATGCCTTTACCCACTGGCAGGATATCAACAAAAAGTCGGTTCACCGCTGCAAGCAGTTGATTGAAGAGTTTAAATCCTCAGGCGGTGTAGATGTGTCTAAACTGGCCTTTGCGAACCGTCAGTTCCGCTCTATGATCAGCTAATAAAATCCTTCTCCTTTTCCCGGATCTGGGTCAGTATATGCCCAGATACCGGGGAGGGGTTTGATGACGTCACAGGCAGAAGCACCGAGGCTTGGGAAATTTTCCTGGGCTTTGTTTGATTGGGCTAACCAGCCCTATTTTACCGTTATTACCACGTTTATTTTTGCACCGTATTTTACAGCAACTGTGGTGGGAGACTCTGTCACCGGTCAGGCTTATTGGGGATACACTCAGGCTGTTGCTGGTTTTATCATCGCGATTATGAGCCCGATTTTAGGCTCTGTCGCGGATGCGGGCGGTCCGCGAAAGCCGTGGATTTTTACCTTTGTTCTGATTTGTGCCCTGGCAAGTATTTCTCTTTGGTGGGCAGTGCCAGGAATGACATCAGGCTTGATCTGGATATTGGCGGCTATTGTCGTGGGTACCATTGCCGTTGAATTTTCCCTCGTCTTTAATAACGCCATGCTGCCAAATCTCACGTCATCTGAGAATATGGGGAAATTAAGTGGATTTGGTTGGGGGCTTGGCTATCTGGGAGGATTGATCGCGCTCTTTATCGTGTTGGTTGGCTTTTCTATGCCGGAAGAGCCCTTGTTTGGACTTGATAAGGTGTCCCATGAGCATGATCGGATGACAGGACCATTAACGGGCATCTGGTTTCTGATTTTTATCCTGCCGATGATGTTTTTTACACCCGATGCAAAATCTGCAGGTATTAGCAGAGGGGTAGCGGTGCAGAAGGGGTTTTCCTCCCTGATTGAAACATTGCGAGGCGTCAAAAATCATCGGAACGTGGTTTATTTCCTAATTGCCCGCATGTTTTATAACGATGGTATTCTGGCCCTTATTGGCTTTTCCGGTATTTACGCGGCAGGCGTTTTTGGTTGGGAGACAATGACACTCGGGATTTTCGGGATTTTGATTAACGTCTTTGCCATTGCCGGATCGTTCATCGGGGGTTGGCTGGATGATAGATTGGGATCTAAACCAACGATCGTAATCTCTGTTCTGGGTCTCTCTTTTGCCTCAGTGGGGGTCCTCTCCATCGGGGATGGGGAGGTTCTGTTTGGCATTCCTGCGGCTATGCCGGTGGAAGGCGGCGGGGTGTTCGAAAGTCCGGCTGAGCAGGTCTTCATGGGTTTTGCGGTGATTATGGGGATATTTTTTGGCCCGGCACAGGCCGCTAGCCGAACATTGGTGGCTCGTCTATCGCCTCCAGAAAAAATGACGGAATTCTTTGGACTTTTTGCCCTTTCAGGGAAGGCGACGGCTTTTATGGCCCCGTTGTTAATCGGTGTGGTGACGAGCCTAACGGGAGAGCAGCGACCAGCCATGTTGGTGATCCTGATCCTCCTACTTATAGGGGCGGCGCTTATGAGTTTTGTCGAGGAAAACCATCGCCGAAAAAGCGCATAAAAAAAGGGCGGTGAAAACCGCCCCTTTTCGTATTCAGTTGGGTAAGATTATTCGACGGTTACGGCGGTACCGGTTGCCACAACCATCAGCATGCTCTCTCCCATCACTTCGGTATCCAGATTGACCCCAACAACGGCATTTGCGCCTAGCTCGACCGCCTCTTCCATCAGTTCTTCCAAGGCCACATTGCGGGCTTTTCGAAGTTCCTTTTGATACGCTCCGCTGCGGCCGCCGATAACATCGGTGACACGGGCAAAGAAATCGCGGACAAAGTTGGCACCCATAACCGCGTCACCGGCAACAATGCCGTGATACTGGGTAATGCGTTTGCCTTCAACGGAACCAGTTGTAGATGTAATCATGGGAAACCTCTCGTATCGAAATCTTAGTGACGGAAATGTCTCATGCCGGTCATAACCATGGCAAGGCCTGCTTCATCTGCGGCGGCAATTACTTCGTCATCGCGCATGGATCCGCCTGGCTGGATGACTGCGGTGGCACCGGCTTCAGCCGCGGCCATCAGACCATCTGCAAATGGGAAGAAAGCATCAGAAGCGACGACAGAACCTTTGGCCCAGGCCTCTGTTTCGCCCACATTTTGCGCGGCTTCCAATGATTTTGATGCCGCAATTTTGGCGCTGTCGACCCGGCTCATCTGACCAGCTCCAACGCCAACGGTTGCACCATTTCGGACATAAACGATCGCGTTGGATTTCACATGCTTGCCCACAGTGAACGCAAATTTCAGATCGGCCAGTTCCTGCTCAGTTGGGGCGCGTTTCGTGACCACTTTTAACTCAGGTCCTGCGGTAAGTGCGTTATCACGACCCTGCACCAGATATCCACCTGCCAGTGATTTTACCATACGGCCAGCGGCTTTTGGGTCAGGCAGCCCTCCTGTCAGGAGAAGACGAAGGTTTTTCTTGGCCGCAATTAAGGCTTTTGCCTCGTCAGAGGCGTCTGGTGCGATAATGACTTCAGTAAAGATTTTGGTGATTTCTTCTGCGGTTGCTGCGTCCAGTGTCTGGTTCAGGGCAATAATACCCCCAAAAGCAGATGTTGTATCACAGGCAAAGGCCCGGCGATAAGCATCAGAAAGCGTCTCACCCATGGCAACCCCGCAAGGGTTCGCATGCTTGATAATGGCGCAGGCGGGGCCAGTTTCTTCTGGATTAAATTCTGCCACCAGCTCAAACGCGGCGTCTGTGTCATTGTAGTTGTTGTAGGATAATTCCTTGCCTTGTATCTGCTCTGCCGTGGCAATACCGATCCGCTTCTCGGAATTCGCGTAGAAGGCAGCAGACTGATGCGGGTTTTCACCATAGCGAAGTGTCTGTTGCAGCTCGCCCGCCATTACAAGGCGATCAGGGAAGTCATTACCCAGTTGTTCGGCGTACCAGTTGGAAATAGCAGCGTCATAGGCACCTGTGCGGGCATAGGCTTTAGCCGCGAGGCTTTTGCGAAGCTCGATGCTTGTTTTACCGCTATTTTCTTTAAGCTCAGTGACAAGTTTTTCATAGTCGCCGGCATCTGTGACCACATTAACAAAGCCATAGTTTTTTGCGGCGGAGCGGATCATGGCTGGTCCACCAATGTCGATATTTTCGATGCAAGTATGGAAATCGGCACCTTTGGCGACAGTTTCTTCAAACGGGTACAGGTTCACAACGACCAGATCAATGGCCCCGATATTGTGTTCATTCATTGCAGCTACATGATCTTTGTTGTCGCGCAGGGCTAGAATACCGCCATGGATCATTGGATGCAGGGTTTTGACCCGTCCATCCATCATTTCCGGGAATTTGGTGTGTTCGGCAACTTCTTTCACTGGAACACCCGCATCGGCGAGCATTTTGGCGCTGCCTCCGGTGGAGAGGATCTCGACACCAAGATCGGCAAGGGCCTGACCAAATTCGACAAGGCCAGTTTTGTCGGAAACAGAAATGAGGGCGCGGGTGACAGGTTGTAAATCAGTAGCAGACATGTGGGCGGTCCGTTTTATGTTGGGAAACTGAACAATGCGGGCGCTATAGCATGATGGGGGGAAATGCGGAACCACCTTAAAGGTATTTTTCTGCATTATTTCCTTAAAAAACGACATCTTGATGATTGTGGCATCAAAAACAGATAGAAGCTGACGAAATGGACAGAAAAATAGTGGTATACGCGTCCCCTCGTTGACAATAGAGAGGGTTTAGTTCTACCTATTCCCAACAACATTTTCTGATATGGAATCCCGATGACGATCACATTGCCATCCGCCCTAGATAGCGACCAAAATGTCGATAAGAATATGAGAATCTCTATTGTAGGATTGGGGTATGTAGGCTTGCCGCTGGCAGTGGCATTATCGCGGCAATTCAGTGTCATTGGATTTGATATTAGTGAGGACCGTGTAAGCGAGTTGGAAGCAGGACACGACCGGACCATGGAAATTGATCCGCCGGTTTTGCGAGCCAGTACAATGATCTATACCACGGATATTGCGAAAACAGCGGATGCTGATCTTCATATCGTGACAGTGCCAACTCCGGTGGATGAAGGGAATAAGCCAGACCTGAAACCACTAGAATCCGCTTGTAACGCGATAGCACCGATTATGAAAAAAGGTTCCATCGTTGTGGTGGAAAGTACAGTTTACCCTGGCGTGACCGAGGAAGTTTGCGGCCCACTCTTGGAAACAGGGTCCGGGATGATAAGTGGGCAGGATTTCTATCTGGGCTATTCGCCGGAACGGATTAATCCCGGTGATAAAGTGCATACGGTTGATAAAATCATCAAGGTGATCGCAGGCCAAACGGATCAGGTGGCGGATATTCTGGAAGCCGTTTATGGCGCGGCGACGACAGGTGGTGTTTTCCGCGCGCGGAACATTAAAACGGCCGAAGCTGCGAAGGTTATCGAAAATGCCCAGCGGGATATCAATATTGCCTTCATTAACGAAGCAACCATGATTTTCCAAAAAATGGGATTGTCTGCTTATGATGTACTGGAGACAGCAGGCACAAAATGGAACTTCTTGAATTTTACACCGGGACTTGTTGGCGGTCACTGTATCGGCATTGACCCTTTTTACCTGGCGCATCGGGCGACAGAGGTGGGGCATCATCCCGATCTGATCCTTACAGGTCGTCGTATTAACGAGTCCATGGCGGGTTTTATTGCCGAAAGTGTTGGTAGCCGAATTCCAGCAGGTGCTAAAATTTTGGTCCTAGGCCTGACATTCAAGGAAAATGTACCTGATCTGCGCAATACCAAGATCACCGAGATCGTTTCAGGTCTTCAAGAGCTTGGACATAAAGTAGATGTGCATGATCCTTTAGCGGATAAAGCCGAGGCTCAGCAATTCCTCGGTATTGATCTGATTGAAAAGCTGGCCAATCTGGAAGGTTATGATGCTATCGTTGGGGCTGTGGCTCATAGCGTATACAAAGAGCTGTCCGATGTGGCGCTGGAGAGTATGATCAAGCCCGGCGGCCTGATTGCTGACGTTAAAGGAATTTGGCGCGACCGGGAGTTGTCTGAGGCGACAAAACGCTGGCAGCTTTAATAAGGCTTTAGCCCTCTTCTTTTTTGCCCATCTGGTGGAAGGCCCACTTGATACTTAGCTCGTCGGACCCATGGATTTGACCGCGAAGGATGATCTGTTGACTTTTGCGGACCTCTCCCGGCTGGCTGCAATAGATACTCTCTTCCAGTTTCAATTCTGACAGGCTGGAAATAAACTGCCAACCAACCCCCTCGGGTGTCATCAGCAACAATTGCCGACCGTTCAGCGCCCGAGATAGGCTCAAATCCGGATGCAGATGAAACCGGACGATAAATTCATGACTTTGATCTGATTGGGTGAGGACTTTTACGGTGTCTTCACCGCGCAGACTGGCACCGCTTTGGTCCATAAAGAGCCGACGGGTATGGGCAAGGCCAGCAGGTTTCTCATAGCCACGATTGATAAAATCAATCCAGATATTACCGCCGTCTTCCAAAACGCCAATATCCGGATCTTCCGTTCCGGCCTGTTTCTCAAGGGGTTTAAAATTGGCGTTTATTTCCTGATAGCTCAGCGTGGAATGGGCGGCCGTGGCGGCAAGTGCTTTTGCCCATGGCGAGTTTTTATCCGGATGGGCGCCGCAATTGACAACTATTCGGTCCCTACCGTGACTAAATTCAAATGATCCAGCGCCGTGATATAAGAGATCCTTGGGGCGCCCACCTTGTCCTGTTTCCAGGATGACGAGGGCGCGGCCAATCCGAATCCGCTCAAACCCTCCTTGAGGCAGGTGCAAGGGGGGACGTCCCATGGCTTCACTTAACGCCAGAATTTGATCGGCCAACCCATCTTCGCCAATTAAACCGCCATCAAAAAGGGCTAGTTTGCCATCCCCATGCTGGAAAAAACGGACGGCGGGGGCCAGCCTGTCGATGGCCCGCACGAGGTTTTCCGGTATGTCTTTTTCCTGCCGACGGAGGGATTCTCGAAGGTTGATCAGGTCGGTCAAGGCGATGAGATGTCGATCCGGTGCCCGGCTGATATGGCAACCATCGGGCAGAATGGCTTTGTCCATTTCTTCCAGTAGGCGTATCTTGAATTTACGGGCATCCCCTTGAGTGTCTTTGAAACAAGCAGAGCCTGTGTAGAGCGCTAGATAAAGAAGAAACTGATCTTCTCCCTTTACAAAAAACCGGCAATAACGCTTCAAATGTTGCAGTTGACGGCGAATAGAGCGAATAAATTTGTAATTGAAGTCGCCATCGTTGCTGGTAAGCAGAAAGTCACTTTGCTGCATCCAATTGAGTAAGCGGCGAGCCAGAATATCTGCGTCCCAAATATGGGGGAGGTATTCGTCGAACCGTTCAATCCAGTTACTTACCAGTGACCGGGCGTGGCGTTTGGCACTGTCGGTTCCATTGGCGGCGAAATCTTTCAGCCAGCCGAATTTATGCAGTTCCTGATGCCAATACAGCGGCATTTTCTTGGCAAGCCAAGGTTCTTCACTGCCAAGACGGGCGTCCAGCCCTTCCAATAAGAAATTGCCATGAAACAAGCGATCAGCCCGTTCGGCGTCGCCTGAAATTATATCGACAGGAGTGAATAGCAGCCGTTTTGGAATGCGGCCCTTTAGGGAGCCTTTATATATGGACGATGAAAAGAAAAGATCGACCGCCGACTTTCTGACAGGCAGAACATTAAAACCGGATTGCTTAATGCCCATGGCCCCCCCTAAAAACTATCGACCTAAAATGGCGTTAATGTTAGCAGCGTATTGATCTGGCTCGCCTTTAAAGGCAGCTGACCCAGCAACCAGAAGATCAGCCCCGGCTTCGATGACTTGCGGTGCGGTCTCAGCTGTAATGCCACCGTCTACTTCCAGATAAATATCGCGGTCCGTTTTATCAATCATTTCCCGCAAAGTTCGGATTTTATCCAGCTGGGACGGGATGAATTTCTGTCCGCCAAAGCCTGGGTTCACACTCATCACCAGAATAAGGTCCACAATATCCATCACATGCTCCAGCGTGGACGCTGGGGTCGATGGGTTCAGGGAGACACCAGCCTTGATGCCGTGAGATTTGATAAGCTGCAACGTGCGGTGAAGGTGAGGACCGGCCTCCTGATGCACAGTGATAATATCAGCGCCAGCATCGGCGAAGTCTGCGATATACAGATCCACTGGAGAGATCATCAAATGCACATCGAACGGTTTGTCTGTGCAATCGCGAACTGCTTTGGTCACGGACGGTCCAAAGCTGATGTTGGGAACAAAATGCCCATCCATGATATCCACATGAATGAAATCGGCGCCAGCCTTGTCAATGGCGACAATCTCTTCACCTAATTTGGAAAAATCCGCAGCCAGAATGGACGGGGATATTTGTACAGGTTTCTGCATCGTCTTCCTCTTGGCAACCTTCGAGCTATTGGGTGAAGGCCGCTCTTCTTTACTCTAGCTTTGTTTTACAAGTCTCGCGGCAAAAAATCCATCCATGCCACGCGCTTTTGGTATTTCGTGCGTGCCAAAATGACAGGGGAGCGCCCGAAGGTAGCCTTTTTCTGTTACAACTTCTTCCAGTCTCGGCAACTCATCCGCTTTGACAGGAGATAAAGTTATATCCTGACGGCGGGCTAGCAGATCTTCAACCTGCCGCTCTCCCTCTTCGGGTTGCAGGGAACAGGTGCTGTAAACCAGAACCCCGCCGGGGGACAGCTGATCCACGGCCGCATGCAGCAATTTAGTTTGCAGGATTATCAGCTTGTTCACATCTTCTTGTGTTTTCAGCCAGGCGACATCCGGGTGACGGCGAAGCGTTCCCGTACTGGAACAGGGAGCATCCAGCAAAATAGCATCAAAGGGTTTGGCCGGGGCGAAGCCTACGGCATCGGCCACTTTTACTTCTGCCTTCAAGTTCAGGCGGGCCATATTTTCTTCTAGCCGTTCCAGCCGCTGTGCTGACCGATCGAGGGCGGTTACCTCACCTCCCTTTAGGACAAGTTGGATGGTCTTCCCGCCAGGCGCCGCACAGAGATCCAGAACTCGTTTGCCGGTCAGGTCTCCAAACAGTTTGGCAGGCAGGCTGGCAGCAAAATCCTGTACCCACCATTCACCATCCTCATATCCCGGCAGTTCCGGTACATTTGCACCCTCTACGAGACGGAGATGTCCGGTTGGCAGGATAATGGCACCCAGCTTTTCAGCCCACCCTTCGGGATCGGATTTGACGTTAATATCAAGTGGAGCCTCAAAAAGGTTCGCTTTGGCGATTTTTGTGGCGGTTTCCTTGCCATAGGCTGCAGCCCAACTTTTATACAGCCATTCCGGTGTATTGGTGCGACCCTTGTTCATGCGTCCAAGCAGCTTTTCTCCCTGCCGATCGGCCCGGCGAAGCAGGGCATTGACCAGTCCCCGAAACTTGCTGTTTGCGGGGATAAGTTCAACCGTTTCATGGACAGCCCCATGATTGGCAACCTCCATGAACAGGACTTGTGCGAGCCCAATGCGGAGCGCGCCACGCACATTTTTCGCGGCTTTGGGCAGCGGGCGGTCCAGCATCTGATCGATCAGGGCATCAATGATCCCAAGATTACGAAGCGTCGTAGATGTAATGGCACGGGCAAGGGATCTGTCGAGTGGCGTCAGGCTCTTCAAGCCTTCGGGCAGGACATCCTCCAGAAGCTGGTTTTTTTCCAGCACACGGGAGAGCATGAGGGCAGCACGGCTGCGCGGGTTTGGACTTTGTGTGTTCATCGTCGCTATGTAGGCTAAAAACCCCCCGGGGTCTATAGCGTGAACGCCTTAATCGTGATAGACAAACATAAATTTTGCAAATGGTAGCATGTCATGACAGAAAAATCTGAAAAAGACACAGAAATCGAACAAAAACCAGATGCCGATCAGGCTGAGAAAAAAGACGCGAACCC
>Ga0070729_10004315_pt1 | contig 15598 bp, 13 predicted proteins | sample tdDd472_FD_66725 | JGI IMG/M metagenome (GOLD analysis project Ga0070729, IMG submission 66725) | Marine sediment microbial communities from the Atlantic coast under amendment with organic carbon and nitrate - tdDd47.2 | ecosystem: Environmental > Aquatic > Marine > Coastal > Sediment | place...
ATGATGCGTGAATTTGACGTCCAGATGGAAAAAAATATCCGGCAGTTCTTGGGTGATTTCCTACGCTAATTAACTGGCGAGGGTATTGCCAAAAACCATATCAAAGAACTTGCTGTCCAGTTCCTCTGGTGAGCCGTGTTTGGTCGCGGGCCATTCCAGGGTCCAGTTAAGCATGCCGATTAAAGCATAGCGAAGGGATATCTGGTCCACATCAGGGCGAATTAAGCCACTTTCCACACTGCTTTGGATCAAACCCTCCCAGAAGGCATCATAAGATTCTCGATCTGCTTTCAAGCGTTTTTTGATAGGTGCAGGCACGTGGTTATAGCAGCGAATATTGGCAGAGGTATAATCGCCCTTCTCCAGCAGGGCTGTAAGATGTCCAACCATGGCCGCCCGGATTTTGTCGACGGGGGTCGCAGTCTCAGGCAGTGCTTCAACCGCTTCCTTCACTCGCTCAGCCACGTGGAAAAGCCCCAGACTTAGAACTTCTTCGGCTAACTCCTCCTTAGAGGAGAAATGATAATACAGGCTTCCCGCTTTCATTCCGGTAGCTGCTGCAATATCCCGAAGCGATGTGGAGCCATATCCCTGATCCCTGAACAGGCGGGCGGATTTATCCATAATGGCTTTCCGGGTTCGTTGCTGTATCGCAGTGCGCTGAGTTTCTTCCGGTTTTTCGATATTGATCATACTGCCCGTTGGGTTGCGGTTGTTGAATTTTCTTTTTACGAGACATGAGCAAAAGTGACAATTTTTTTTCGCCTCTGCGTATAAGGTTGAAAAATACTGCTTTCGCGATATATTCAAGATTAATTCAAACGATTGACCTAATTTTTGATGATAAAAAAACAGACAACAGCCGCGGCGAAATTGCTGGATATCGCGGGGCCGCTATTTGCGAGTCAAAGCTTTGAGGCAGTTTCCACCCGGGAGATCGCGGATGAGGCAGATGTTAACCTGTCCGCCATTTCATATCATTTTGGCGGCAAGGATGGACTTTACCGAGCTGTGTTTCAAAAAATCATCGAGGATTTATCCCCGGTTCGGGAGTTCTTGAAAACTTTCATGGATGAAAATCTGGAAAAAGCGACGGATAATCCAGAGCACCAACGTTTTATGTTGCAGACAATCATTCATCTCATTGTGGGGACCGTTACAGATCTCAACGTTCCCAGATGGCGAATGCGATTGATCATCCGCGAATTGCAAGCGAAGGGCCCCTGTTTTGATCTTGTCTGCGACGAACATGCTAATATTGTGCATGCCCAAATCGGCCGATTGGTTGGTGTTGTGACAGGTCACTCATTACCGCCACAGGAAACCCGTATTCTGGTGCATTCAATGATCGGAATGTGTTTGCAGTTTGGTTTGAATGAAGCGTTCCTCTCCTCTCAACTCGGTTGGAAAAATTTTGGCCCCCCAGAGATCAAGATCCTGCAGGAGAGAACAACAAAGAGTGTTTGGGCATTGTTGGGTATTTCGCCAGAAAAGAAGGTTGGGTAAATGCGTAACCGTATGGGTTTAATTCTGAAAATTGTTCTTCCGCTGGTTTTGTTGGCTGTTGGGGTTGGGGGGTTCCAATATATGGTTGCCACCAAACCAGAAGAAAAACCGAGGCCTGTTGAGATCCGTGTCTGGAATGTTTCAGCGCAAGTGGCGGCGCCTGCCACAATCTCCCCTGAAATCAGGGTGTACGGGACGCTGGCCGCCGCACGGGATGTAGAACTTAGGGCGTTGGTTGCTGGAGAAGTGTTGTCCGTTGGAGCCAGGTTCCGTGATGGCGGGCGGTTGAAGGCAGGTGATTTACTGGTTCAGATTGACCCCTTTCAGTATGAAGCCAATCTGGTTGAGAAAGAAAGTTCCCTGAAGGAGGCAGAAGCACGCCTCAGAGAGCTTCGGGCCACCTTAGCGTCAGATAAAGTACTTCTGGAGCGTGATCAGGAAATTTTGAAACTGGAGGAGCGAAACCTTGCCCGCTCTGAGACCCTGAAGAAAAAAGGGAATATTTCGGATAAAGCGCTGGATACAGCTCGGACAACACTCAGCCGTCAACGTCAGCAAGTCGAACAACGCAAAGCCCAGCTGGACATCATGGGAGCGAAGATTGGCCAGCAACAAGCGATTATTGATCGCTTGAAGGTGGCGGTCAAACTGGCCGAGCGGGATTTGAAACATACCCGTCTTGTCGCCCCCTTTGATGGATTTGTATCTGATGTTTCGGCGGAACTCGGCAAGCGGTTGGATGCGCGTGACAAGGTCGCCCGTTTTCTGGAAGCTGGAAATCTGGAAGCGCGTTTCCATCTGTCCAATCGACAATATGGGGTTTTGCTGCAAACCCATGCAGGTCTTGATGGAAGGCCTATCCGCGTTGTCTGGAAAACGGGGAATAAGCAATCAGAGTTCGAAGGTGTAATTGATCGTGTTGGATCAGAAATAGATGCCGCAACCGGCGGGGTTGAGGTGTTTGCTATTCTAAAATCCGGTCCCGGGATTGAAAATGTCCGCGCGGGTGCCTTTGTTGAGGTCCTGCTGGAGGGAGAACGGTATGAAAACGCCCTAACGGTACCGGATTTTGCAGTATTTGATGATCAGGCCGTTTTTGTTGTTGAAGACGGAAAACTGGCCAAACGAACAATTGAGGTTCTATTCGATAATGGAAGCCAAAAAATCATTCGCGGTGACGTGAAGGAGGGAGAGCAAATTGTCACCACTCGATTTGCTGAAATCGGACCCGGTATCCAGGTGGAGGTACGCTGATGGACCTACCGCGTATCGTCTCGCTTTTCGTTAAACATAAAAACGCCCATAACCTGCTGATGATCATGATGCTGGTGGTTGGGGCGTTTTCGTTGTTGCGTCTAAATACCCAGTTTTTTCCTAACTTCGGTGTTGAGGCTGTTTCTGTCAGCATCATCTGGCCGGGGGCAAGTGCCGAGGATGTGGATATTAACATCACCACGGCTTTGCTGCCGGAGGTTCGATTTCTGAACAATGTGAAAAAAGTGCAATCCTTTTCGGTTGAGGGGAGTAGCACTATTATTGTGGAGTTCGAACCGGATACGAATATGCAGGAGGCCTTGTCGGATGTGGAGCAAGGCGTCGCGCAGATTACGACTTTTCCTGAGACCATTGAAACACCTGTTGTCAAAAGGATCGTTGTCTATGACCCTATCGCCCGCATATCGGTTTCCGGCCCGTATTCAGAGACGGCGCTGAAAGCCATTGCAAAGACGGTTCGGGATGACTTGTTGGATCGCGGCATTGATAAAATTACCCTGTTTGGCGCACGCGATGAAGAGATATGGGTGGAAGTTCCAGAGAGAGAACTACGCCGTCTTGATTTGAGCCTGGCGGATATTGCCCGGGTGATTGGAAATAATTCAAAAGATGTGCCGCTGGGCACTATTGGCGGTGGGTTTGAGCGTCAGTTGCGGACTTTGGAGCAAAAGAAGGACGCGAAATCCCTTGGTGAGTTGGAAATCAAATCCTTACCAAGTGGCGAAAAAGTTTTCCTTCGGGATATTGCATCGCTCAAAGATACCTTCAGGGAAAAAGGGGCAACTGGCAGTATTAATGGTTATCAGGCGATTGAGATTTTTATTCAACGGTCTCAGGCGACAGATGCCCTGGTCGCAAATAATATTGTGGCAGAGTATTTGGAAACGGAGCAGCAGCGCTGGCCAGAAGATCTAAAAATTCAGTTGTTTGATGTGCAAGCAGGTCTGATTGAGGATCGGATTCGTTTGCTGCTTGAAAATGGTCTGGGCGGTTTGGCTCTGGTTCTGATTGTTCTGTTTGTGTTTCTGAATGTGCGGGTTGCTTTCTGGGTGGCTGCAGGTATTCCCGTTGCGATTATGGCGACGGCCGGGGTGATGCTGTTTACTGGACAGTCCATCAATATGATCAGCCTTTTCGCTATCATTATGAGTTTGGGTGTTATCGTGGATGATGCCATCGTCGTGGGGGAACATAGCAGCTATTTAAAATCTACTGGGCTTCGACCTTTGGAGGCGGCAGAGAAAGGTGCTCTTCGAATGTTGGCGCCTGTATTTGCGTCCAGCCTGACAACAATCGCAGCCTTTCTGCCGATTTTTATGATCGGGGATGTTATCGGTCAGATTATCGGCGCAATTCCGGCAGTGGTTGTTGCTGTTCTGGTTGCCTCGTTGATTGAGTGTTTTCTGGTTCTACCAGGGCACATGCGATTTGCTCTCCGTCAAAAGGGGGAGGATAGTCGTCTTCGTAAATGGTTTGATGCCAAATTTATATATTTCCAATCCCATCTGTTTAAACGGCTTGTAACCGCCGCGGTAAACTGGCGCTACGCTACTTTAGCCGCTGCCTTCGCAATTTTATTTGTGGCTATTGGTCTAATGGCGGGTGGGCGATTGGGGTTCAATTTCTTCCCCTCGCCCGAGGCCGATGTGGTTTATGCCAATGTGGCCTTTACCCCGGGGGTGAAGCGAGAAACAACCGTTGCCATGGTTGATGAAATGAACCGCGCCTTGAATAAGGTGGAAAAGGACCTCACCAATGGTGAGGGGGGACTGATCGTCACCAGCTTTGGCAAAATCGGCACCAGCGTTGGAGATCAGTTCAGTTCGGTGAGCGGGGATCATCGGGCAGGGATGCAAGTCGAACTTGTTTCCGCCGATCAACGGACTGTGCGGACAAATGAGTTTATCACTGCATGGCAGAATGAAATTCGTCCGATGGCCGGATTGGTGCGTCTCGCCCTTCGCGAGCGGGTTGGTGGCCCTCCAGGACGAGAGCTGGACGTGCGACTGAAAGGCGGAGATATTGAAAACCTACAGAATGCGGCGGATGAGGTGAAAATTTTGCTGGCTGCCTTTAACGGGGTGAGCAGTATTGATGACGACCTGCCAACGGGAAAGCAGGAACTGGTCCTGTCCATTACCGAGCGAGGCAAAGCGCTGGGCTTTACAACCGAAGATATTTCCTCGCAGGTGCGTGCCGCCTTTGAGGGAGTTATTGCCCGCAAATTTGCCCGTGAGGATGAGGAGGTAAACATTCGTGTGCAATATCCTCGCGATGCCAACACGTCTAATGAATTGCAGAACTTCTACCTCAGGAGCAGTGGCGGACAAGAAGTCCCGTTGACGGAAGTTGTGGATTTTACTCTGCAGCAAGGATATGCCCGCATCAAGCGTGAAGAGGGCGTGCGAGAGGTGAGTGTTACAGCTGATATCGACGAGAATGTGACCACAGCCAATGATGTACTGGAAGCACTGCCTAAGGCGGGACTGACAGAAGTGGCAGAGAAATATCAGTTGAAATACCATTTTGCCGGCAAGGCGGAAGAGCAGGCCGATACAATGGCTGACATGCAGCTTGGGGCAATGATCGGGATGACTGCTATTTACCTGATTCTGGCGTGGGTTTTTGCTTCTTACAGTCGACCTGTCGTTGTGATGTCGATTATTCCCTTTGGATTGGTCGGAGCTATCTTTGGCCATTATCTGCTGGGGTATGATTTGACCATTCTATCGCTGATCGCTTTGCTTGGCCTCTCCGGTATTCTGGTTAACAACTCCATTATTCTGGTGAGTGTGGTCGATGAGAGATTATCTGGGGGAGAGGAGTATCGCGAATCTGTAATTAACGGCACTTGCGACCGTCTGAGAGCGGTACTTCTGACATCGCTCACCACAATCGGGGGCTTAAGCCCACTTCTTTTTGAAACGAGCCTGCAAGCCCAATTCCTGATCCCGATGGCCATTACATTGGTCTTTGGCCTTATGGCTGCCACGTTTTTGGTGTTATTCCTAGTACCAGCTCTCTTGGTGGTACAACAGGATTTTGGGGGACTACTCCGCCGCCGCCGTCCAGATGAAGCGGAAGCCTCCGTTTAATTGGCTTTTCCTTTGCTGTTGGGCAGGGGTTTATATATACAGGCGTAGAGTGGCTTTTGAGTGTCAGGCAGGTTCAGAATGATCAAGGCAATAGGATGGTGTTCGCTTCTTGGGGTGATCATGGTGGGCGGCTTTTATTTCGAGTATAGAAGTCTGGATCCCTGCGAGTGGATGACACAGGAAATGACCCGCTTTGACAATGTTGGTGGTGTCACCGGTCTTGGCAGTGCTGCGGGGCATATAATGGCTAAAGGGGAATGCCTGACTAACTGGATGGACCTTCGGGTGAAAGAAGCCGAAGCGAGATAGAAAAGAAAAGGCCGGAAATTCCGGCCTTTTTTGTTTGGATATGAGGTCCCATTATCCTTTTCGGATAGCCTCGACGCCTAGCGTACTGAGCATTTGGGCAAAAGCACCATAGGTTTTGGCTCGTTCGGAACTGGCATTTCCATCAAGGCCGCGCTTGTAAACACCTTGCACAATGGCGGCGAGCCGGAAGAATGAAAAGGCAATGTAGAAGGGCCAGTTGTCGATCTCATCCCGGCCCGTGCGCTTGCAATAAGCTTCGATGTATTCTTTTTCTGATGGGATGCCGCTGGCCGCATAGTCCGTATGGACCAAACCGCCGGATGCCGGATGCATGAAATGATATGTCATGCAGTTATATCCCAAATCTGCCAGGGGATGCCCAAGAGTACACAGCTCCCAATCCAAAACGGCAACAACCCGCGGTTCCGTCGGGTGAATGATCATATTCTCCAGACGGTAATCTCCATGACAAATGGTTGTGGTATCATCATTTGGCAGGTTGGCAGGAAGCCACTTGATCAGCTCTTCCATGCTTTCCACATGATCGGTTTCAGAGGCGCGATATTGTTTGCTCCAGCGACCGATTTGCCGCTCAAAATAATTACCCTGTTTGCCAAAATCCTCAAGGCCGGCGGCTTTGAAGTCCACGTTATGCATTTTGGCAAGCGTATCGTTCATCGCGTCATAAATGGCAGCACGTTCCGCAGGGTCCATATCCGGCAGTTCCGGCTGACGGAAGATGCGGCCCTCAACCTTTTCCATGATATAAAAAGGCGTGCCAATAACGTCAGCGTCCTCACACAGGCAATAGGTCTTGGCGACCGGAACATCCGTATCCTGCAACGCACTCATAATACGGTATTCCCGTTCTACAGCGTGGGCGGACGGGAGGAGAACCCCCGGCGGTTTTTTCCGCATCACGTAGTCCCGCTCTGGCGTCTTGAGAAGGAAAGTCGGGTTAGATTGCCCCCCTTCAAACTGCTGAACAGTGAGCGGGCCTTTATATCCCTCTACATGCGCTTCCATATAGGTAGCGAGATTGTTTTCGTTAAATTTATGCGCGTCGCGCACTGCAGTAATATCTGCGTTATCTCCCATGAGTATCGCCTCTTTTATTCTTATTTTTGTTTGTTTGCGTTATTTTAGCATAAGCTCCACTTGCTCCCAGCCTTTAATGGCGAGAGGTTTCGCCTTGGCGCCCATGTCTTTTGCATGCTGACTGGACGCAGTGCCGTCAACAACACGCCCCATGATGCCCTGCAAAATAGCAGACAGGCGGAACATGTTGTAAGCCATGTAAAAATCCCAGTTGGGGATAGAAGACCGACCAGTTTTCTCGCAATACATGGCCACATATTCTTCCTCAGTTGGAATGCCGAGGGATTTCAAGTCCAGACCTTTAAGACCGCGGAACAATTCCGGCTCTAACCGCCATGTCATGCAGTGGTAAGAAAAATCTGCAAGTGGATGCCCCAATGTGGACAGTTCCCAGTCCAGTATGGCGATCACTTCTTTGCTGTTCCGGTCCAAAATAGTGTTATCCAGACGGTAGTCTCCATGCACGACAGAGGTTTCGTCCCCTTCTGGAATATTTTTTGGCAGCCATTCCATCAGGTTTTCCATGGCCGGGATTTTTTCCGTTTCGGAAGCGCGATATTGCTTGCTCCAACGGTTGATCTGACGGGCGAGGTAATCTGTAGGTTTGCCAAAATCTTCAAGGCCTACGGCTTTGTAATCCACCATATGTAGATTGGCGAGCGCCGTATTCATTGAGGCGAAGGTTGCGCTGCGTTGCTCGTTGCTAAAGTCAGGCAATGCCGGATCCCATTCGATATCGCCATCGACAAAATCCATGACGTAGAAAATAGTACCAATGATGTCTTCGTCTTCGCACAGGCAGAAAGTCTGCGGTACTGGGACGTTGGTGCCAGCGAGGCCAGAGAGTACCTTATATTCCCGGTCTACCGCATGGGCAGATGGCAGAAGTTTCCCCGGTGGTTTTTTTCGCAGCACGTAACGCCGTTTTGGTGTGACGAGGAAATAACTCGGGTTGGATTGGCCCCCCTTGAATTGCTGGATTTCCAGCGGCCCTTCAAACCCGTCTACATTTGATTTTAGATATGCTTCCAGTCTCGCCGTATCAATTTTGTGGCGATCCTGCACCTCCATCGTTCCCGAAAATTGGGAGGACTGATCCGTCATACCCTGTTCCTTTATTATTATTTTTCACGTTCAATCGCCCGCCAGCCAATGTCTTTCCGGCAAAAGCCTTCGGGCCAGTCAATTTTCTGAATGGCATCATATGCTTTTTTTTGGGCCTTTGTCACGGTCTCGCCAAATGTGGTGATCCCAAGCACTCGTCCGCCTGTCGCGTAGTAGCGGTCATTCTCTTTTTTCGTACCGGCATGAAGAACGATCACATCCTCCATGGCGTTGGCCTGTTCCAGTCCGCGAATTTCGGTATTTTTCTCGTACGACCCAGGATAGCCGTTGGCGGCCATGACAACCACCATGGCGGCGTCTTTTTTCCAGTTCAGGGAAATTTCAGGCAAGGTGCCATTGGCCGTTGCCATCAGGGCGGGCAGGATGTCGCTGTCAAGTCGCGCCATGAGAACCTGACATTCCGGATCGCCAAAGCGAACGTTATATTCAATCAGTCTCGGTCCCTCATCGGTGATCATCAAACCGGCATACAGCACCCCTGTATAGGCGCAGCCACGATCTTGCATGGCGGCAACGGTGGGTTTGATTATCTCCTCAATGGTGCGATTGATCATATCGTCCGTCATCACCGGCGCTGGGGAATAGGCGCCCATACCGCCCGTATTTGGACCAGTGTCACCATCACCAACAGCTTTATGATCCTGCGCGGTGGCAAGGGGGAGGATGTTTTCCCCGTCAGTTAAAACAAAGAAGCTGGCCTCTTCGCCAGTCATGAATTCTTCGATGACTAGTTCTGCGCCGGCGCTACCGAACATACCGCCTAGAATGTCATCAACGGTGGCGTTGGCTTCTTCCAGTGTTTGGGGGATGATGACCCCTTTTCCTGCGGCAAGGCCATCTGCCTTAATTACAATCGGCATTTTCTGCGTTTTTAAATATTCCTTGGCGGCGTTAGCGTCGCTGAACCGTTCGTAAGTAGCGGTCGGAATATTATATTCGCGGCAAAGGTCTTTCATGAAACCTTTGGAGCCTTCCAAGGCAGCCGCAGCTTTGCGGGGGCCGAAGGCCGGAATACCTGCAGCAGATAAATCATCAACAAGGCCATCAACAAGTGGGGCTTCTGGTCCAACAACGACAAAATCCACATTCATGGTTTGACAAAAATCCAGAACAACATCGGATTTCGACGTGTCCAGCGGAACACAGGTTGCCAAGTCAGAAATGCCGCCATTTCCGGGCGCACAGTAGAGTGTTTCAACCTGTTTGGAACGGCTAAGAGCCCAGCAAAGAGCGTGTTCGCGGCCACCTGAGCCAATGACAAGGACATTCATGACAATTCGTTCTGTTTTTACTGTTTCGTTGTACCGGTTTGAAAGTGTAAGCTTCTTAGCACACAGTGTGATTGAGATAAAATAAGTTAATGAGGTCCCGTGTCTGATCCCCACGCCCCTGCAACATCAAATGTCCATGAGTTTACCGTATCAGAGCTGAGTAACGCGCTGAAACGCACCGTTGAGGACACCTATGGTCGCGTCCGTGTTCGAGCCGAAATTTCTGGTTTAAAACAGGCAGCGTCTGGTCATATGTATTTGGCGCTGAAAGATGATAAATCGGTTCTGGATGGCGTGATGTGGCGAGGAAGTGCTCAAAAGCTGACTTTTCGCCCTGAAGACGGCTTGGAGGTTATCTGTACGGGCAAGCTGACGACCTATGCAGGGCGTTCCAAGTATCAGATGGTAATTGATAGCATGGAGCCGGCGGGCGTCGGCGCGCTGATGGCGCTGCTGGAAGAGCGAAAAAGAAAATTGGCGGCTGAAGGATTATTCGCGCCCGACCGTAAAAAACCGCTGCCTTATTTGCCAAAAACGATTGGTGTTGTGACATCCCCGACAGGTGCGGTGATTCGGGATATTCTTCATCGCCTGCGGGATCGCTTTCCCACACATGTTTTGTTGTGGCCTGTTTTGGTTCAAGGGGAGACAGCAGCGGAGCAGGTAGCATCTGCCATTAACGGATTTAACGCCCTAACTGGCGAAGATGAGGGGCTGCCGCGTCCTGATTTGATTATTGTGGCACGTGGTGGTGGCAGCCTTGAAGATTTATGGGCTTTTAATGAGGAAGTGGTGGTTCGTGCCGCCGCGGAGAGTAGCATCCCACTTATATCTGCGGTAGGGCATGAGACGGATACGACGCTGATTGATTACGCTTCAGACCGACGGGCCCCAACGCCAACGGCAGCGGCGGAAATGGCTGTGCCAGTTCGATCAGAACTTCTAGCCTATGTCGATGATATGGACCGCCGGATCAGGCGAGGGCTTTCCCGGTCTATTGCGGAAAAGCGCGACCGGTTAGCAGGACTATCCCGTGGCCTTCGCGATCCGAAATCCTTGATCGATGAAAAGGTTCAGCATCTGGATCATTTGGAAAACCGTCTTCGGGGCTCCATGACCTCCATGGTGAATTTAAAGGGACAGCGCTATCAAGGGGCGGCAGCAAGCCTGAGACCAGAATTACTGACCCGCGGCTTTGACCGGGATCGGGAGCGGCTGGAAAATTATCAGCAGCGGATGACACGGGCTATATCGGTGCGCGGGGAGCGGGCAGAAACGCATTTGAGCGCGGCAGCACGAATGTTGGAAAGCCTCTCCTTTAAACGGGTATTGCAGCGAGGCTATGCCATTGTAAAAGATGATGCCGGACAGGTGATTTCATCAGTGCAGCAAATCAGTGGTGGTAGTGGGTCAGTGGAGCTTAAAGATGGGGAGGCTCCTGTGATCTTTACGAGTGAGGGGGCGATGCCTCCTAAGAAGGCAAAGAAAAAATCGCCAAAACCGAAAGCGAAAAGGACGCCACCAGAACAAGGGAGCCTGCTATGATCCGCCTGTTATTTGCATTATGTCTGGCCGTGATCAGCAGTGTGAGCCTTGCCGCCAGTCCCAAGCCTTATGAACTAACGGGTCAGTTTGTTCAGGGCGGACTTGTTTTTGGTAAAACGGCACCCGGATCCACGGTGACATTCGAGGGTAAATCCATTCGGGTCTCCAAAGAGGGGGAGTTTCTGTTTGGTTTTGGTCGTGATTACAAGAAAACAGCAATGCTTGTTGTCTCGCACCCGAATGGGAAAAGCTACAATCAGGAAATTGAGGTGGCACGGCGACAGTATAAGATCGAGCGTGTGGATGGGCTGCCACCTTCAAAGGTGTCGCCCAGTGAAGAATTCCTAAAACGGATACGCCGTGAAAATGCTGAAATTGCCCGTATTCGCGCCGTTGATACGCCCAAAAAGTGGTTTCAATCTGGTTGGGTCTGGCCCGCTCACGGCCGTATCAGTGGGGTTTATGGGAGCCAGCGAGTTTTAAATGGCATTCCGAAGCGACCGCATTTTGGTGTTGATGTCGCTGCGGCAACAGGCACTGATGTCTGGGCCTCCACCGATGGGGTTGTGCGGATGGCGGAAAAAGATCTGTTCTATACCGGCGGTACGATCATGATTGATCATGGTTTTGGGTTGGTGTCAGTTTATTCCCACCTGTCGAAACTGACGGTCGAGTCAGGTGACATAGTTAAACAGGGCCAGAAAATCGGCGAGATCGGGGCCACCGGCCGGGCCACAGGACCGCATCTGGATTGGCGTTTGAACTGGTTTAAGGAACGGCTGGACCCAGAGTTGTTGCTAGGCCCCATGCCAAATAGTGATAGCTGAGAGATTAGCTTTTGGGAATGAAATCTGCGAGCAGTGTCATCAGGGTTTCATGCAGGGCAAGACCACTGGAAATAACCGTGTCATGGGTTGGGTTTTCCTGATTATAAACCAGTTCAAGCCCTTTTGAGGTGGTTGAGATACCGCCCGCCTCCGACAGGATCAAATCAGCCGCAGCAACGTCCCAGTCGGATTTCGCCGAGAGGGAGAGAGAGGCGTCATAATCCTGACTGGCAACCGTGACCATGCGATAGGCGATGGAGTTCAGGTGACTGAACTTGGCCGCTGGAGCCTCCTGCAACCAATCATGCCACTCAAAGGCTTTTCGGCTGGCCAAAAGGTGCGCCCCTTGCAGGTTCTCACGAGGGCTACAGGTCAGTTTTTCACCATTTAGATAACTGCCTTGGCCTAAAGCGGATTCAAAAAATTCTTCCGTTACCGGGTTGAAGACGGCGGCGGCAGTTGGTTTTCCCTCGCTCACTAAGGCAGCACAGATTGTAAATTCGGGTTTTCCGGCAATGAAGGACCGGGTGCCATCGATGGGATCGACAACCCAAACCCGCTCCTTTGAAAGGCGGTCGGGGCTGTCGGCTGTCTCCTCCGACAACCAGCCATAGTCTGGATGCAGATCAAGCAGGCGTTCGCGGAGGAAATTATCGATGGCAAGGTCAGCCTCGCTCACTGGGTCGCCGGGGTTTTTCTCCCAGCTTTTCACTTCTCCATGAAAATACTTGAGAGCAATATCCCCTGCCTCGCGAACGGCATCATTCAGTGTTTTCTGTTCTTTACTAAATTGATGTGTCACGTGCCGGCTACCATCATCCCGTCGATCCGAATTGTCGGGGCATTTGTACTGTATTTAAAGGTAAGGTCGTTGGCCGGTGTCATTTGAGCGAACATGTCTTTCAGGTTCCCCGCAACTGTCAGCTCGGATACAGGGAAGGCAATTTCCCCATCTTCAATCCAGAAACCGGAAGCACCGCGGCTATAGTCACCGGTCACGCCATTAACGCCAAAACCAATAAGGCTGGTGATATAAAGGCCTGATTTGATATCCTTGATAAGCTCTTCTAAAGACTGTTCACCAGCCTCCATATACAGGTTCGTGGTGCCAGAGCCCGGTGGTGAGGATGTTCCTCGTGTTGCACGGCCATTTGTCTCAAGCCCTAATTGACGGGCAGCGGCGCTGTTTAAAATCCAGTCGGTCAGTTCCCCATCCTTGATGAAATCAATCCGGGAATTGGCAACACCTTCACCGTCGAACGGTTTGGAGCCGACGCCCCTGATACGGTGTGGGTCATCGATGATATTGATGCCTTTAGCAAAAATTTGCTGCCCCATAGCGTCTTTCAGGAAACTGGTTCCCCGGGCCACAGCGGCGCCAGTAATAGCACCTGCAAGATGACCAAGCAAACCACCTGAAATGCGGTTGCTATAAACCACGGGCACATTAGCGCTCGGCATTTTTCTAGGATTGAGGGCCTTGACCGCCCGTTCCCCAGCAAGTTTTCCGACTTCCGCAGGATCGCGCATGTCAGACAGAAAACGGGGACTGTCATAGTCGTAATCCCGCTCCATTCCTGTGCCGGTGCCTGCAATGACAGAAACACCAACAGAATGGTAGGAGCTGGAGTAGGACCCCCTAAAGCCGCCAGATGTTGCAAGGGCAATTGAAGTGCTGCCCATGCCAGCGCTCGCCCCTTCGGAATTAGTCACGCCGCCGACAGCTAACGCCGCTTCCTCAGCGGTTTTTGCAGAGGCGGTCAGTTCTTCGGCGGTGCGTTCAGTCTCGTCATAGAGTTCCAGTTCGGGGAAACTCTTCGCCAACAAGGAAGGATCGGCCTGACCACAGAATTTATCCTCTGGCATATTACGCGCCATACTGATCGCACGCTCTACCAGTTCATCCAACGCTTCGGGTTTGGTGTCATTTGAAGACACAAAGGCTTGTTGTTTGCCGATCAGAACCCGAAGGCCCAGATCATGGGCTTCTGAGCGTTCAACCTCTTCGATTTCACCAAGGCGAAAAGCAACACTGGTGGATGTGCCCTGAATGCGGACTGCATCCACGGCATCTGCCCCAGCTTTCTTCGCTTTGTTGATAACATCGTCCAGAATATTGAGAGAGTTTTCTTCGTTCTTCTTTGCGTCGGACATGATTTCCTGATCAGTAATAAATGACTGTCTTTAAGTTAGGCGCTGGGCCCCCAAATTAAAATCATAAAATGCCAAAAAGGCTGTTAAAGGCGTCAAAAAGCAGTTTTAAACCGACCACAAACAGCATCAGATAGGCAAAGCGATAGAATAATGCTTCGGGAACTATTTTATGCAGGCGTACCCCAAGCCAAATTCCAAGGGGTGCAAGGGGGAGAAGAACCAGTGAGGTACCAAGGTTTTCGGCAGAAAACTGACCCAGATATGTGTAAGGGATCAGTTTTACATAATTGACCACGAAGAAAAACCAGACGCTGGTGCCTACAAATAAGGTTTTGTCGAGTTTCTGAGGTAGCATGTAAAATTGCAATGGCGGGCCGCCCGCATGCGCGACAAAACTGGTAAAGCCGGAAATGCTGCCCCAAAAACTACCAAGAAGAAAACTGCGGCCTGCAGCGTCAGCGGCAAGTTTGGGTTTTAACCAATGGTTCAGGGTAAAGCCAACGGCCACACACCCCACGACCAGCCGAACAATATCGTCATTAAGATATTTAAACAGGAGCGCGCCGATAATGATCCCGGTGACAGCACCGGGGAGCAAACACCAGAGGTTTTTCCAATCCGCCCGGCGCCGATAAGCAATAAGCCCAAAAATATCCATCAAGCACAGGATTGGCAGGATGATAGCGGCGGCCTGCACAGGAGGAATTACGAGCGTGACCAGTGGCACGCCCAGCATTCCCAATGATCCGGCAAATCCCCCTTTTGATATTCCGATAATAATCATGGCCGGAATGGCAGCCGCATAAAATAAGGGATCTTCAATCAGCGTCATTTTTTATTATTTCCAGATAGGTTTTCCGCTGCCGGGTAGGCCTAGACGGGACCACATATCGTTGACTTTTTCCACCACATTTTCATCCATTTGGATTTTTTCACCCCATTCACGATGCGTTTCAGGCGGTAATTTATTGGTGGCATCAAGGGCGAGCTTGCCGCCAAGACCACTTTCAGGAGAGGCGAAATCCAGATAGTCAATGGGGGTCCCTTCGATTGTGGTGATGTCTCGCACGGGGTCCATGCGGGTGGAGATAGCCCACATCACATCTTTCCAGTCGCGGGCGTTAATATCATCATCCACGATAATCAGGAATTTGGTGTACATAAATTGCCGTAAGAAGGACCAGGCGCCCATCATTACCCGTTTGGCATGACCGGGATAAGCTTTCTTCATGGAGATAACGGCAATGCGATAACTGCAACCTTCGGGTGGCAGCCAGAAATCAACAATTTCCGGGAACTGCTGCTGTAGGAGTGGGATGAACAACTCGTTCATTGCTTCGCCCAGAACACTTGGCTCATCCGGGGGGCGGCCGGTAAAGGTCGAGAGATAAAT
>Ga0070729_10004317_pt1 | contig 15594 bp, 14 predicted proteins | sample tdDd472_FD_66725 | JGI IMG/M metagenome (GOLD analysis project Ga0070729, IMG submission 66725) | Marine sediment microbial communities from the Atlantic coast under amendment with organic carbon and nitrate - tdDd47.2 | ecosystem: Environmental > Aquatic > Marine > Coastal > Sediment | place...
GGAACTTCCCAAGCGCGATGATCACACGCAAGGCGGCCGCGGCGCTCGCCGCCGGCTGCCCGGTGGTCGTCCATCCTTCCGGCGAAACCCCGTTCTCGGCGCTGGCCCTCGCCAAACTGGCCGAACGCGCCGGCTTTCCCGCCGGCGTCTTCAACGTCGTCACCGGGCGCCCGGACGAAATCGTACCGGTCTGGATGGAAGACACCCGCGTGCGCGCCGTCAGCTTCACCGGCTCGACCGAAATCGGCCGGCTGATCTATGGCCAGGCCGCCGGCACCATCAAGCGGCTGGTGCTGGAACTCGGCGGCCACGCGCCGTTCCTGGTCTTCGCCGACGCCGATCTGGACACGGCGATCGAGGAGGCGGTCAAGGCGAAGTTCGCGACCTCCGGCCAGGATTGCCTTGCCGCCAACCGCTTCTATGTCGAACGCCCCGTCTACGACGCCTTCTGCCGGCGCTTCGCCGAGCGCGTCGCCGCACTTTCCGTCGGCAACGGCTTCGACGATCCCGATATCGGGCCGTTGATGAACCGGGCGGCGGTCGACAAACAGGTCGAGCACGTGAGCGATAGCCTCGAACGCGGCGCGGAAATGCTGACCGGGGGCGAAGGCCACCCGGCGGGACCGCTCTTCTACCGGCCCACGGTCCTCCGCGACGTGCCGGCCGATGCGCGCATCATGCGCGAGGAGACCTTCGGCCCCGTCGCGCCGATCGCGCCCTTCGACACCGAGGAGGAGGCGCTGGCGCTCGCCAACGGCACCGAGGCCGGCCTCGCCGCCTATATCCACACCCAGGATCCGCGCCGCATCTATCGCATGAGCCGCGCGCTGTCCTACGGCATGATCGCGATCAACCGCACCAAGATCACCGGCGCCACCATTCCCTTCGGAGGCATGAAGCAATCCGGCCTCGGCCGCGAGGGCGCGCGCCAGGGCATGGAAGCCTTCATGGAGGTCAAGTATGTCTGTCGCGACTGGGCCTGACCTTCAACCGACCTTTTGAAACCCCAGGGAGTAATCTTCGCATGTTGACCAACGACCAGCTCGGCCAGTGGGACCGGGACGCCTTCTTCCACCCCTCGACCCATCTCGCCCAGCACGCACGCGGCGACACGCCGTCGCGGATCATCGAGGGCGGCGACGGCGTCCATATCGTCGACCGGGACGGCAAGCGCCTGCTCGACGGCTTCGCCGGGCTCTATTGCGTCAATGTCGGCTACGGCCGCCAGGAGATCGCCGAAGCGATCGCCGAGCAGGCGCGCAAGCTCGCCTACTACCACGCCTATGTCGGCCACGGCACCGAGACCTCGATCACCCTCGCCCACATGATCCTCGAGCGCGCGCCCGCCAACATGTCGAAGGTCTATTTCGGCCTCGGCGGCTCCGACGCCAACGAGACCAACGTCAAGCTGGTCTGGTACTACAACAACGTCCTCGGCCGGCCGCAGAAGAAGAAGATCGTCTCGCGCTGGCGCGGCTATCACGGTTCCGGCCTGATGACCGGCTCGCTCACCGGACTGGAGCTGTTCCACAAGTCCTTCGACCTGCCGCTCGCGCAGGTCAAGCACACGATGGCGCCCTATTATTTCCGCCGTGAGGACCGCGACATGAGCGAGGCGGATTTCGTCGCCCATTGCGTCGCCGATCTCGAAGCGCTGATCGAGCGCGAGGGCGCCGATACCATCGCCGCCTTCATCGGCGAGCCTGTCCTCGGCACCGGCGGCATCGTGCCGCCGCCCGAAGGTTACTGGCCGGCGATCCAGGCGGTGCTCAAGCGCCACGACATCCTGCTGATCGCCGACGAGGTGGTCACCGGCTTCGGCCGTCTCGGCTCGATGTTCGGCTCCGACCATTACGGCATCGAGGCCGACATCATCACCATCGCCAAGGGCCTGACCTCGGCCTATGCGCCGCTTTCGGGCTCGATCGTTTCCGAGAAGGTCTGGAAGGTTCTCGAACAGGGCACCGACGAGACCGGCCCCATCGGCCATGGCTGGACCTATTCCGCCCACCCGATCGGCGCGGCCGCCGGCGTCGCCAATCTCAAGCTGATCGACGAGATGGGCCTTGTCGACAACGTCCGCGACACCGGCGCCTATTTCCGCGCGGCGCTTGCCGAGGCGGTCGGGTCGCATGCAAATGTCGGAGACGTGCGCGGCGAAGGGCTGCTGGCGGCGGTCGAGTTCGTCGAGGACAAAGCCTCCCGCGCCTTCTTCGATCCGTCGCGCAAGGTCGGCCCCGCGGTTTCGGCCGCACTTCTCGAACGCGGCGTCATCGCCCGGGCGATGCCGCAGGGCGACATTCTCGGCTTCGCCCCGCCGCTCTGCCTCTCCCAAGCGGAGGCCGACTCCATCGTCGCCGCCACGAAGGAGGCGGTCGAAGCGACTTTCTGATGTCGCCCGGTCCGGAAGCGGTCGGGGTCGCCCCTACCGCTTCCGCGCGACGATATAGCGGCTCGGCGGTTGCGCCGGGTGGTTCCCGGTCTCGACGATCTCGAACCCGGCGGCGGTGATCATCGCTTCCCAGTCGGCGATGCTGCGGAAGGCGACGAACGGCGCCTTGCCCAAAGCCCGCATCACCGGCAGCGCCAGTCGCATCAGGACATACTGGAACGAGAAGCCCGCCACCGGCCGGCAGATTGTCTTCGAGATGAACAGCCCGCCGGGCTTCAACAGCCCGTTGATATGGGCGAGCGCGCCTTCGACGTCGCGGACGAGGTGAAGCAGGTTGAAGGCGAGCACCGCGTCATAGGGCGCGTCGTCGCGAGGCGCGTCGAGGATGCCGGCCGCCTCGAAGCGGACATTGCCGGCCTCCGCCTCCGCCGCCTTGCGCCGGGCGATCTCGATCATCGCCGGCGCGATGTCGGTCGAGGTCATCCGGCCGACGCTCTCGGCGAGCAGCAGCGCGGTCGATCCCGAACCGCAGCCCAGTTCGAGCACCTTGTCGGTCTTCGCGAGATAGGAGCGCGTGCGCCCCAGGGTGTACTGGTAGGAGTCCATGTCGCGGATCGGCGAGCGGGCATATTTCTCGGCGACGGAATCCCAGAATTCGGCAGTGGTCGGCATAAGCGATCTCCTTTAGCCGAGGATATAGCCATGCATGGATAAAATAGAAATTGCCGAAATCCGTTGATCATCTATACAAATATGCATGAATAATCCCGCCTTCGCCTTCGACTGGAACCAGGTCCGCGCCTTTTTCGCCACCGCCGAGGCCGGCTCGTTCTCCGCCGCCGCCCGCGCCCTCGGCCTCACCCAGCCGACCGTCGGCCGCCAGGTCGCGGCGCTGGAAGAGTCCCTCGGCGTGCTTCTGTTCGAGCGCGTCGGCCGCTCGGTCGCGCTCACCCGGCCGGGACACGACCTGATGACCCATGTCCGGGCCATGGCCGAAGCCGCGAACGGCATCGCGTTTTCCGCCGCCGGACAGGCAGAGGCGATCGCCGGCCAGGTGCGCATCACCGCCAGCGACGTCTTCTCCACCTATATGCTGCCGCCGCTTCTGAAGGAATTGCGCGAAACCGCGCCGGGGCTGGAGATAGATGTGGTCGCCAGCAACGACATTCGCGATCTCATGCGCCGCGAGGCCGATATCGCCGTCCGTCACGTGCGCCCTTCCGAACCCGACCTGATCGCCCGCAAGGTAGCCGAAGGCACCGCCCGCTTCTACGCCGCCCGGAGCTATCTCGACCGTTGCGGCCGCCCGGCGAACGCCGCCGATCTCGCGAACCATACGCTCGTCCATTTCGGCGATCCCGAAACCCTTGCCGCCCATTTTGCCCCGCTCGGTTTCGCCCTTGGCGCCAGGAATTTCCCGCTCGGCTCGGAAAGCGGCGTCGTCGCCTGGCAGATGGTGCGCCAGGGACTCGGTATCGCGATTATGGACGACATCGTCGCGGGCGCCGACCCGGGCGTGGAAGCGGTGCTCAAGGACATGGCGCCGGTTCGGTTTCCGGTCTGGCTGGTCAGCCATCGCGAACTGCAGACCAGCGCCCGCATCCGGCTGGTCTTCGACCGGCTGGCCGATTATCTCGGTCGGATAGCGGCTTGAAACCCAGTCAGTCGCCGGCGAAAAGCTCGCGCAGGAACCCGTGGTCGATTGCCGTCCATTGCCGGCCGGCGGGCTTGACCAGCGTCATCGTTTCCGCCGCCACCATGGCGTTGATCACCGCCTCCTCGACCGCTTCCACCGCCGGACGGTAGATCGAATCGAGAAACCGGTCGTCGAGCGCTTCGAAGCTGCGCATCGGCGGTTGCGGCCCACCCGTTGGCACCAGTTCGTCGCGGTTGGCGGTCGAGAAGGCGAGCATGATGTCGCCGGAAGAATGACCGCCGACGGTGCCGGTGCGGCCGATGCCGAGCGCGCCGCGCTTGGCGACCCGCTTGAGCTGGTGCGGCAACAGCGGCGCGTCGGTGGCGATCACCACGATGATCGAGCCGGTCTCCGGTCGTCTGATATCGGTGAGCGGCGCGTCGTCGGGCAGCATCCGGCCCACCGGCCTGCCGCGAATGACCAGATCCTGCCGGGCGCCGAAATTCGACTGCACCAGCGCCGCCACCGTCCAGCTCTCCTCGCCGACCCGGGCGATGCGCGAGGCGGTGCCGGTGCCGCCCTTGAACTCGTAGGTCATCATCCCGGTACCGCCGCCGACATTGCCCTCGGCCACCGGCCCGGAGGTCGCGCCTTCGATCGCCGCGCGCACATGGTCCTCGGTGACGTGGTGGCCGACGATATCGTTGGCCATGCCGTCATAGGTCTCCGCCACCACCGGCATCGCCCAGCCGTGGCCGTCGATGAAGAAGTCCGGATAGGCCGACACCATCCACTTGCACGCCGCGTGATGGGCGATGCCGACCGAATGGGTGTTGGTCAGAATGACCGGGCCGAGAAACACGCCGGCATCCTCGATCCAGTGGGTACCCGTCATCTCGCCATTGCCGTTGAAGCCGAAATGCCCGGCAAAGACGGCGCGCGGCGGCCCCAGTTTGCCGCGCGGCAGCAGCGCGGTGACGCCGGTGCGGATCGGTCCCTTGCCCGGAACGACCGGCCCCTCGCCCTCGATCAGGGTAGTGAACCCGACTTCGATGCCGGCAATGTCGGTGATGGCGTTCAGCGGTCCCGGCTCGCCGTCGAACGGGATGCCAAGGTCGCGCGCCCGGGGGCGAGGCGTGGTCATGGGGTCTGGTCTCCGTCTGCTGCGAGCGTCACCCGCCGTCCTGTTTCGTTCGAGGCGTAAACGGCCTCTTCGATCCTGAGATTTTCGAGATAGTCCGCCGCCTCGTTGGCGGCCGGCCGACCGCTCCTCAACGCATCGAGGATACCGGCCTGCGTCCGATAGACGCAATCGCCGCCGAAGCCTTCGTCGCGCCAGACATAGTCGATTTCCGTCTCCGCGTTCTCGCCGAAGCGGCGCAGGAAGATCCGCCCGTCGCCGTCGAGCCGCAGGGCGCCCTTAGCCCCTTCGATCAGCATCTCGCCCATGGTCAGCCGCCGGTTTTCCGCCGCATGGTCGGCGAGCCGGTTTCCGTCGATCAGGCCGCGGACGCCATTTTCGAAGCGGCAAAGGATTGTCCCCGCGTCCTCGCCCGCGATCGCCGGGTTGAGCCGGACGAGATCGGCCGCGACCGAGCGCATCTCGCCGAACAGGAACCGGAAGACGTCGATCAGATGGATGAGGGTCTCGTGCACCAGGAAGCGCGGCATGGTCCGGAAATAGGGCTGGCGGTCGAGATAGGCGTCCGGTCCCTGCCCGTCGCCGGGACGGAGACGGAAGCTCGCCTGGTAGACCTCGCCGATGCTGCCGTCTTCGAGAAGGTCGCGAAGCTTCGCGTACCAGGGCTGGAAGCGGAAATTCTCGTGAACGATCAGGCGAATTCCGGCGGCTTCGGCGAGCGCCACCAACCGCTCGGCTTCTTCGAGCGATCCGGTGAACGGCTTCTGGCAGATCGCATGAATCCGCCGCTTGGCCACGGCCTCGATCAGCTCCGCATGCGCCGACGGCCCGGCGACGATGTCGAGGAGATCGGGTTCGAGCGCGTCGAGCATCGTTTCGAAATCGTCGAAGGCCTCGCAGCCTTCGAAGGTTCCCGCGACCGCCTCCGCTTCCCTTTGGTCGAGCGAGCACACGCCGACGAGACGCAGATCGGTTTCTGCGGCGAGCCGCTTCCAGGCGTCGTAATGGAAGCGGCTGAAAAACCCGGTTCCGACCACCGCGAGCCGGATCGTGGCCGTGAGCTTTTTCATCCCGCCTCTCCCTCGCCAAACGCCCAATGCGAAGGCGGAAACCCGGCGTATCCGGCGCGGAAATGCGCGATTCGATCTCCTTGCAGGCAGCCGAGATAGGCGGTCTTGCGATCCGGCCCACCAAAGGCGAGGCTGGAAATGTTCTTCAGCCGTCCAGTCGCGGTGTCGAGATGACGGCGTTCCAGAGCGCCGCGCGAGAACGCCTCCTCGACCCACGCCACGTGGTTTGCGTCGCCATCGTCGAGCACCAGTTCCCGGCTGCCGTCGGCCGCGATCCGGATCACCCGGTTGGAGACGATCGAGGTCACCCAGATGCCGTCCTCTTCGTCGAAGGTCAGCCCGTCGGGAAACTCGCCAATGCCGAACCGCGCTACGGTGGTCTTGTTGGCGAGCGTCCCGTCCTCGGCGACGTCGAAACGGCTCAGCCGCCTGCCGAAGGTCTCGTTGACAAAAAGCTGGCCGGTTCGCGGATGGACGAGGCATTCGTTGGTGTAGCCGAGGCCGTCGGCGACGATCCGCGCGCCCTCGCCGTCGACGAGCACGATGAAGCCGTCATCGCAATCGGGCCGGCAGGCGGCGATGCGCGGCCGGATGCGGGTGCTGACGGTAATCCAGATCCGCCGTTCGGCATCGATATGGACATAGTTCGTCGGCGGCAGCGGCACCCCGTCGACCTCGAGAAGGAACGGGTCCAGCGTGCCGTCCTCGGTGAGCCGGTAAACGCCGCCGTCGGCTTCTCCCAGATGCGCGAGCAGCCAGCCGCCTTCGGGATGGATGGCGACGCCGTTCGGCCGCGGCGAGAAATCGCCGCGCGCCAGCACCGTCCGCGACGCCCCGTCAGGCGCGATCACCGTCACCCCGCCGCGCCAGTCGGCGACATGCAGTCGACAGTCGGCCGAGACAAGCACGCATTCCGGCCTATGCAGGCCGGAGCCGGCAAAGCCGACCGTTTCGATCGGAACCACGGGGGTCGCCTCCTCTCCAGGATCGCAGCAGACTATTCGCTTTCAAGAGCCGAATGAAGCCGTAGCGCCCGCCCCGCTCAGACGCTCTCGAACGTCTCCGCCAACGCCTCCCGCAATGCCGGCAGGGGCGCCATGTGCTGGTGTTCGAGCAATGTCAGGAAGCCGATCTGAATCGGCGGCAGTTGCAGGGCGGGGATATCGAGAACCCGCAATTCGCCGGCCGCGACATGCATTTCGAGCGCCATTCGCGCCACCACGATCAGCAGTTCCATCTCCCTCGCCACCGAAATCGCCGCGTTCAGATCGGCGGAGACCTCCACCGCCGGGCGCGGCGGCCCGAGCCCGTGGTTCCTCAGTCCTGCCTCGAGCTCGACCCGGTTGTTCGATTCCGCCGCCGGCAGCACCCATGGCCATTCCTCGAGGTCCTTCGGCGCCAGGCCGCCGCGCCCGGCGAGCGGATGGCTGGCGGAACAGGCGACCACCAGCTCGGTTTGCGCCAGCGGATGGTAATAAAGCGCGGCGGAAAGCCGTTTCGGCACCTGGTCCCAGTCGACGCGGCCGATATAGCAGTCGAGATCGCCGTCGAGCAGCGCCTTCATCATGGTCCCGACCATGCCGGTGCCGACGATGAACCGCATCCGGACCGGGTCGGTATAGACCTTGCCCAGGGCCTTCGGCAGGACGCGGAACATCATCGCCGGATTGGCGCCGATCCGCACCGTCACCGACGGGTCGGCATGCAGTTCGCTCGCCAGGTAGTCGATGCTCGCAAGCCCCGGCCGGGCCCGCTGCAACGCCTGCCGCCCCGCCGGATTGAGCGTTACCCCGCGGGCCGACCGGTCGACCAGCGGAACCCCGAACGCCTGCTCGAGATCCTTCACCATCTGCGAAACCGCCGGCTGGGTGAGGTTGAGGATGCCGGCAACCGCCCGAAGCGAGCGGTGCCGGTCTATCAGGTCGAGAAGCCGCAGGTGGCGCAGGCGCAACCGGTCCAGATGCTGGGGCGAGTAAGACATAAGCAAAACTTATCACATTCAAGAAAGTTTCGACTACTTCTAATCGCTTGCGAGGAGTACGACTGGAACACAACGAACAGGGCGCGATCCGCACCGTTCTTCCGTCGCGACGCCGCGGGGACATCCGGATCGAAGCGCCCGAACCGCCGGCGTCCGGCCGGCCTGGGAGAGAGGCGAGGTGAGACGGGCAAACGTCATATCGGGCGTGGTGCTGGTCCTGTTCGGGCTTGTGACCGTGTTCGCCATCATCCCCTGGCAGATCGACCCCGCCCCGGAGGGCTTCGTCTCTCCGCGTCTGCTGCCGACGCTGATGATGGGTGTCGTCATCGCCCTGTCGGCCCTGCTTGCCTTCAACAATCGGCGCGCCGGCGTCGCGGACGATCCGGACGCCGAGCGCAATCCCATCTCGCGGTCGGAAATCATGGCGCTTGTGAAGATCGGCGCGGTCTTCACGATCGCCCTCGGCTTCTATCTGGCGGTCTCGCCGCCGGCCGCGGGCGCCGCGCTGATCGTCGGCGCCCTGCTGGCGCTCGGCGAGCGCCGGCCGCTGGTCCTGGTGCTGATGCCGACTGCCTTCCTGCTGGTTCTGTGGGCCGTGTTCTACAAGATCCTGGGAACGGCAATCCTGTGAGCGCGCCATGGAACATCTGATCGTCGGGTTCCGGGACGTGCTCGATCCGCTCACCCTCATGTGGGTGACGGTCGGCGTGACGCTCGGCTACGTGCTCGGCGCGCTTCCCGGCCTCGGCAAGGCAACCGGGGTGGCGGTCTCGATTCCGCTGACCTTCTATCTCCAGCCGGTGGCAGCCCTCGGCCTGCTCATCGGCATCGCCAAGGGCAGCGCCGCCGGCAGCGCGGTCTCGGCGATCCTGCTCAACACCCCCGGCGAACCCTCCTCGGCGCCGACGGCGCTCGACGGCTATCCGCTTGCGCGTCAGGGCAAGGCGCAGAAGGCGCTCAAGATGGGGCTCTATGCCTCGGTGATCGGCGATTTCGTGTCGACCCTGATCCTCATCCTGCTCGCCGCGCCGCTGGCCAGATACGCGCTGCTGATCGGACCGGTCGAGCTCTGCGCGATCCTGTTCTACTCGCTGGCCTTCATCGGCAGCCTGTCCGGCGCCTCGATGATCAAGGGCCTGATCGCCGGCGCGCTCGGCGTGTTCTTCGCGACCGTCGGTCTGGAAACCGAAACCTTCATCCCCCGCATGACCTTCGGCCTCCTCGAACTGAACGACGGCATCTCGCTGGTGCCGCTCGCCATCGGCATGCTGGCGGTGGCCGAGATGGTGGTGCAGGCCGGCAACCTCAAGACGCTCGACCGCGAGACCCGGGCGATGGCGGACGGAACCTCGCGGGAGGACCGGACGGTGCTGGCATCGGAATGGCGGCGCTGCCTGCCCGTCATCGCCCGGGGCACGCTCATCGGCTCGGTCGTCGGCATCCTTCCCGGGCTCGGCGCCAGCGTCGGCTCGTTCCTGTCCTACGGCGCCACGCGGCGCGCCTCGAAGACGCCGGAGAAATTCGGCACCGGCATGATCGAGGGCATCGCCGCGGCGGAGAGCGCCGACAACGCGGTGGTGCCCTCGAGCCTCGTGCCGCTGTTCGCGCTCGGCATCCCCGGCAGCGTGATCGCGGCGATCCTCATCGCCGCCTTCGTGCTGCACGGCCTGACCCCCGGACCGCTGATGTTCAAGCAGCAGCCGCGCCTGGTCGCCGACGTCTATGCCGCGATGCTCTGCGCCAGCTTCATCCTGCTGGCGGTCGGCTATTTCGGCCAGAGCGTCTTCGCCCGGATCATCCAGGTGCCGCTGCGGCTGATTATTCCCGGCGTGCTGCTGCTGTGCTGCATCGGCGCCTATATGGAAACCTCGAGCGTGTTCTCGATCTACGTGATGCTGGCCTTCGCGCTGATCGGCTTCTTCGCCCGCAAGCTCGACTTCTCGTTCGTCACGTTCCTGATCGGCTTCGTCATCGGCCCGAACCTGGAACTGTCGTTCCGCCAGTCGATCCAGATCCTCGACCACCAGATCCTGAACCTGCGCTCGCACCCGATCGCCATCGCCTTCATCGTCCTCACCGCGGTGACGATCTGGCTGATCGGCCGCGGCCGGACCCGCAAGCCGTACCGGACGCCCGAACGCGCCGGCACCGCCTCGATATCCGCCGAAGCAGAATATCAACCACCATCCACAGGGAGGAACAACCGATGACCTCAACGACCAGACCACGGGCGCTCGCCGCCGTCCTTTCGCTGGCCCTTGCCGCGACCGCCTTCGCATCCGGCGCCGCGACCGCCGCCGGCTATCCCGACAAGCCGATCATCATGCTGGTCGGATACAAGGCCGGCGGACAGACCGACCTCGTCGGCCGCGCCGCCGCGCGGGTCATGTCCGAAAAGCTCGGCGTGCCGGTCAAGGTCGTCAACAAGCCCGGCGCCGGCGGCGTCGTCGCCGCCTACGAGCTCAAACGCGCCGCGCCCGACGGCTACACGCTGCTGTTCCACTCCAACTCGGTCATCAATTCCGAGCCGCTGGTGATGAAGCGGGCCGAGCTCAAGCCCGACGATTTCGAATATGCCGGCATGATCACCGCCTACCAGGTGGGCATGGCGACCTACAAGGACGCCCCCTACGACAATCTCTCCCAATTCATCGCCTGGGCGAAGAAGAACCCGGGCTTCAGCTACGGCGCCCTCAGCCCGGCGTCGCGGATGTACATGGAACAGATCGCCAGGAAGGAGGGGCTCGACGTCAACATCGTCCCGCTCAAGGGCGGCGGCGACATGATCAACGCCATCCTCGGCAAGCAGGTGGCGATGGCTCTGTCGGGCGGTATCAACTACAAATATCCCGACCAGATGAAGATGATCGCGGCGCTGACCACCTTCCGCCATCCCTCCGCTCCCGACGTCAAGACGATCGAGGAGAACGGCTATCCGCTGGGCATGGATTCCTACACCACGCTGATCCTGCCCAAGGGGACGCCGCGCCCGATCCTCGACACCCTCGCCGCGGCGCTCAAGGCCGCCGAGACCGACGAGAAATTCAAGAAGATCGTCGCGGCGGCGAACATTCCGATCATCTACAAGGGCGTCGACGCGGCCACCGATGAGATGCGGAAAAGCGCCGCCAAGAACAAGACCATCATGGAAAGCGCCGGCATCCAGCCGAAGTGATTCCGGACGCCGAGACCCGGTCGGCCCTGCGCCAACCGGGTCCGGACCCGGACCGTACGATCCCGACAATCAAGAGGCCTTCATGTTTCAGCCGCTCAAGGGCATTCGCGTGCTCGACCTCAGCCAGGTGCTCGCCGGACCCTACGCCACCTATCAGCTTGCCTTGCTGGGGGCGGAAGTCCTCAAGATAGAGAAGCCGGGCGAAGGCGACTGGACCCGTTCCGGCGGGCAGCCCGAGAATCTGGCGAAACGGCGGATGTCGCTCGCCTACCTGACCCAGAACGGCGGCAAGAGGTCGGTGACGATCGATCTCAAGACCGACGAGGGCCGCGAGCTGGCGAAGAAGCTCGCCGCCACGGCGGACGTGTTCGTCGAGAACTTCAAGCCCGGCGTCGCCGAGCGGCTGGGACTGGGATACGAATCCGTCCGCGCGCTCAGGCCCGGCATCGTCTATTGCTCGATTTCCGCCTACGGCCAGAACGGACCCATGAGCCGCCGGCCGGCCTACGATCACGTGATCCAGGGCATGTGCGGGATCATGATGACCACCGGCAGGCCGGGCGACGGGCCGACCAAGGTCGGCGCGCCCTATGTCGATTTCGCAACCGGGATGAACGCGACCGCTGCGGTGCTGGCGGGACTGATGGAACGACAGCGAACGGGCGAGAGCGTCCAGGTCGACGTCGCCATGCTCGATACCGCGCTGATGCTGATGGCCTCGCTGATGACGCAGAACCTGTCGACCGGCTGGGTTCCTGGCCAGGCCGGAAACGAGGCGTGGAGCGCGAGCCCCTCCTCCGGCGCGTTCGAGACCGCCGACGGCCTCCTGATGCTGGCCGCCAACACCGACGCGCAATTCCGAAAACTGTGCCGGGCCATCGGCCGCGAGGATATCCTCGACAGTCCCGATTGGGCGCCTCCCGAGATGCGCGGGCGGAACAGCGCCTCGCTTCGCGCGACCCTCGTCGAGACCTTTCTCACCCGCACGGCGACGCAGTGGGAGACGGTGCTGGCAGCGGCCGAAGTGCCGGCCGCGCGGGTGCGGCGGCTCGACGAAACCCTGTCCGAGGCCCAGATCGCCGAGCGCGGCCTGACCAGCGAAATCCGCGTCGACGGCCACGAAGGCGCGATCCACGTGCCGACCATGAGCTTCCGCGCCAACGGCGCCGCGATTGCAACGCCGGCGCCGCCGCCCGTCCTCGGGGCCGACACGGAAGCGGTGTTGGCGGAACTGGGGATCGACGGCGACGATTTCGCCTCCCTGCGCGAGGCGGGAATCGTCTGAAGACCGATGGACTTGCCGGTCGTTCCGCCCGATGATCCGGTCCCCGCAGCCGGGCGCGAGAGGAGACGCCGCCGATGACGAAACCGCACGAACCCGATCCGAATTTCGATCCGAAGCAGCATGAACTGGTCGAGCACGAATCCTTCGACGAATTCGAGATCGGCGACACCTTCCGCCATCCCTCGCGCACCATGACCAGCGCCATCTTCGGCGCCTTCCAGCTCGTCTCCGGCGACAACCACCCGATCCATTACGACCGCGAATATTGCCGGGAACGCGGCCATCCGGAGATCATGGCGCACGGCTACCAGACACTCGCCCAGCTCGCCCCCGGCGCCGGCCTGTTCCCGCACGTGATCGGCGACGCGCTGATCGGATTTCTCGAGCAGAGCTGTAAATTCCTCAAGCACGTCTATCTCGGCGACACGCTCTATCCGACCCTCGTCGTCACCGACCTGAAGCGGCAGCGAACCACCGGTGTCATCACCTTCCGCGCCACCATCCACAACCAGCACCGGGAACTGGTACTGGAAGGCGAGCAGAAGTTCCTGGTGCGGCTCTAAAAGCTCCGCTCCACCAGCGCCCAGGCCGTCTCCGCCCGTTCCCTTGCCATGTCGCCGAATTTCAGCGCGTCGGAGGAGGCCGCATTGCCTTCGAGGCCGCGCTTGAAGACCCCTTGCGCAATGGCCGAGGAGCGGAACAGGGAGAACGCCACGTAATAGGCGAAATCTTCGATCCTCTGCCGGCCCGAATGCTGGCAGTAGAGCGCGACGACCTCTTCCTCCGTGGGAATTCCCATCGCCCGGTGATCGAGCCCGGCGAAATCGGCGCGGCCGGGAACCGTGCCGTGATAGCTGGCGCAGACATAGCCGAGATCGGCGAGCGGATGGCCGAGCGTCGACAGTTCCCAGTCGAGTACGGCGACGAGCTTCGGCTCCGCCGGATCGGTGATCGTGTTGCCGGGCCGGAAATCGCCATGCACGATCGAAACGGACTGGTCGGCGGGCAGATTGGCCGGCAGCCAGGCGACGAGATTGTCCATCGCCGGGATGTCTTCGGTCTTAGAGGCCTCGTACTGTCGGCTCCAGCGCGCCACCTGGCGTTCGAGATAGGCGCTCGGCTTGCCGAAATCAGACAGGCCCACGGAAACGAAATCGACGCCGTGCAGCGTCGCCAGCACGCGGATGAAATCCGCAAACCAGCGCCGCCGCTCGTCGGGGCTCATGCCCGGCAGGCTCGGATCGTGGAACACCCGTCCCTCGACCATTTCCATGACGAAGAACTCGGTGCCGATCACCTCCGCGTCCGTGCAAAGGAGCAGTGCGCGCGGCACCGGCACGCCGGTTCCCCGGAGCGCCGACATGATCCGGTATTCCCGGTCGACCGCGTGCGCCGAGGGCAGCAGCTTTCCCGGCGGCTTCTTGCGCAGCACGTATCTGCGGCCGCCGCTCTCGATCCGGTAGGTGGGATTGCTCTGCCCGGCCGGGAACTGCCGCAACTCGAAATCGTCGCCGAAGCCCTCGATATGCGCCTTCAGGTAGGCCGCGAGCGCCGCCTCGTCGAGGCGGTGCTGCTCGAGCACGTCGATGGTGACGACCCGGCCGCCCTCGCCGCCAGCGTCCTCAACCCCCATAGATGGTCACGCCGCCATCGACCACGAAGGTCTGCCCGGTGGTCCAGGCGCCGGCCTCAGAGGCGAGATAGATGGCGATGCCGGCGAGGTCGCGCGGTTCTCCCAGCCTTCGCATCGGCGTCTGGGCGATGCGGACCTTGGCCGCGTCCGGGTTCTCCCACAGGGCACGGGCGAAATCGGTCTTCACCAGGCCCGGCGCGATGCAGTTGACGCGGATATTGTCCGGCCCGAGCTCGCCGGCATAGTTGCGCGCCAACTGCATGTCCGCCGCCTTGGAGATGCAATAGGCGCCGATCACGTTGCTGCCGCGCAAGCCTCCGATCGAGGAGACGATGATGATCGACCCGTCCTTGCGCTCGCGCATTTCCGGCGCGACCATCTGGATCAGCCAGTGGTTGGAGCGGATGTTGACGTCCATCACCTTTTCGAAGGCGTCGTCGGGGATTTCCAGCGCCGAACCGTAGTGCGGATTGACCGCCGCGTTGCCGACCAGGATGTCGATCTTGCCGCAGGCCTTGCGGGTCTCGTCGACAAGGTTTTTCAGCTGCTCCTTGTCGGCGATGTTGCAGGGGATCGCCGTCGCCTTGCCGCCTTCGGCGCGGATCGCGGCGGCGACCTCGTCGCAGACTTCCGCCTTTCTGGAGCTGATCACCACATGGGCGCCGTGGCGCGCCATTTCCTCGGCGATCGCCTTGCCGATGCCTTTCGTCGATCCGGTGACGAGCGCCACCTTGCCGCTGAGATCGAACAGATTCATACGTCGAATTCCTCCCGTTGAATGCCCCTGAAACGGGGTTTCGGACGACCTTATGTGGTCTGCCAGTTGAGCGCCAGCCCCGGCCGCGGCCAGGGCATGGAAACCAGCCGCCCGGTCGCCGAAAGCGTCACATAGGCTGTGGAAAGATCCGCGCCTCCGAAGCAGATATTGGTGACCCACGGATCGTCGAAGGCGATCGCCTCGTAGCCCCCGGTTTCCGGATCGATCACGGTGATGCCGCCCTTGAACAGGGTGCCGACGCAGACCTTTCCGGCGCTGTCGAGGGCAAGCGAATCGAAGGCCGCGTAGTCGGTCCGCACCGCGATAAGCCGCCCATGCATGAAGCCGGTCTCGCCCTTGCCGCGGACGATCTTGCCTGGCGCTTCGAGCGCGAAGGCGAAAAGCCGGGCGGTGTGGGTCTCGGCGACATAAAGCGTCTTCTCGTCGGCGCTCAGCCCGACGCCGTTTGGCCCGTGCAACGGGAAGATCGCCTCCTCGATCAACGAGCCGTCGGCGCGGGCGTA
>Ga0070729_10004319_pt1 | contig 15589 bp, 13 predicted proteins | sample tdDd472_FD_66725 | JGI IMG/M metagenome (GOLD analysis project Ga0070729, IMG submission 66725) | Marine sediment microbial communities from the Atlantic coast under amendment with organic carbon and nitrate - tdDd47.2 | ecosystem: Environmental > Aquatic > Marine > Coastal > Sediment | place...
TTCGCGGATGTTGATAAACATTACCTCAGGAAGGAGAATCTCCTTTTCCCGTTCCTCGAAAAATATGAGATTACAGGTCCGCCAATGGTGATGTGGGCTAAGGATGATGAAATCAGGTCCTTCCTGAAATCTTCTCAAGGTGCGATTAAAAATTTGTTTTCAATAAAATCAGACCAACTTCTCCAATTACATCGCTTGCTATTGAGCACTACCGTTAGCGGTATCGCGGAAATGATCTTTAAGGAAGAGAAGATACTATTCCCGATGGCGATGGAAACACTCGCTGAAACCGACTGGTACTCGATCTACAAGGAGAGCGACAGTATAGGTTATTGCCTATATGCACCTGTAAAAAAATGGGTCCCCGAAAATATTACCGATGAGGAAAACTCCTCCTTGTTCGAGAATGATTTGATAAAACTTTCAACCGGTTCATTTTCTTTAGGTGAACTTGAAGCAATATTTAAGCTGCTCCCTGTCGATTTAACTTTCGTGGATAGTGAAGACAGGGTGAAATTTTTCTCCGAGGGTCCTGCCAGGGTATTCCAGAGGAACAAGGCAATTATTGGCAGGCTCGTGCAGAATTGTCATCCTCCATCAAGCGTGCATATCGTTGAAAAAATACTTTCGGATTTTAAATCGGGGAAACAAGACAAGGCTTCATTCTGGATCAAATTCCAGGGAATGTTCGTACATATTGCATATTATGCCGTAAGGGATGCCGGTGTTTACATGGGCACGCTGGAGGTTACCCAGGAAGTTGGTCAATATGCCAAATTAGAAGGTGAAAGGAGGATATTAAATTATGAAAACTGAGAGCAAAATTGAAACAATTATAACTCCCGATTCCACGCTTGCCGAAATAGCGGAAGTTTTTCAGGGGTTATTTGGATTCCTGCAAAAGTTATCAGGAAAATTTTCCGAATTCGAGAGTGAATTTGCGAGAGAAAGAGTAGCAAGTGTGGTGACTTTGCGGCAAGCTGCCGTTATCGGCGGGTTAAATCTTTCCGAAGTATTAAGTTTTTTAAGAACTAAAACAGGACAAGAGAGTATGTTAAGCGAATCTGTAATTCAGGATGGTAATTCAGAAACACCATCCTGGATAATAAAAGAAAATATAAAAATTGTTTACGATGCGGGACCCGATTTACAGGCTGGTATTCACCCGGTCGCGAAAGTTACGTCGGAAATGGAAAGTTTACAACCGGGTGATATTTACCAATTGATAACTTCTTTTATCCCGTCACCCCTGATTGACATGATGAAAAACAAGGGATACGAGGTTTTCGTGGAAAAAAGAGCAGATAGTGAAGTTTGTACTTTTATCAGGAAATAAAAAAAATTTAATGAATAATAAGACATCTTATACAAATAGAGAGAGGTTTATATGTCGTCAACCATGAATAGAAGTGAAGTAATAAACTCCGGTGATATTTCAGTGGGGAAGCTGGTATCACTTGATTACAGGTATGCAGGCGTTTTTACAAAATACGGTATTGATTTTTGTTGTGGTGGTAAAGTATCACTTAAAAGTATTATTGAGAAGAAAAAAATTAATGAAGCAGAGTTGAAGAACGCCCTGAATGCCATCTCTCCTGAGAGTGAAACCATTCCCGCTAAACTTTCTTTATCGGAATTAATCGATGTGATAATTCGCGAACATCATGATTACCTGCGTGAAGCTATTCCTGTTTTGAAAGAGCATCTTGCCAAAATTCTGAAAGTGCACGGGGGTAATCATCCCTATCTCGCTGAACTTAATACCACATTTTCTGAACTTTCAACTGAATTGATCAGCCACCTTAAGAAAGAGGAATCTATTCTATTCCGGGTTATTAAATACGTTGAAGAATGTGCAAGATACTCGGAAAAACCAAGAACAAACGGTTATAAGTCAATTCAATCAGTACTTGGGAGTTACCTGGAGGAGCATGAAAAAGCAGGCGAATTGTTGCGAAAAATAAATCAGCTTACTTCAAACTTCACTCCTCCTGAAGATGCGTGCACAACCTTCAGGGTGAGTTACATGGAGTTGAAGGAATTCGAGGAAAATACATTCAAGCATGTCCATCTTGAAAATAATGTGCTTTTTCCCAAAGCAATTGAGCTGGAAATGACACTTGGACTTTTGAACAGGCACAATCAGAAAGAGAGGATTGCATGAAAAAGTATTGGATTTTATTTGCCGGTGTAATTTTAGTCTCCTTTACCGTGCTTGGATTAGTAGGGTATGGTATCTATCAGGAAAAGCCGCCTTTACCCGTTAGAGTGGTAACAGAAGATGGTACTCTGGTTTTTGAAGGTGAAACTATTCAAACAGGGCAAAACGTGTGGCAGGCAATGGGTGGAATGGAAACCGGTTCTGTATGGGGACACGGCAGTTATGTTGCGCCTGACTGGACCGCAGACTGGCTTCACCGTGAATCGATGTATATTCTTGATAAATGGGGAGAAGATGACTACGGGTTGTCATACAATAAACTTCCGAAAGATAAACAGGCGCAATTAAAAGCCCGCCTTGCCGAGATGATGCGCAAAAATACATACAATATTAAATCCGGTGAGATTATTGTACCAGCCGTGCGTGCGGAAGCGATAATTTCAATATCGAAGTATTATGAAAAATTATTCACCGAGGGAAATGAAGACTACGCTATCAGGAGAAACTCCCTGACAGATAAAACCAAGCTAAAACAACTCGCGGCTTTTTTCTGGTGGAGCTCATGGGCAGCAAGTACAAGTCGCCCCGGTGAAGAGATTACTTACACTAGCAACTGGCCCCATGAAGAATTGGTTGAAAATAAACCAACCGGGGATACAATTGTATGGACCGGGGTTAGTATTATTGTGCTTCTTGCAGGAATTGGAGGAATGGCGTGGTGGTATGCCTCTCGCAGGGAAAAACATCAGGAGTTCTCACCCCCTGATAACGACCCGCTATTATCATCAATATCAACACCCTCTCAAAAAGCTGTTTTGAAATACTTCTGGACGGTTTCCGGGCTGTTCTTGTTCCAGATTATAATGGGGGTGGTAACTGCACATTATGGTGTTGAGGGAAATGGTTTTTATGGATTCCCACTGGCTGATTATCTCCCCTATACCATTACCAGAACGTGGCACACACAACTTGGTATTTTTTGGATTGCCACTGCATGGCTCGCTGCCGGTTTATATATTGCTCCTGCAGTCAGCGGTTATGAACCAAAAGGACAAGTGCTAGGTGTGAATGTTCTCTTTGGTGCTTTACTCGTGGTGGTACTTGGCTCGATGACCGGGGAATATTTAAGTGTTATGAATCTTCTACCGGATCATCTCTGGTTTTATTTTGGTCATAGTGGATATGAATATATCGATTTAGGCAGATTTTTCCAGATCGCCCTCCTTATCGGTTTAATTTTATGGCTTTACCTGATGGTACGCGCATTAAAACCCGCCCTCGCGAAAAAGGATGAACAAAAAACAATTTTAACCCTTTTTATCATTTCCTCAATTGCTATCGCATTGTTCTACGGTGCCTCTCTCATGTACGGAAAACATACAAATCTTGCCGTTGCCGAGTTCTGGCGCTGGTGGGTTGTTCATCTTTGGGTAGAAGGCTTTTTTGAAGTATTTGCTACTGTTGTTATTGCTTTCCTTTTTGCAAGACTTAAACTGGTTCAGCTAAAAACGGCAGGACAAGCATCTGTTCTTGCATCAACGATTTTTCTTTCAGGTGGGATTATAGGCACACTACATCACCTTTATTTTTCCGGAACCTCAACTTATGTACTTGCGCTGGGCTCTGTATTTTCCGCCCTCGAGGTTGTTCCACTCCTTTTTGTTGGATATGAGGCTGTTGAAAATTACCGTATTTCCCGTCAAAAAGAGTGGATTGAAAGATACAAGTGGCCTATCTATTTCTTTATCGCGGTTGCATTCTGGAACCTAGTTGGTGCAGGGCTGTTTGGATTTATGATAAATCCCCCGATAGCATTGTACTACATGCAGGGGTTGAATACCACCCCGGTTCACGGGCATTCGGCACTGTTTGGAGTTTACGGCATGTTAGGATTGGGGCTTACACTTTTTGCTCTACGGGGCATGACAAACAACGTGTGGGATACAAGGTTATTAAAGCACTCTTTCTGGTGGATAAACATTGGATTATTTACCATGGTGGTAATAAGCTTGCTTCCTGTTGGATTGATGCAGACATGGGCTTCTGTAAAGTATGGTTACTGGTATGCAAGGAGCGCGGAGTTCATGCAAACTGATATCATGGAAGTTCTCAGGTGGTTACGAGCACCGGGGGACACTATCTTTGCCATTGGAGCAGTGATGTTTGTTTTGTTTGTCATAAAAAACACGATTGGTACAAAAAAATAAAAGAACAAATATAGACTTGAACTCTCTTCTTGGATATTTGAGAAGAGAGTTCTACTAATAACATTCTATGTCACATATTTGTAAAATAATCAGGGGGATGACCAAAAGTCGGGCTGCAAGTGTTTTGGTCATCCTCCGTCTTTTTGCAAAGAGCGCAAAAAGCCACCTCCTTCACAAGGAGGATAAAAAAATATCCTTCGAAAATCAGGAGTAAAACGCCCCATCGGGGCGGAATATCGGTAACAGCATAAGATAAAATGAAGAAACGCCCTGTAGGGGCGAAACCTTTTTTTGTGTATACAAAACAAAGTTTATTTGTCATGCTCGCGAAAGCGGGCATCTCGTTTTTTGTTGTGCCGGGTTGTGTCGGAGATTCCTGCTCAAGGCAGGAATGACAAGATTTGTTTTGTTGTTATGCAATTCCAATAGTGGCAAAACATTCAATTTACCAATAATACTATTTTTTTTGACTCACTTCTTATTTAGATGAATTGTCAGGTTTCCTGTTTTGCCTTCGCTACACTCTGTTAATTTTATAATAAAGCCAAATCCCGTGTCATTTGCCCATTCCCTGATTTCATCATTTACATCATGCTCAAACAGGATAACTCCTCCCTTTGCTTCGTAACCTTCTGCTGATACAGAATGCAAATGAATATGCTGGTTACCGTTGGATTCGTATTTTCGCGGAACAATGATTTTCAGTATACTCTTCCCATGCTTTGAGGTGAAAATAGTGCCGCTGTATTTTGCCGTAGTCTCATCACCCGGAATTTCCGGAAGATAATCACCATTTACATCTGCATGGTAAAGGACTATTTTTGCACCATTTACTGGTAACTCAGTAAAGTTTTGCAACACTGAAATTTCAATCGTTAACAATTCACCAGTTTCATTTTCCTCGCGTAAGTTAAGAACGGGAATTTCACTACCTGAAGTATCGTCAATGTTATTTGTTTCGCTATAAGAAACAGAATCATTTTTGCACGATACCAAACCGCTAATGATAAAAAACGACAGGATGATAAAATATTGGAAATTCATATTCCCCTCTTATAGTTGATAACATATCTGCTATTATGACGTGCGAAAAACCCAAAAAGTCCCATTCTTACCGGAAATAAATATTTTTAGTTATTGATGCAAGATTGTGTGTAAATGCATCTTTTTAGGTGGCAAGCACTTTGGTGCATGTAGGTTCGACAGGCAATATGCTGAGTGCCGAAGTGCTCAGATGCTATCTTCCACGGGTTTAAAAAGCGAACGCCCCATCGGGGCAGAATTGTATGCTGGGTTTAAAGACTTTTGGTCATCTCCCGACCCGATAAATCAGGCCACCCTCTTCAAAGAGGGATGAAAAAACCTTTAGTTGTGTCGGTGTAAACGATGACAACCCTTTTTCATTGTCATGCTCGCGAAAGCGGGCATCTCGTTTTTTGTTTTGCGGGGTTGTGTCGGAGATTCCTGCTCAAGGCAGGAATGAGATGTTAGTTTGATTTATCTAGAACCGGAGACGGCATTTATGCCGTCTCTACGATTATCGTTCAGGTTTAAAATAACAAGGGCGGGGAAAAGCCCGCCCTACTAAGCACTTTGTACTTAGAACTTCGCACTATTACTTAACTAACATCATCTTCTTAACACTTACAAAATTGCCTGCTTCCAACTTGTAAATGTAGATACCACTGTTAAAACCTGAGGCATCAAAACTAATATTATGCACTCCAGCTTCCTTGATACCACTAACCAGACTGCTAACTTTTTCTCCCAACAAATTAAATACTGTAAGCTCAACTCTGGAAGCTTCCGGAAGAGAAAAGTTAATTACAGTAGTTGGGTTAAAAGGATTAGGATAATTCTGTGAGAGTGAATACTCAACCGGAACAACGCCTTCAACAGTCAGCTCACCCGAATAAGTAAAAGTACCATCAAGATCAACCTGTTTTAACCTGTAAACAACTGTTCCTGCAACTGGTGAATTATCAGTGTAAGAATAACTCTGCTTTTCCGTTGTAGAGCCGTAACCATCAACAAATCCAAGTTTCACGAACGTTGCACCGGATTTTCTCTCAATTTCAAATCCCATGTTATTTGTTTCTGTCGCGGTAGCCCAATCAAGGACAACCGTTTCCCCAACACGGTTTGCGCTAAATGAAACTAATTCAACAGGAATAATCTCTTCACTATACGGCATAAAAAATACTGTTCCGTGTGCCGGGTCATCAACTTTATGGAATACGTGCTCTTCGATTGATGTACTATCATAAACACCCCAGTCGTTGTTCTGGGCATATACATCATTCGTGCAATTGTTGTATAAGTCGTAAACGGTACCATCCTGGATGTTATTCATTATAATGTTGTTACCATTATCTGAAGTATCTGCATTTACAACATTACCAAGATTTGGCTGAGGACCAGCCTGGATAGATGTACCATTTTGAATAGTTATTCCCCACCAGTTACCTGTAATTTTATTCCATGTAATAACAGGCTGATTGAATGGTGAACCATTAAGATTGATACCACTTCCGGAGATTAAAGTATTAGGATTTACATTATTATCGTGAATATAGTTACCTTTAACGAGCACATTTACATTACCATTGCTTGAACTATAAAGCGTGATACCAAAACTGTTATTATATATTTCATTACCAATTACCTCGGCATTTGAAAAATTGCTTGAACCGCTCACCCAAATACTTACACCGCCGGTTACCGTGCTCTCACCACCGTATATTTTATTATTTTTGATGATAGGTGAGTTGTTTCCCTGCAATCCCACGCTTACCTGATTTTTGGCAGAGGTATTTTGCGTGTTATTAAATTTAATGACGTTGTTTTCGATCAAAGCATTCGAACCAAGCGTCATATTGATACCATACTCGTAACTTCTTTCAATCACGCTGTTTTTAATTACCGCATCCGAAGAGCTCAAATTTACACCCCTGCGGCACTTGTAAAAATGTGAATAATTAGCTTCAGGTGAGGCACTAACCGCTCTCATACCATAATATGCATATTCTACACGTACATACTCAAATCTACAATCTTCATCAACAGCGGTATCGTTAAATCTGAATCCCTCATACGCGCCTGTTGAATCATGCACATCAGAAGTAAATAATATCTGAGCTGATTCTGTTCCTATTGCACTGAATGAACCATCCATCTCAAATCCTGCATCAGCTGTGGTAAACTTTACGGTAACTCCTGCAGGTACCGTAATTTTATCAGTCACGCTAACAGTCACGAGCTGATTCACTTCATACAAATTACCGGATCCGGTTACAACTCCACCCGAGTTTGTTACTAGATCATCTAGTCCCCAATCTACTCCCGTACCGGGGGTGGTGTATTGCGCCAAGGCAATCCCGGCTGTTAAAACAAATAATAGTACAATTTTTTTCATGTCGGTCCCTTTTATTGATTGTATTGGATTTTGAAAAAACTTAAAAATAAATTTAATCAAAAAAAAGAATAATGAGGAAGTTATATGCAATTGCGGCTAAAAAAAGTAGTTGGCCTGAATATAATACGAACTCCCGTAGAGGTTATATTCACTATTCAAATCACCAAAACTTATTTGTCCCCCTGCCGCGAGGGTTAAGTTGGATATCAAATCATAATTTGCCGTCAGACCCCAGAATCCACTTCCATCATTAATATTTTTCAACAGCGAGCACCCTAGAACCAAGAGCGGATTATATTGATAATTCAAACCCAGATTGAGATAATTTTGACTAAGGTTGATTATTTTACCGGTCGAGAGACTGCTGATATCATAGTTTTCCGGGTGCAATTCTCCTTCTCCGTTGAACTGATACTCCATCATCAGGTATAACTTGGCGGTAAATTGATTATCTATCCCAGCAATAAACCTCGTGTAATTCTCTTGTTTTTCAGATTTTCCGGAAAAAATTCCTTCAAACCTTATCCCCGCACCGTAAAAATTACCCGCGATATCTAATCCGCCAACGTATCGTTTATCGAAATACCCGCTGATAAATGCTATATCATATTCACTGTAATTAGTCCGGAACCTTGCACCAAAATTCCCTTCCCCAATTTTTCCCGTCGGGTTATAAACGAGGTTCAAATCAGTAAAACTACCGAGATAATAGTTAAAAGAAACCGCATCCGCCCCGTCTTTTTCAATCTTGAAAAAATTTGCCGGATTGATAGGATTAAACAGGTCGGTCGGATTCCACACTCGCCCGGACCCCCATTGGATTCTCTGCCGCCCCACTATCAGGTTACCAAAAAAAAATGATTGCCTGATATATAACCTGTCGATAAAATGATTCAGCCTGTAATGTTCTTCCTTTACCGGTGTGGCGGAAAGATTAACAATCTGCCGATCTGTTTTGCCCGCATTTCCGATATCAAAACTCCCGGTAGAGTTGAATGCCAGCAATGCCGCTTCATACTCCAGATTAACTCTTGTATCCTCGAAAAAATATATTACAGGACGCAATCTCACACGACTAAGATTCATGTAAATATCGCGTTTAATTTCATAGTTTTGTGCAAGCTGTTTGTCGATATTTTGATATACGGGCATTTCCGAAAAATACCCCGAAAACTCAAACTCTCCCTGAGGAAAAACCACTGATGAGGCAATAATTATCAGCCACAATACTTTTGTAAATTTCATATTAAGAATCTTTTTCTATTAATCCATCTTTCAAAATAAGTAATCTTTTCGCGCGGGAAATAACCTGCTGGTCATGTGAAGAAAAAATAAATGTAATGTTTTTTTCGGCATTCATTTTTTCCATCAAATCGAGAAGATTACTCCCCGTCTTGGTATCAAGGTTAGCAGTTGGTTCATCCGCGAGAACAATTTCGGGATTGTTGACTATTGCCCTGGCAACTGCAACTCTCTGCTGCTGCCCCCCGCTCATCTCATTCGGGCGTTTATTCGCAAGTTCGGCAATATCAAGTTCTTCCATCAGCGCCATAGATTTTTGATGTCTTTCAGAATCCGATTTACCAAGCAGCATCATTGAAAACTCAATGTTTTCAAGCGCTGTTAGCACGGGGATAAGATTATAAGCCTGAAATATAAATCCAAGTTTTTTGAGCCTGAAATCAGAAAGTTCACTTTTCTTTTTTCCGGAAAGATCAGCATCCTCAAAAAATACCTTCCCTTTAGTTGGGTTATCCAACGCACCTAACACATTAAGTAATGTTGTTTTTCCCGAACCGGATGGCCCTGCGATAACTGTATATTCCCCTTTATCTATTGATAAATCGATACCCTTTAACGCGTGTACCGGCACACCGTTATCCTGATAAATTTTTTCTAATTTTTCTGTTCTGATAATTGCCATTTTTATAATTCCGTAAATTTAAACATGTCTGATCGCGTAAACCGGCTGAAGTTTTACTGCCTTATACGCCGGATAAATTGCGCCCAACACCGCAATGACGGGTATCATCAACGCAACACTAATTGTGTTTTCTATAGAAATTTGCGGGTAAATTATTGCACCCACACCAAAAGATTTTAAACTTTCGGCAAAAACACTAAAATCGAAACCGTGATAAGTGAAGGGTAAAATAATACCGTAGCCTAAAATTATTCCGGCAACCACCCCTGCAACCCCGATAATAAATGCTTCATAAATAACCATGAGAAAAATTTTCCCTGATTTCAGCCCTATTGCCATAAGTACACCAAACTCCCTGATTCTTTCGAATACAGACATGAGCATGGTGTTGATAATCCCGAAAATCAATGCTAGTCCAACAATCAGGTTAAGAATCTGCATCGATTCCTTGGTAAGGTCGATTTGCATAAGTAACATGGGGAGTAGCTCTTTGTAAGTGAGGATTTCATATTTGCCATCCAGTTCCGAGGCTAAATATGCTTCAAGCTCTTCAATTTTTTCGTAATTATCCGCAATGATGGCAAACTCATAAATTTCGGGTCCAATTTCCAACAAATCCTGAGCGTCTTTCATCCCGATAAAAATGTTGGATTTATCAAAAGTTGAACTGTAGGTTTCAAAGATTCCTGCTACCTTAAATAAGTTTTGTCCGGGGCTGCCGTCAATGGTACTTGCCATCAGAACAACTTTGCTTCCTACCTCAACATTAAGTTTTTCGGCCATTTTTCTGCTGATAATAATTTCATTTTTTCCCCCCGAAAGATAACTCCCTTCCGTGATCAGCTCAGAAATGTTGGAAACCCTTTTCTCATCCGACGGGATTATACCTGATATGAATATTCCCGCTGAACCATATGCGCTGCTGACCAACCCAAATGCTTTAACCCGCTTTGAATATGCCGCAATTCCTTTGGTGTTCTGGAGTTTATACTCTACCTTGTCGGATTCCGGTATAAAACTTTGAATAATTTTGTTGTCGTTATAACCGTTTTTATGAATTTGTAAATGCGAAACACTGGAACTTATCTGGTTATCCAGCATCTGGTTTAACATCCCCGTATTCAAACCATCGATTGCAAGAATTGCTGCCACTCCCACGATCACGGAGCTTAACACAACCTGTGACCGCCTTTTATTTCGCCAGATATTTCGCCAAGCAATATTGAATAACATTTTACTCTCTATCTAATTATCAAGTATATCTAATACCTTTTAGTGGTTCCAATTTGAAAACTTTCAACGCTGGATAAATCACCGAAATAAGAGAAATAATTATCACGGAAAATGAAACATTCAGGAAGATGTTTATATCCAGCGATGATTCTATTACCGGAAGAAATCCGTATTCTGCGTACATATCGGCGAATTCTGCACCCAGATTTATAGGATTATTCACGATATAGTTGTTGAGAAAATAACCGCATAAATCGCCTGCAATAATCCCCAGTAGGGTTATAAATATGGTTTCCAGAATTACCAGGTAAACAAGCTTCATTTGCGGCATCCCGATTGATAATGTTACACCGAATTCATTAAATCGCTCAGTTACAGACATTAGCACCGTGTTAAGTATCCCGAACGCTACTATCAGGATAAGAATAAACAGCATGAATATGCCCGAAACATTATCAAACTCGATTGACTGCTTGAAATCGGGCATTACCTCACCCCAGTTTAATACAGCAGCCGATGTATCATGAATAGCCATGCTCAAAGATTTTTGAACATTATCCAGATTATTCATATCATCCAGTTTAATTACCACAGCGTGTACCCTGCCATAGAGGTACAGGAGATCACGTGCCGTATCCAGCCCGATAAATACTCCCATTGCATCAAACTCGGGTGAACCGGTTTTAATGGAACCGCAAATCCTGAACTTGAGATTTCCTGTAGACCCGTCGTAACCTTGTGCCAGAAGAACAAGTGTATCCCCGATTGAAGCATTAAGGTTTTTCAACAACTTATACCCTACCACAATCTCATCGGTATTGGCCAAAGTGAAAAATTCTCCCTCTGTAATACGGTCTATTAGAGTAGTTACCTTTTTTTCAGATTGAGGATTTACACCAAATATTGCCGTTCCCTGCGATGTGTTGGAGTTTTCACCGCTTATTAAACCATCCGCGTATATCCTGGGTGTAAAACCGATAATATGCTCTTGTGAAGCAATCGTTTCGGTCAGGTTATCATCATACCTAACCGCTTTCCTCATCGTTGGGTTTGACTGATAACCCTTTTGCTGCACCTGAAGATATCCGGCAAACATCGAGGCTGCATTTTTAATATTTACATCATACGTGCCGAGTTGAATCCCTCGCATACCAATGGCTGCAAAAGTAGCGAACGCCACCGCCAGAAGAGTAAGAAAAGAACGGCGTTTGTTGCGCCAGATATTCCGCCAGGCAAGTTTAAGTAATAAATTCACTTTTAATTTCCTCTTTCAAGTTCCCTGAACGAAAAAATATTTTCTCTCAATTTTATATCAAACTCCATATCAAGCATCTTGAACTCCGTGTGATGCCCTGCTTTGGTTAAACTTTCCATTTTCCAGCTCGTTGGGAGTTTTCTTCCACCCATCATTTTAATTTCACCAAATTCCATCGTGCGTACCGGTTTCCCGTTTTCATCAAAATATTCAACACGGGCGGGCAGATTATCAATTTTCCTAACGTAATACATTAATTTACCCCACACAACGGGCGCATCAGGTTTGGGTTTTAACTCAATTTCCCAGCAATTTTCACCGTCAATAATTTTTTCGCCGGTAATCTTCTGGAAATAATCGTCGGAAAGATCAGACTCACGTACCAGATCATCATTTGTAAAATCAGAACCATTCCATGATTGCAACATCATTGATGGCGGAATTTTAATGGTGGTTTCTGTATTTCTTAAATAATTCCACATCTCGTTACCAATTTTTAGTGTTTTATTCCCTTCCTCACGTTTTGGCGATTTTATAACTATTAGGGCTTTTTCATTCCCCTCCCACCAGCTTTCCATTTTTAGGGTACGTGAAAAATCGGGGTTTACAACTGTCATCTCTATCGTGCCGTGTGCCGTTTTCCCTTTAATAACATTTTCGGCTTTTCTTATTATCTCCTTTGCATCCTGAGCATGAAGTGAAAAAAATGTAACCGGAAATAATATCATAAGTTTATAAATTAGTTTCATTGTACTGCCTCAATTTGAATATTGACTAAACGTTCAGTCAAAACCTAATATTAATTATTAAGTTTGTCAAGTGTTTTAGATTTTTTTTTATTTAAGTTCACAACTTGAAAATCATCATATAATTTAATATTTTTGACTGACCAACTATTCAATAGAAAACTATGCCCAGAACACCTGAACAAAATAAAGAGATACGCGAAAAAACACGCGGACAAATACTTGATAGTGCCTTAAAATTATTCGCAACCAAGGGGTATCATGGTACTTCAGTGGCGGATATCGCCAAACAGGCAGGTGTTTCGAAGGGACTTGCTTATAATTATTTCGAGAGTAAACAGGCGCTGGCAGAGGAGTTGGTTAATGTTCTGCTGAACATGGGCGATGATGTTCTTTCCCAGATTAATAACATACCCGACCCATTCGAACAGTTACATTCAATGATTGGCTACACTTTTGAATACCTTAAAGACAACCCCGAGTATTGGCGCTTATACTCATCCTTCCTGCTTCAACCTGAAATAATGGATTTGAGTATAGATAAATTCCGGCAGTTCATGAGAATAAATTTCGACGTGCTTGAAAATATCCTGCGGGAAATGGGGGTGAAATATCCTGCCGAGGAAGCAAGGGTAGTGGGAGCATTGATCGACGGGATACCTCTTCACTACTTTTTTGATCCTGAAAAATATCCGCTTGAAAATATGCTCGGGTATCTTAAAAAAAGATATAGCCGTGAAGCAATTGAATATCTAAAATAGGCTTACAGTCATTTTGTTCTGGTTTATGGTAAAATTATAAACCAGAAGATCCCCTTCTGCCAAACCTGATTTTGCTTTTCCATTCAGGTCGTATTTTGCTCTTCCCAATGATGAGCATTCAAAAATTCCGGAGGCGTGGTTGTAACGTATCGCTTTTTCACGGTGGGTGCAATGACTTGATACTACTCTGAAAGTATTGTTACCGGTACAGGCAATAAGTATTTTTTTATCAAGTTTGGAATCTACCACGATCGCGGAACCCCCCGTTTTTTGTAAAGCCTCTACCGCATCAATATTTATTACAAGCTTGTTATCCTGTAAAACATAACAATCCTGAGAAATTTCAGGCGCCTGGTTCACGAACATCAAACTTTCGCAGTTTACGGCGAAAATTGTAATTGCCAGCAGGAAAACAGCATTAAGGAAAACTACATATATATTTTTATTTTTTAATATCATAACAACTTCATTTTAATTAACCGTAATATCTTAAAAGAAGAGTTATATTAAAATGCAGATATGCTTCTCTACTGCGCAAATATTGCGTAATAGCGAAAATTATTCTTTCCGTTTTTCCAGAATCTCCCTGATTTTTTTTACCTCCGTTATCAAATCTGAAATATCAGGGGTCTTATTTGTATCAACAACGCCTCTTGCCGCAAACCCGCCGCGCTGAACATGCATTATCTGTTCACGTAATTCTTCGATCAAACTTTCCCAGTTTGTCAATCCCGAAAACACTGCTTCATACCCCGAAGGATTTTGCGTTTGTCCGGCTGTTTGTATTTTGATCGACGCTATTCCCAGAACTCTGTCGTATAATGACCTGTGTAACTGGAAATCAGTCACTGCTTTAAACGGGATTGTCTGTTCAATTTTTGTTATAATCCCCTTGTTAAGCCTTATTCTTTCTTCCTCGATCGTGTACTTGAGATTTTTAATCCAAAGCTTTACAAGTGTTAGAACAATAGAATAAATCACCAGATTGATAAACAAAAATATCGGCCAGAGTACCAGCGCAACTTCGCCGGCTGTTGGACGACCTATAGGTAGAATAATTTGTATAAATAGTGCAATTACCCCAAAAAAAGCGGTGATTGTAAGTAATACATAAATTTGTTTCGTGAATAACTTTTTATCCGGGAATAAAACCCTTCTTTCCATCTTCGCTCCATTTTTTCTACAAATTAAAGATAATGGAGATAAAAGGAAACCTATAACTTCACAAAATTCTACAAACTGTGTTCAATGCTTAATATTAGAGGGGCATACCAGTATTGAATATGCCCCTTAGCGTGTGTTAAGAGAGACTTTTTTACAGACTTACAACTGCGTTTTCGCTTTTTTTGATCCACTGTTCTATTGTAAGTTTCAAATATTTAAAATTTATTGGCTTGGATATATAATCATTCATACCGGCATCAAGACATTTACCCCTGTCCTGCATACTACAATGCGCAGTCACTGCAATGATAGGGATTGAGTTTTTAGGCTCCGGCATTTCTCTTATAATTTTACTTGCAGAAATACCATCAATATCTTCCATGGCGATATCCATCAGGATGATATCGTAATTGTTTTTTTTAAGTTCTTCAATTGCCTCCCTTCCGCTCCCGGTAGAAAAGACGTAATACCCGGCATTTCGGAGTATCTTTTCTTCTACACCACGGTTCCCTTTATCATCCTCGACCAGTAAAATTTTCTTGTCCGACATATCCACGCTTTCAGGATTTTCCCTGTTAATTTCGGAAATAACATTAACCTGCTGCGATTCTTCCAGACTTGCAGAGAGAGTCTCTGTTTCCGCGAGATTATCAACATAAAATGAAACATCAAACTTAAATGACTTATTCTCCCCAGTGGAAGCTATCTCGTAAGTTCCGCCAA
>Ga0070729_10004320_pt1 | contig 15589 bp, 14 predicted proteins | sample tdDd472_FD_66725 | JGI IMG/M metagenome (GOLD analysis project Ga0070729, IMG submission 66725) | Marine sediment microbial communities from the Atlantic coast under amendment with organic carbon and nitrate - tdDd47.2 | ecosystem: Environmental > Aquatic > Marine > Coastal > Sediment | place...
AGACCGTATCATCGGGCTTCCAGCAACCAATGTCTCAGTATACATAAAGTGAGACATATTGTCTCAAAAACGTTTTTTCCCCCATTTTTAACACCCGCAATTTTGGTCATTATTCCTTCAACATAAAGATAATATTGATTTAATATGCAAGTAAGCAGACATGGCATGAAAATTGAACAGTAATGTTAGTGCCAACCGGATCTCCTCGTTAAGAGAATCCGGACCGATCATGAAATTATACCCATTTAAACCCGCTCACCACGCATACATAGGAGACAAACCGTGGAGATTGAAAAAGCGATCCGGACAGCCATGGATTACGAAACCAAAATTCGGGATATCTACCGGGATGCGTTCGAAAGGGTTTCTGATCCGGAGGGGAAGCGATTTCTCAAGATGATAGGAGATGATGAGCAGCATCACCTTGATTATTTAAAGCACAAACTCCAATTATGGCAAAAAACCGGACAACTATCTGCTGAAAAACTGGAATCTTCGATTCCAGCCAAAGAAATCATCCAAAGAGAAACGAAAAAGGTCCAGGCCCATATGGTTCAAAAAGACCTCAGCAGTGTGAAAATTATCCTCAGCAGGGCACTGAAAGCGGAAGTTGAAACAAGCAGTTTCTACCAGGACATGGTCAATGAAATGACCGATGAGGGTCAAAAAATGTTCGCCCGTTTTCTGGAGATCGAAGAGAACCACATTGCTGCGGTTCAAGCCGAACTCGACTATATCACGAACACGGGATACTGGTTTGATTTCAAAGAGTTCGATATGGAAGAATTATAAGGGGAATTTCAACCGGAAAATTACCGAACATTTCGACATCGAGTCCATCATGTTTTTAAGTGAGCGATGAAAGCAACTTATTTGCGAAGCGTCGCCAGATATTAGTTGAATCTGCTTGACATTACCACATTGTGGTATTATATATTATGGCATATAGTTGTAAGTCCTTCCATTAACTGCATTAAAACATGGAGTTAACCGATGAAAAAAGATAGAAGTCCTGTCCACGCCAAAGGCTACAGAAATGTCTTTTGTCCGCATTATAGAAACTGTCTCGACCAAGCCAGTAAAAAATACTGGAACTATTGGACTTGCACCAATTGCCAGTATAAATGTGATCAAGAACCCGTTACGGATGTACTCGCATCCAAGGAAAGCACAAATCCGTATTACTCGATTTCACCGGCCATAAACGGGAAGTTGAAGAATGTCTCAATATGAAATCAGGCAACACGTTGATAAAATAAAAGGGGGTGAAACCTATGAAGCGGTTTACCATACCAAGAGTGGCTCACTGTAGCAGCGGCTGCAGTTTTCAGTCCCGGGCAAGACGTTAAACTGCCCAGACCATCCATTTTTGACCCTCACCCGTATCTGAAATTTTCCTGATAGGATTCGCTAAGCTATAATTTCCCATTTCATATAGAAAATTATCCAAAATTAAAATTTCCTTGCAAGTATCATGAGGCTTGGCGTAGATAACCTAAAATCAGATAAAAACATTACCGTACAAAGCGTTTTCGAAAAAAATGGAGTAAAAATTTGAGTAAAAAAGGAATCAACAGACGAAACATAAACCGGAAACCCATGAAAAGGAGACCATGAATGATGAGCAAAAAAATATTGGTGGCCATCGACGATTCTGAAAATGCCTTGCGCGCAGTTGAATTTGTATCAAACTCTTTTTCTACGGACAATAAGATTACCTTGTTCAACGTTATGCAAGACACGGCCACCCTATGCAAAATGAACAGCCCTGAGTTAACGCCCTATTTTACATCTCAACAAAGCGCTTTTTGTCTGCTTGAAGATAAAAAAAAGGAGTTGGTTGGGCAAGCATTGAAAAAAGCCGAAACGATGCTTTTGGACGCCGGATTCGACGAAAACAATATCACCACAAAAGCGGAGTTCAAAAATAAAGGGATCGCCAGAGATATTATACAAGAAGCGCAAGACGGATATAACGTCATCGTCATGGGGAAAAGGGGTGTGTCAGGAATCAAAGATTTCCTTCTGGGGAGTATTTCCCAGAAAGTTTTCAACTTGGCAAAGGATGTATCGGTTTTATTCGTGAATTAACATTATTTTCCCCATGAAATTGGCCGGTTGAAAAAATACCCAGACGGTTCGAATGATCCATTGGACCCTATTCAGGGCAAATGCATTTGAATCCCAATAGAGAGAACGCTCCACGACGGCGTATATCTCTTTCCAACCGACTGGAACTTGTGCTCGAGCACCCGTAAGCCCGAGCCGTGCCAGAGTTATAAAGAACAATCCGTCAAAAACATGAGACCTTTGAAAAAGGTTCAATTTTGTTCAAGTTCAAGGAAGGCGAAAATTTTAACCATCCCAGTACGATCTGCCGGACCTACGGGACAGGCAGGAATACATAGAGTATTTCGAGGATAAAGCTAAAGCTTCACTTCGTGCACAATGTTGAGCCTGACGAAGAAATTGGGCAAAAAGGGGCGTTTTGCAAAGGTCTCAACATATCCGATGGATGTTTCACATTATAATTTCATTCGGTTCGGTCTAACGCGTGCTAAAGCCCTTCAAACAGCCAGTTGGTTTCCAAGAGAAACACACCGTTGCTTCGCTGTACCGAAATCAAATGCGTTCACCCTGAAAACACCGGATATCTCGCATGTTCGGTGATGCTTATTTGGGCGTGTTGGGGTATTGGAATCATTAAGAATTCCAATTTTAGAGCGGCGAAGCCACAGGATTATAACACCGCGAAGCGATTTTATAACTTGAATTTTTATTATTATCGATTATATTCATGGTCATGGTTGTGCTAGGTGGGGAGCTAGCGGTGCCCTATACCCGAAATCCGCTTTATGCGGGGCTGAATTCCCTCTAAAGGGTCTGAACCTGGGAGCCTATAAGTCATCCTGATCGGCCGCCGCGCAACAGACGGTTACGAACCTCGTCAGGTCCGGAAGGAAGCAGCGATAAGTAATGCGGTCTGTGTCGTGGATCGATCCCGATCAATTTTTTGGCTTATTATGTTTCAGCAAAGATTCGATAGAGGGTGCACAACCAAATTATTATCCTTCTCATTTTTTGTGCTGTTCTTAGGCCCTCTAAATTCCATAACCAAAAATTCCCGTTTCCGCCTTGACAATATTATAGACAGTCTTATTTTCTTAAGCAATGTTATGCTTTTAGTCTGGATTTTTTAAAATTTGGCAGGCAAATATTCAAAAAATTAGGAGATAACAACGGCTGATGGCAAAAAGCAAGAAAATCAAAGTTCACACCAAGGCTGAAGAGACCGTTATTGAAAACAAAATCGATCAAAAAAACGATTCGAACAAAGAAGATAAAGTAGAGACCGTTGATCCTCTCAAAGAGATGGAAGAAAAACTTGAATCCATGGAACAGGAGGGCAAAGAGAATTATGATCGTTTGTTGAGGGTGTCCGCAGAGTTTGAAAATTACCAAAAGCGTGCTGCACGCGAAATGAATGATTTCAGGAAGTTTGCCAATGAAAGCTTTGTAAAGGCGATGCTACCGGTGGTCGACAACTTGGATCGTGCCATCGAATCCTCAAGCAATGATAAACATACCGACAGGTCGATGTTGGAAGGTGTCAACATGACCCTCAAGGAAATCCTCAAAGTTTTTGAGCAGTTCAACGTTAAACCTTTTGAGTCCCTGGGAAAGACCTTCGATCCGAGTTTACATCAGGCGGTCATGCAAGAAGAAACCGAAGCGTATCCCGAAAACTCCGTAGTTAAGGAGTTGCAAAAAGGGTATATGATGCATGACAGGCTCCTTAGACCTGGCATGGTTGTTGTATCCAAAACAAAAACAAAGTCTGAACACCAGAAAAATATTAATAAAGAAGAAACAAAGAAATAAGACTATCGATAAAAGTTAGGAGGAAAACAAATGGGTAAAGTCATTGGAATTGATTTAGGCACCACAAACTCCTGCGTGGCGGTCATGGAAGGTAGCGAAGCAAAGGTCATAACAAACCCCGAAGGAGGGCGAACTACCCCTTCCATCGTCGCCGTTTCAGAGAGCGGGGAAAGATTGGTCGGTCAAATCGCAAAACGGCAGGCCATTACCAATCCGGAGAACACGGTCTTTGCGGTCAAACGGCTTATCGGCCGCAAGTATGCTTCAAAAGAAGTGCAGGATGATAAAAAGATACTGCCTTACAAAATTGAACAGGCTGAAAATGGTGATGTCCGTATTAACCTCAGGGGAAAGTCGAACAGCTCGGCGGAAATATCATCGCACATTTTGGCAAACATTAAACATACCGCCGAAGAATATCTCGGCGAGAAAGTAACCGACGTGGTTATAACAGTGCCCGCCTATTTCAATGACAGCCAGCGACAGGCGACCAAAGACGCTGGAAAGATTGCCGGCCTCAATGTGCTCAGGATTATCAATGAACCCACAGCCGCAGCTCTGGCATACGGTCTCGACAAGAAAAAAGAAGAAAAAATCGCCGTCTTTGACCTGGGCGGCGGCACCTTTGACATATCCATTCTTGAAATCGGCGAAGGGGTTTTTGAGGTCAAGTCCACCAACGGTGATACTCATCTTGGCGGTGAAGATTTCGATCTTCGGCTTATCGATTACTTTGCAAGTGAATTCAAAAAGGATCAGGGGATCGATATCAGGAATGACAAGATGGCATTGCAGCGGCTCAAAGAAGCTTCTGAAAAGGCAAAAATGGAACTTTCCACATCCATGGAAACGGATGTTAATCTTCCCTTCATAACAGCCGATGCCAGCGGTCCCAAACACCTTAATATAAAAATTACACGCGCCAAACTTGAAGGACTTATCAGCGATCTTCTTGACAACCTGGAAAAACCTTGCCGAACTGCGCTCAAAGATGCAGGCCTGACCCCCAAGGATATTAATGAGGTTATTCTTGTCGGCGGCATGACGCGCATGCCGGCGGTTCAGGAACGCGTCAAAAATATTTTTGGCAAAGAACCCCACAAAGGTGTTAACCCCGATGAGGTCGTCGCCATCGGAGCTGGCATCCAGGGCGGTGTCCTGAGAGGAGATGTCAAAGATGTTCTCCTTCTCGACGTAACCCCCCTTTCCCTGGGTATCGAAACTCTGGGCGGGGTCATGACGCGGCTTATCGAAAAGAATACAACCATTCCGACTAAAAAGAGCCAGATTTTTTCAACGGCGGCAGACAGCCAGCCAGCCGTTTCCATCCATGTGCTCCAAGGGGAACGGGAAATGGCTCCCGGTAACAAGACCCTCGGGCGCTTTGAACTTGTGGGAATACCGCCGGCCCCCAGAGGGGTGCCGCAAATTGAGGTCACTTTCGACATAGATGCCAATGGCATCGTAAATGTTTCTGCAAAGGATACGGCCACCGGAAAAGAACAGTCGATTCAGATAACGGCGTCCAGCGGATTGTCTGAAGAGGAAATCGATAAACTCATAAAAGACGCCGAACTTCACGCTGAAGACGATAAAAAGAAAAGAGAACTGGTCGAATCCCGCAATTCAGCCGATGCATTGATCTATTCTACGGAAAAATCGATCAAAGATCTGGGCGACAAGGTTGATGCTGAAACCAAGAGCAAGGTTGAAGCATCCATCGAACCGCTTAAAAAGGCGATGGAAGGAGAGGATCCCGAAGAGATCAAACGGTTGAGTGAGGAGTTGACGCAGGCGTCTCACAAACTGGCCGAAGCCGTGTACCAGCAGGCTTCCCAGGCAGACGCCCAGGAGCAGGCCGGCGCCGAAGCCGAAGACCAGGAGCAGCCTGGAGCATCCGCACCTGACGAAGACGTGGTCGATGCCGATTTCGAAGAGGTCAACGACGACGAAAAAAAATAACCGTTGAGAGCAGTTTACCCTAAAATCCTGCGTGCACGGCCGTGCCGCAGGATTTTTTTGTGGTCCAGCGAACCGTGTTCGACTCCGGGGTTAAAAAATAACCAGACGCTGGTTTTTTTATTTGAGCTTCTTGGAAATATTATCGACGGACCCTGTTAAAGCACCGCATAATCAGAAAATTTCCGGTTGTACTTTTGGGTTGATAAGATTCGTGAAACGATACATGTTTGTGGGTCTGACGCTTTCCTCAGAGGGCTTCAACAAAAGCCTGCCCAAGATCAACATCTTTATCCAGAATTTGACGGATAATAAATTTGCATACAGCCAATGCGATCCATTTTTAACTTTGACTTTGAAAGATGGTCAAGAATATGCCTTGAAAATCTTCTTTAAATATGTTTCAGGTTATAATTTTCATATATATTTAAGGAGATACGAATGCGTATTGTAGATCTGCGATCGGATACACTCACCCGGCCGACCCCTCTCATGCGACAGGCCATGTCGAAGGCGAACGTCGGAGACGATGTGTTCGGTGAAGACCCGACGGTGAATCTTTTGGAAGAAATGGTTGCAAAACGGCTGGGAAAAGAAGCTGCACTGTTTGTGCCCAGTGGAACCATGGCAAACATGGTGAGCCAGATGACGCACTGTGGCCGGGGCGACGAAGTAATTCTTGGCGATCAATCCCATATTTTTTTCTATGAGCAGGGAGGATCATCTGCTTTGGGCGGCATACATCCACGCACTGTAGACAACCAGCCTGACGGCAAAATGACTCTCCATCACATAGAAGCGGCAATTCGAAACGACGACATTCACTTTCCGATAACACGGCTGATCGTTCTTGAAAACACCCATAACCGATGTAATGGAAGCCCCCTGGATGCTGCTTACATGAATTCCGTGGGAAAGTTGGCACGCCGTTACGGGCTGAAAATACATGTTGACGGCGCCCGGCTTTTTAATGCTGCAATCGCTTTGGGTGTCGAAGCGCGGGAACTGGTTGCCGAAGCAGATTCGGTCAATATTTGTCTGAGCAAGGGGCTGGCTGCGCCGGTGGGCTCGGTAGTTTCCGGGAACCGAGCGTTTATTTCAAAAGCTCGGCGGGTTCGCAAGGTGCTGGGTGGCGGTATGCGCCAGTCTGGAATACTGGCAGCAGCTGGTATCGTTTCTTTGACGGAAATGGTGGATCGTTTGGAAGATGATCATGTAAACGCCCGGAAATTGGCAGAAGGCTTGGCCGATGTCGACGGTCTGTCCATTGATCCCGATGATGTGAAGACCAATATCGTTTATTTCCAAGCAACGCGCAAAGGAATTACGTCGCAAACCCTAGTAGAAAGACTCGGCGACCAGGGCATCCGGGTGCTCCCCACCGGTCCGGATCGCTTAAGAGCCGTCACCCATTATCATGTTACTTCCGATGATATAAAGTATACCCTAGAGGTATTTCCAAAAGTTTTGAAATAGATTGTTTTGATTCTCAAATCGAGTCTTCGGAGGATTACGCATCTCAACCTGACGGTCCCTTGGACGTGTATGTTCATAAAAATCTATATGGGGTAAACCGTTATGTTACATGGGCGTCTAAAACAAAGGCCATTGCCAAAATTATGTGTTATCGAACCAACCAAAGACAGCGCCGACAAAAGCGCTGTCTTTTTCGTGGGTCGGTCCGGTATGTCGCACAAAAAGAAGCCCCGCCAACAGGAGTTGGCGGGGCAGTTGAAATTCTTCATGAGAAATCCGGGCTAATGCTTGAAACTCCTCTGCCCGGTATAGACCATTGTAGCGCCGACCTCATTGCAGGCTTCGATGGACTGGTAATCGTTCTCCGATCCGCCGGCATGAATGACCGATGTAATCCCTTCTTTCAGTCCGACATCGACACCGTCTCTGAAAGGAAAAAAGGCATCGCTGACCATGGCCGCGCCGATTAGCCCGCCTTTTTCAGCGCCCACCTTATCATCAATTTCAGCTTTTTTATCGTCGTCTGTCAGATCGTTATAAGGCATGCCATGCATTTCGAAGCAGTAACGATCCGCCAGCTTCCGATAGGCTTTGTCTCGGGCAATCTCTGCAACACCGACCCGGTCCTGCTCACCGGTGCCAATGCCGACGGTGACTTGATCTTTAACATAAATAACTGAATTGGATGTAATTCCGGATTCCACCAGCCACCCAAAGAGCATATCGTTGTATTCCTCATCGGTGGGTTCCCGCTGGATCCGGTAGTGGTTGCCTTTATACTCGCATTCTGCAAGTTTTAGATCCGCCCGGGTGCGGGCTTCGGGAACAAAAGACCACTGAGCGACAATTCCACCGTCGATCAGACTTTTAAATTCCACACATCGTTGCCCCACAAAAGCCTGCAGCCGTTCGATATTGCCGATACGGATCACTCTGAGGTTTTTCTTCTTGGAAAAAATTCCCATGACACCTTCTTCAAAATCAGGCGCAACCACCACTTCGGCATATTGTTGGATAATGGCTTCGGCCGTTGCCCGATCAACCGCCCGGTTGACTGTGATACATCCCCCGAATGCCGCAACTCTGTCTGCCATGTTCGCCTTTTGATATGCGTCTTCTAAGGTATCAGACCTGGCAACGCCACAGGGATTGTTGTGTTTCACAATGACGACAGTGGGCTTGTCTGGAAAATACCTCAAAATATTCAATGAGTTGTCGGCATCGGTCAGGTTGGTTTTTCCAGGGTGCTTTCCAGACTGTAACAGCTCGATATCTGAAGCCAGATACTGGCCCGGCTGAATAGATTCGGTTTCCCCAAGGACTAGATTCCCGTTTGCCAGTTTGTAAAGCGCTGCTTCCTGCCCCGGATTTTCGCCGTATCTCAAACCTTTTTGGATGTTATCGATGGTCCATGATACTTTTTCATAAAAAAGCGTCTGTCTTTTATCCTGGTCCACAAAACTGATCTCCATCTTTGGAGGAAAATGGTCATCCATTATTGTTCGATACATTTTCTTTAAATCTTCGGCCATTGCTTTCTCCTTTAATTTAGATAGATCATGCCTGTTTTTTTAATCCTTATAACATTCCTTCACATCCTCAAAGGTTTTGGCGCCCAAAAAGTCTGCAATGGTGCGGTCATACGCAGCCGTGTATGCAAACGACTTTTGTGCCAGACGGTAACGGAGTTTGAGGGATATCGAACCGTCATTTGCTTTCATTTCAGATATAATGGCTTGGTAATCCGAAGGGTCGACCACCGATGCAACCCTCAAGTAGTTTTTGGCGGAAGCTCTTATCATACATGGCCCTCCGATATCAATATTGCCCCGGGCCGCTTCAACCGTTACATCCGGTTTTGCAATCGTATCCTCAAACGGATACAGGTTGCCCACAACCATATCGATATGAGTGGACCCTGTTCTCTGGATGTCCTCATTATGGGCGTCATTGTAGGTTTCGGTCAACAGCCCGAGATATATTTTAAAATCGAGGGTCTTCACCAGACCGCCCTGGGTTTCCGGCTGACCCGTATAATCAGAAACCTGGGTCAGACAGGATTCGGCCGCCTCCCCAATGATCTCTTTTATCTTCCCGTAAGTCCCGCCTGTTGAGAAAAATTTAATCTCCGGGTTTATCCTGAGCAGCTCCGGTATAAATTCTTCCAGACCGCTTTTGTCAAAAACACTGGCAAGCACGTGCCTTACCTTGACACGATCATCTATCCTCTCCACCACATTGATGCTCATAACATCTTCCCCTTTCGTTTCTTTTTAAATAAATTGTCTTTAAACCGTTTCAAAACTTCCCATTCCCCAGTTTGCAGCATCAGGCAATCTTACCAGACTGCTTACCGGTCATGTGTTCTATTTCAACCCTGATGACAGCCGTATTTTTTACTTTGGTTTTCGGATAGTCAAATGTTCCATCTGAATATTGCTGCATGATAATATCCATCGCAGCACATTTTGCCTCAAAGCCGTCAACAAAGTACGCTTTTCCAAAACCGAGGACACTTTTATATTTCATCCCCCACTCACATGGGTTATCCGCTTTTATGGGTTCGCAGTCAATATCGAATTCAAAACAGACCGTATTGTTCTTTTTAAGAATATCGATCTTTCTGCCTTGATTTGCTGAATGAAAATAGAGTGTATTGTCTGTGTATCCGAAACATAAGGGTACAATATATGGACGGTTTTCATCAAGCAGCCCCAGCCTGCAGACTACAGACCTTTGGATGATGGATTCGATTTCGGCGCGATCTGTAATTTCTTTGTCCGTTCTCCGCATAATACGATATCCTTGAAAAGTATGGTTCCAGGGTGTTTGAAGTTCCTTTCGAAACGGGTCCTCCAACAGGGAAATTCAACACGACTTGAAGGGGAAATATTTTCAAAAAGCTGAAATGCTATAAAAAAGTTGTTTTGACACGAAGGGCATCAACGTATATAGACAAGGGCATTCAGCCGGTCTGATATTTCCATCGACCAGATACTTACTATTATCCAATCATAAATTCAAGAGGACGCGTTATAAAACATGTTCGACCTATGGATCGTGAGCATAATTTTCATTTTGGGCATGTGCATTGGAAGTTTTTTAAATGTCTGCATATACAGACTGCCGGCCTCAAAATCGATTGTGGATCCTCCCCGTTCAATTTGTCCAAACTGCAACAGCCACATCCCATTTTATGACAATATCCCTGTTTTAAGTTATCTGTGTCTTAAAGGCCGATGCCGATATTGCAAAACGCCGATATCTTTTCGCTATCCCCTGGTGGAGTTCATAAGCGGGATCGCCGCGGTGAATGTTCTTTTTACGTCGGGTGCGACCTTGGAGGGTCTAATATATTTTGTCTTCATTTCATCGCTGATTGTCATAACCTTTATCGACATCGATCATAAAATCATCCCCGATATCATCACACTTCCGGGAATTCCCATCGGCCTTGTGGCTTCTTTTGCATTGCCGTCCGTGACCTTCAAAGGGTCGTTGCTGGGACTGCTCATCGGCGGGGGCAGTCTGTTGTGCGTTGCTTGGGTCTACACCCTGATTACCCGTAAAGATGGAATGGGCGGCGGCGATATCAAGCTGCTGGGGATGATTGGAACCATCATCGGCTGGAAAGGTGTTATCTTTACCATTTTTGTTTCGTCGATGGTGGGGACATGCGTCGGTATGATCATGATACTGGTCAAAGGTAAAAATATGAAATTTGCGATTCCATTCGGCCCGTTTCTGTCCATTGGGGCAATTTTATATATTTTCTTTGGACAGAGAATTCTTCACTGGTACCTCAATTGACGATCGCCACTTTAAGGTACAAATCGCCCCGTTGTCCGTCGGATGTTGTTTTGCCCAAACCTTTCAACCGCAGCTTGCTCCCTTCTTTTACACCGGGGGGAACGATGACCTTGACAATCCGTTTCTGAAATCCCCAGGGGATATTGACCAACTTTTTGGTCCCCACAAGCGCTTCGAAGGATGTAACGGCGATCGTACCATAGAGGTGGGGGTCTTTTCCAGGACCTATCGGTCGGATAACCTGCAAACGGTGCGTTTTTCTTTTTGCGGTGACCCGACGCATTCTGTCGGTCGCCCCTGTCTCGGGCAATGCAAGCAAAATCTTTAAGAAAACGATTCCAAAAACAAAGCCGCCGATATGCGCCCACCATGCAATTCCACTGGCGCTGCCATGGGTTCCTGTTGCATTTAGAAACTGGAGAACGAACCAGAGACCCAGGAAGAAAAATGCGGGAATTTCAATAAACCAGGGGATGATAATAATGGGAATCAGTGTCAATATTTTGGCATGGGGGTGGAGAATCAAATACGCTCCCATGACCCCCGCAACGGCCCCGCTGGCCCCGATGGTGGGCATGTTGGAATGAAAATTGAGAACCAGATGGGAAAGACCGGATGTAATTCCGCAAAGCAGGTAAAAAGCGATGTAGCGAAAAGGGCCGAGACGATCTTCGATGTTATCCCCAAAGATATAAAGGAACCACATATTGCCCAGAAGGTGAAAGAACCCGCCGTGTAAAAACATGAAAGAGAGCAGGGAGAACAACTGCTGACCGGTTGAAAAGTAAGATGCAATTTGAGGGACCGAATATCTGGCGGGAACAAGACCGTAGATATAGATAAAGCGATCTAAATTGGCCCCTTGGGACATTTCAAACAGATAAAGGGCAACGTTGATACCGATAATCGTATGATTTACAACCGGATAATTTTTGGACGGTATGGTATCGCGTATGGGTATCATAACAACTCATTAGCTGCTTTTATCCGCATACTGATATCCACACATCTTGCAGAATGGGTCAGTGCCCCCGCGGAGATGATATCTGCACCGGTATCTGCCAGGGATTTGAGAACGCTCTTTTTCACATTTCCGGAGACTTCCACCACCGCCCTTCCATCGATATACGCTGTGGCTTCTTTTATCTGTTGTACGTTCATGTTGTCGAGCATAATGACGTCCGCACCGGCCTCAAGGGCTTCCTCGACCTGCTTCAGGCTGGAAACCTCCACCTCTATCTTTGATAGGTGAGACACTTCAGTCCGGATACGATCCACCGCCTTTTTTATGCCGCCACAGGCCACAATGTGATTGTCCTTGATTAAAACACCATCGTACAACCCCATCCGGTGGTTATGGGCGCCGCCCACTCGGACCGCATATTTTTCCAATACACGCCAGCCGGGGGTGGTTTTGCGGGTATCGACCAGTCGGGAATTTTTCCCTGTAAGTTCATTGACATGGGCGCGGACAAATGTGGCCACTCCCGAGAGACGTTGAAGAAAATTCAAGGCGGTTCGCTCGCCTGATAGCAGGGCACGGAGTTTCCCTTGGACGTCCGCGATGGTGTCACCCGGTTCAACGGTATCTCCATCCGTATATTCAGACCTCAATATGACGTTGGGATCAAGATGGCGAAAAACCCGCGCAACGATCTCCAGTCCGGCAACAACCAGGGATTCTTTGGCGATAAGGATACCCCTGCCCTCGAGATTCGAATCAATAAGATTATCGGTGGTAATGTCACCCGGGCCGATATCTTCTTTTAGCGCTATTTCGATGAGATGTTGTATGGAGTTCATGATAAAACCATTTCACCTTCATTCATCAAGCCTCGAGGGCCTTGATCTTATCCAGGTTCATCTGAAGTTTTTGCTGTTTCTGTATAAAGGCCTCGTGCTTTTCCTTGACTTTCTCCACCACATGTTCAGGTGCTTTGCTGAGAAAATCCTCATTGTTCAGTTTTTTTGAAATCTTGGTCAATTCATTGTTCAGTTTGTTGATTTCCTTTTCAAGGCGCTGAATCTCTTTTTTAAAATCGATAATTCCTTCCAATGAAACAAAAATCGTAGCATCTTCCACAACAGACGTTGCTGCCGATTTCGGCCGTTGTTCCGTATTTTCAACAGACAAGGACTTTAGTCTGGCAAGGTTGATGATCATGTCCGTGTACGGTTGAATCGTTGCCCTTGTTAAGTCATCCTGTGAATGGACCGAAACATCCAGCGACAGCATGGGCGAAATGTTCATTTCTCCCCGGATGTTTCTAATTCCTGTTATTATTCCCGAGATAAGCCTCATTTTTGATTCTGCTTCCGCATCTCTGGCCAGGCCGTCAACAGGATCGGCATCCAAAGGGAAGACGGCTTTCATGATGGTGCCGTGTGTGCCCGGAAGTTTATGCCAGATTTCTTCTGTAATAAACGGTATAAAAGGATGAAGCAGAATAATGGTATCGTGCAGAACGCGCCACAGCACGCTCAGGGTTGCTTCCTTTCGGTTTTCCCCCTCTTTTCCGTACAAAGTGGGTTTGACGGCTTCAAGGTACCAGTCACAGAACTCATGCCACACAAACTGGTAAAGGTCGCCGGCTGCATCATTGAACCTGTAACTGTCCAGGGATTCGGAAACGTTGACGGTCACACGGGAGAGTCTGGACAGAATCCAGCGATCAGCCAGAGAAAGGGGTTCATCCGGTATGTTTTTATACGCTTTATCGATGTGTATCAGGGAAAAGCGGGTGGCATTCCAGATCTTGTTGATAAAATTTCTGTAACCTTCAACGCGCTTTTCCGACATTTTGACGTCTCTGCCCTGTGCTGCAAAAGCGGCCAGCGTAAACCGGAATGCATCGGTCCCATAGTGGTCGATCACGCTCAAAGGATCGATGACATTTCCCGTAGACTTGCTCATTTTTTTGCCGTCTTCGTCACGCACCAGGGCATGTACATAAACATCCTTAAACGGTACGTCCCCCATGAAATGGATGCCCATCATCATCATTCTGGCGACCCAGAAAAAGAGAATATCAAAACCGGTCACAAGTACGGATGTGGGATAGAACAATTTTAAGAGCGGCGTCTCTTCCGGCCACCCCATGGTTGAAAACGGCCACAGAGCGGAGCTGAACCAGGTGTCCAGAACATCCGTCTCCCGTACGAGATCTGCGCCGCCGCACGCCGGACATGCTTGGGGTGTGTCCATGGCGACGATGATTTCGCTGCACTCCCCGCAGGTCCACGCCGGAATCTGATGCCCCCACCATATCTGCCTTGAAATACACCAGTCCTTAACATTGTTCATCCATTCAAAATACGTCTTCGTCCATATTTCAGGAATGATTTTGGTGTCACCGTTCTTGACGGCGTCCATGGCCTTTTCCGCAAGGGGGCCGGTTTTCACGAACCACTGTTTTGACAAATTCGGCTCGATGATGGTATCGCATCGATAACAATGTCCGATGCTGTGTTTATAGGGTTCTACTTTTTTAAGGAGCCCCGCTTTTTTAAGGGCTTTAACCACGGCGTCCCTGCATTTGAACCGGTCAAGCCCTTTAAATTTGCCGGCTTCGGCGTTCATGCGGCCATCATCATCGATAACTTTGATCCGTTCCAGGTTGTGGCGATTTCCGATTTCAAAGTCATTGGGGTCATGAGCCGGTGTAATCTTCAATGCTCCCGTTCCAAAGGACGTGTCCACATATTTATCTTTGATGATGGGGATCTTTCTGTCCATCAAAGGAAGAATGACCTGGTGAGATTCGATGCCGTGATAGCGCTCGTCATCGGGATTTACGGCCACCGCAGTATCTCCCAACATGGTTTCAGGCCGGGTCGTTGCGACGACGACGCCCCCCTTTCCATCTGCAAAAGGATATCGGATATGATATAAATACCCGTCATGCTCTTCATGTTCGACTTCAAGATCAGCAAGCGCTGTATGGCAGCGGCCGCACCAGTTAATAATGTAATTGCCCCGGTAGATAAGACCTTCTTGGTAGAGCGTCACGAAAACCTTTCGGACGGCTGTCGAAAGTCCTTCATCCATGGTAAAACGCTCCCGATCCCAGTCACATGAAGCTCCAAGACGTTTCAGTTGATTGATAATTGCACTGCCATACTCACCTCGCCACTCCCAGACCGCCTCGATGAATTTTTCCCTGCCGACCTGGTGACGATCCAACCCCTCGCTGGCGAGCTTTTTTTCAACAACGTTCTGAGTGGCGATTCCTGCATGGTCGGTCCCGGGCATCCACAAGACATTATCACCCCGCAATCTTCGGTAGCGGCAGAGAATATCCTGCAATGTATTATTGAGGGCATGCCCCATGTGAAGAACACCGGTGACATTCGGCGGGGGAATGACGATGGAATAGCCTTTCCGGTCGACGTCCGCGGCATCGGCTGCAAACAGCCCTTCTTTTTCCCAGAAATCGTACCATCGTCTTTCAACATCATGGGG